>ENA-ORDI01001265-ORDI01001265.1-marine-metagenome-genome-assembly--contig:-NODE-1265-length-14178-cov-4.964258_pt1 | contig 14178 bp, 12 predicted proteins | sample MGYA00248628_ERZ508525 | MGnify/ENA primary metagenome ERZ508525 (study PRJEB26195, sample SAMN05422138) | marine metagenome | isolation source: East of Porto Seguro, South Atlantic Ocean | place... | reverse complement strand
GCAATGTTAAGCTTGCCCTCGCCGTCGTCATGTTCGACGCCCAGGCAATCTTTCTGGATGGGCAGCGCCCATTCCAAATGGAACCGGCTGTGAGCATGAGCAGGACAAGGACCGCTAGCTTACGCATGTTCGACTCTCCAAATCTGGATTGTGGGCCACGGTCTGTGTTTTGGCTCTAACGCTTGGATGGTCTTTACGGCGATCGCATAGACCGCCCGAGATTTCTGAGTATTGATTTAACATGACACAGCCTATCATCAGAAATTCCAACGATAAACGCGTAATTGAAAAATTTGGAAGTTTCGACGCTTTGAAACCGTGAAATGTGGCCCGTTGTCGACCGAAAGAGCGAAATGCAGCTCCAGTTACTGGAAAAGGTTGACGAGCCAATTTCCCGTTGCTAAACTCGCTGGAATCCTGGGAACGTTACTGGAATCAAGATGACGAAGACGGGGAGCGAAAATGGTCACAGCAACTAAGGATATGCAACTCATTTCTCACCTGATGCGGCGCGCTGGATTCGGCGTTGGACTCCCGGAGCTTGAATCCCTTGCGCAGAATGGCTATAACGAAACCGTCAACCGGCTCTTGAAACCCACGAATGTTCAGGAAATGACGGATGACCTGATCCGTCGGTATCATCACGAACAGTCAGGTATGATGGGCCAAAATAATCCGGGCGCCTACTGGCTCTACAAGATGATAACCACAACAGACCCCCTCACAGAGAAGATGGCCCTGTTTTGGCACGGCATATTCGCCACGGGTTATCCAAAAATCACTCAGGGCAAAGTGCTGAACGACCAGATAAGGATGTTCCGCCGCTACGGCACAGGGAATTTTAGGACACTGCTGCTGGAACTTTCGAAAGACCCTGCGATGATCGTGTGGCTTGACAACCATGACAACCATGATGGCGCGATCAACGAAAACTTTGGAAGAGAACTACTGGAACTGTTCTCGATGGGCGTCGGCAACTATTCAGAGCAGGATATCAAGGAGACGGCCCGCGCATTTACGGGCTGGACAATCGGCAACACCGAGTACATGGCGCTCAGGGCGGAGCGCGACTCTATTTGGCCCTATGGCCGAATCGCGTGGCATTTTGAATTCAAGGAAGACGATCACGACTCTGGGGAGAAGGAATTTCTCGGAAACACCGGTCGGCTCAACGGCGATGAGATCATTGACATAATATGCCAGCAGGAGTCCACGGCGCGTTTCATATCGAGGCATATGTATCATTTCTTTGTGGCCGACGAGCCGCCCGTTCCCCAGTGGCCTTACACGCCTCCACGAGACCCTAAGGCCATCGACACTCTGACTCAAGCGTACTTTGACAACGACTATGACATTCGCGCCATGCTTGATATTTTGTTCAATTCCGAATTTTTCAAGTCTGAGGATTCCTGGCATGAGCGAGTGAAAAGCCCGGCGGAGCTTGTGGCGGGAATTTTGAGGCTAACAGGCGAGTTCGACAGGCCTCGAAGGGAGATTCTTGACCGGTCCACCCAGGCGATTTACATGGGTCAGCACCTTATCAACCCACCCTCCGTTGAAGGATGGCACCAGGGGACCGAATGGATCGACACCGGCACGCTTGTCGAGCGATTGAATTTCGCATCTCAGCAGATGTCGAACGTCGAAAATCCGGGCGTTGCCGAGATCATCGGTCGCGTTATCGGTGATGGCTCTCACCAGGCAGACGATTCGTTGGTTCAAAGGTGCTTGGACGAAATGGGCGTCACTTCTGTTTCTGAAGGGACTCGCTCAATTTTGGAGAACTTCGCCGCACAGAATCGGGACTTGGAAAATGACGCAACTCAGATCGTCGCTCAGATGCTCCAGATGGTCGCCGCCACCCATGAGTTCCAGCGTGCTTAGTCACGCCGTATTGTTCTTTCAAAGTTCAAGGCCATCCGTGGAGTTAAGAATATGACGACGCGAACGCGCCAGTTCATGAAATATAGCCACACCATCGGCCTATCAACTATGTCCGGTCGTGGGTTCTATTATCCCGTAGACACGGCCATCGGCGAGGATGATCGTCTGTACACGGTCAGCCGATCTCTGGACGGCGACCCCCGGGGCATCAGAGTGACGATTTACGATTTGGCAAGCGAATATTTCGGAACGTTCGGCGAATCTGGCGAGGACGATGGCCAGATGATATGGCCCACAGGAGTCGCGCGCGACACGCAGGGTCGAACCTTCGTCAGCGACGAATTCACCAATCGGATAACGGTGTTCGATGTCGATGGCGATTTCTCCCATAGTTGGGGAAAGATGGGGTCAGGCGCCGGGGAATTGGATGGTCCCTCGGGTGTCGCGTTCGACCGCGACCAGAACCTGCTTGTGGTCGACCACCACAACCACAGGGTCCAGCGATACTCCCAGAACGGAATATTCCTTTCGGAATTCGGAAGTTTTGGCTCTGCGAACGGCGAATTAAATCTGCCCTGGGGGATAACGGCCAGCTCCAAAGGTGATATTTACGTCGCCGACTGGCGAAATGACCGGATTCAACAATTCTCCCCAGACGGCGAATACCTTGCAAGCTTTGGCCGTTCGGGCAGAGACGACGGCGAACTGTTCAGACCCTCCAGTGTTGCCGTCGACCCTGACGGGTATGTCTATGTCGCTGACTGGGGCAATGAGCGAGTCCAGATATTCGACCCGGATGGCGGGTTCGTCCAGAGTATCCGGGGCGAGGCCACTGACTCTAAATGGGCCGAAGCGTTCCTAGAAATTAACCTTGAAGAGGCCGCCGCCAGGGACAGGGCAAACATGGAACCTGAAATCAAATTCTTCAATGACGACCCCCATGAGGAATCGTCCCATATCGAAAAGTATTTTTGGGCGCCAACATCGCTAAAACTTGATTCCGAAGGCAGGATGTACGTTACTGAGAGCAACCGCCACAGAATCCAGATATACGATAAGGCCTGAACAAACCGTTGACACCGCGAATGTTGAACCGCAAACAAGGAGGAAGCCTAGACATGACCTCACCTGCCAACGCCAAGACCGTCGTCGTAATCCAGCTATCCGGTGGCAACGACGCTTTGAACACCGTGATCCCATACAACAACGAGCATTACTACGACCTGCGCCCTCAGGTGAACATCTCCCAGGATAACGTGCTGAAGATCAACGATGAATTGGGCTTCAACCCGAGCATGGCTCCGATCAAGCGACTTTGGGACGAAGGCAATGTCGCCGTTATCAATGGCATCGGTTATCCAAGTCCCAACAGGTCTCATTTTCGGTCGATGGACGTATGGCACACCGCCGAGCCTGACACGATCTCCAACGAAGGCTGGCTTGGCAGAGCGATACGTCAGATTGATCCTGACGGCGAGAACGTCATCACCGGTGTGAACTTCGGCAGGGGACTGCCCCGCGCTCTGTACGCCAAGGACGTTCCTGTGGCTTCTGTGGGGAACCTTGAAAACTACGGTTTGATGACCGATATGAAAAACGAAGCGGCTCGAAATCTTGCCCTGGAAGCCTTCTCACAGATGTACGGGGGAAGCGGCAAAGACACCATCGCGCAGTTCATCAGCCAGACGGGTCTCGATGCCCTGAAGGGCGCCGACATACTGCGCGCCGCGCCTCGACAGTATTCATCTACCGTGGAGTACGCGCACACGCCTATAGCCCAGAACCTGAAATCCATTTCGCAGGTGATGTCGGCCGACCTCGGAACTCGTGTGTTCTATACCCAACACGGCAGCTTCGACACCCATTCAGGCGAGTTGTCCGCCCATTCGAAGCTTTGGCAGGATGTCTCAGAAGCGGTCGGAGATTTCACGGACGATCTCAAAGAACATGGACAACTGGATGACACACTTATTCTGATGTTCTCGGAGTTCGGCAGGCGAATCAAGGATAATGGCGCCGGCACAGACCACGGGTCGGGAGGCTCTGCCTTTGTGATCGGCGGGGCGGTTAACGGCGGAACGTACGGCGAGTTTCCCTCGTTGCGCTCCGAGGACCAGATTGAGGGCGACATGCGTTTCAATAACGACTTCCGCATCACATATTCGACAATCGCCGACCGCTGGTTGGGTCTCGACCCGGTTCACATTGCTAATGGGACATTCGAGCAGTTCGACTTCGTGGACTGACGACTGCGAGCGATTCAGACTACATAGAATTTAACAGCATCCGTCCGAAATCGGGCGGATTGCTGTTTTCTACTACTAATTCTGTGGCATCGTGGAAGATCATGAAATCGCGCATTGTTTCAGCCATGGCCGCCGCCAACGAATCCAGAGGTACGTCGTCAGCCTCTATGTATAGCTTCCTGAGAATAAGTGTGCCTGTTTTGCGTTCCAGCTTGGGGTCGAATCGACCGACTAATCTGTCATTGTGCAGTATTGGCAGGCAGAAATAGCCCCACTTGCGGATTTTCTCCGGCTTGTATGCTTCCAGTATTTGGTCGAATCCCCAGAACTGTTCGTCGCGACCTTTCGCCCAGAACAGATTGTCGAACGGGCTAAGAAAAGTCGTGTGCTTTGGCGTCAGGTCGCCGTCAGCAGCCCGCTTGAGCGTGTCAAGATTGTCTAGATGGACGACCATATCTCGCGTGTTTGAGCCGCCCAAGTCTGCTTGGATTTGAACGAACGTGCCGTCGTTTGCCAATTCCGCCAAAATCGCTTTCGCCACAGTGCGTTTGGTGTGAGTGTAGTCGCAGACCTGGGCAAGTTCGCAGACTCCTAACGACAGGAGCGATTTTTCCAAGATGTGTCGGGTCGCTTCGTCCTCGGTTGGCTCCTCGTGGCTGACCCAGCCAGGAAGAACACGATCCTTCAAATCATAAACCCGCTGGAATTTTTGCCTATTAGCGACCATCAGGTCCCCCTGATTGTAGAGGTGTTCCAGCGCTCGCTTTGCTGGTTTCCAGTCCCACCAGGCCCCTCGCTTCGGGCCTCCTCGGTCGAAATCGGCGGAACGGGATGGCCCGTTTTCACGAACGTGTGATAGGATCTGATCGACAAGTTCGCGGTTCTCAGACTTTGCAAACCAACTTTTCCGCCAGTGATTTGGACTCTCACGGCGCTGGCGCATCTCAGGCAGGCTGAACCGATAGTCGGTGAGCGGTATTAGACAAGCGGCGTGAAGCCAATATTCGTACAGTCGACGGCCATTCTCAGCGTCGGAACTTCCAGATAGAAGGTCATCGAATAGGGACGTGTCGTAACTGCCCAATCGGCTCCACAGCACCAGGTACTGGCTGCGCTGCACCATCTGAAGGGTGTCTATCTGGACACAGCCGATCTGCTCAATGGTCTCGTAAATATCCTGTTGACTGCTTTCTCCGTTTGGTCTGTCGGCAAGGCCCTGCGAGTGAAGAGCCAACGCCCGTAGCGCTGGCAAGGTGTAAGTTGTATTGCTCAGTTTGATCCTCCTACAGAAGTCGATTTCAAATCGTTGACCGAGTGAACAGCCGGAGCTATCATCTTTGCAAGTGGCGATCTGCGTAGCTGCCGAAGTCTTGAGGAGAATCCATGAACAGAATCATGCGCGCGCTGTTGCGAACCGTATTGGTGCAACTCCCTCTCGCACGGGAACGGATGGAGAGCGGAGTGGCGTATAATCCATTGTCTACAAAGATGCACTCCGACCCGTATCCAATTTATCGCAAGCTGAGAGAGAAGTCACCTATACATCGGAGCAGATTGATCAACGGATGGATTCTCACCAGACATCGGGATGTTGACGCGGTTCTCAGAGACTCGAAAAGATTCTCAAATGACGAGCGCAACGGAACCAACGTTCAGTTCAGCCCATATGCCGATGAAGCCCGCAGTATGCTGAGAATTGACCCGCCAGACCATACACGCATGCGTTCATTGGTTGGCAAAGCCTTCACGCCTCGGGCAGTCGCCGAACTCAAGCCACGAGTCGAAGAGATCGTGGATGAGCTCCTGGCTGGGCTAGGGGACTCGTTCGACGTGCTAGACGATTTTGCCTACCCTCTACCGATTATCGTAATCGCCGAGATGTTGGGGGTTCCTCCGGAGGACCGTGATCGGTTCAAGGGGTGGTCCAGCGATGTGGCTCAGATGCTGGAACCTGGGACGAGCGGAGATGACGCAATGCAGGCCGGGCGGTCTCGTACGGAATTGACCCTTTACCTGTCCGATATCGTAGAGGCGCGTCGAGTCGCTCCGCAGACTGATCTCATCAGCGCATTGATCGCTGCCGAGGAGGAAGGCGACAAGCTGACTCGCGAAGAACTTTTATCAACCCTCATTTTGCTTCTGGTTGCCGGGAATGAGACCACCAAAAATCTTATAGGAAACGGCCTGAGAACCCTGATTCAGTGCCCCGAACTTAGCCAGCAACTGAGAGATAACCCGGACTTGATGGACGCGGCTATCGAGGAGTTGCTTCGTTTCGATAGCCCTGTTCAGCTTGACCGCCGGATCGCTCTGGAGGATGTGGAAATCGGCGGCCAGAAGATCAGCAAAGGGCAATCCATTCTTCTCCTGATCGGCGCAGCTAACCACGATCCTGACGAGTTTGATGATCCTAGTAGACTCGACTTTGCCCGCACAGGTCAAAGTCACATATCATTTGGACGCGGCATCCATCATTGTCTGGGCGCTCCGTTGGCCCGGCTGGAAGCCAAGATCGCGTTCAGAAAGATTTTAGAGCGATTTTCGGATATCCAGTTCGATCGACCTCCAGTGTTCAAAGACCACATCGTTTTGCGGGGCTTGGAGTCGTTGCCGGTTCGCGTCCGGCGTCGGCGTATCACGGAGTCTGTCTAGAAAAATTGGACGCGGCGAAGGCTCAGTTGGTTTTAAAATCATGTGCATTTGACATATTTTCTCATATTGTGCCTAAATACGTGCGTTAGCGGTTGACACGCACGCAAATAATCGGTAAATTTGCAGGCGTAGCCTGGGTTCAACGCAGGAGTGTGCGACCAGAGCCACTTCGCCCACATAGGATCGTAGGGCGGGACGATCAAGTCTGAGAAGCGGGAAACGTCTCGCTGACGGGAATAGTGTGGTGGGTTCCCGTAAGGCAGTTAGTTATTATCGGTGCGCTTGAAGAGTCACGCCGATTAAATTCCAAAAGCAGGTGAATTGCAACTCTCTAAGGACAGGCGGCATCACCATAGGGCCGCGTCTGTTGGCTGATAAGGGCAATTAAGATGGTCGACGGCACGCGGGGCGAATAGAGAGTTGTATTAAGGACGACAAACATCGCGATCGTAATTGTAGTTGAAGGTTTGTCAACCTGAAAGTTGTCGCTCGAGAATTATCGGACTCAACGTCACAGGAGGTTAAACATGGACGGATATTGCGTAAAGTGCAGATCATCGCGCGAGATGAAGGACACAGAGGCCATTACCATGAAGAATGGCCGGCCTGCGACCCAGGGTGTTTGCCCTGTTTGCGGGACCAAAATGTTCAGGATAGGCAAAGCTTCCTAAAAGCCGAGCCATTCTAGAATTTCAGACATGCGAGCGCTTCGGGTCCGAAACGCTCGCATGTCTTTGTCGTTAAATCTGACCGTTAAGGGCAGGACGCTAGGCTGGTGTGATTGCGTATCCGCGCCATGCCATTGACGCGTGTTGGTCGGGTGTCGTGTCTCCGCCTGCGCCCGCCCAAGGATGCTGACTGTAAATGCGGCTAGAGGATGCCTTTTAATGTCTGAAGGCTGACATTCGCCCCACAGATCACCAGCACGATATTTTCGCCAGACATAGATTTTTGTTCTTTCAAGAAGCTTGCCAACGGAAGGGCCGCCGCCCCTTCGATCAGCATATGGTGAACCTCCGTGAAAAGCCGCATCGCGTCTGCGATCTCGCCCTCAGAGACGACCACGAATTCATCAACCAGTTGCTGGCATATCTCGAATGTGATCGATCCTGGCTCAATTCCCCCTGCTGTGCCGTCGGACAATGTTGGTTTGGATTCCATGTCGATGATTTGGCCCGCTCTGACCGATTCCGCCATCACAGGCGAGTTCTCAGGTAGACAACCTACGATTCTTGGATTGTCGAAAACTGACTTGGAATATCCTGCGATTCCGGAGATCAAACCTCCGCCACCGACGGCGACATATATTGCGTCGATCCGGTCAAGTTGTTGACCCAGTTCCAGGGCGATGGTGCCCTGACCCCCGATGACCTTGATGTCGTTGTATGGCGATATGTAGGATTTGTCGTTTTCCAGCGCGTGACTCCTCGCGAACGACTCTGTAACTGCGACGTCGGCGCCGTGATGTCGGAGACGACCACCCAAACGTCGAATCGCGTCTGTCTTGGTTTGGGGGGCGTGTTCTGGAACGAACACCTCACACCCGATTCCCAGCGCAGATGCTCCATAGGCCACTGCCAATCCGTGATTGCCTGAAGAGGCGGCCACCACCCCTTTTGCTCGTTGCTCCTCAGACAGCGACAACAGCGAGTTGAGCGCGCCGCGCACTTTGAACGAGCCTGTCGGCTGAAAATTTTCCAGCTTCAAGTACACATTCGCGCCTGACGACTCACTGAAGTATGAAGAATGCTCAAGGGGTGTTGGCGACAACCGATTCTGGATTCTCCGTTGGGCTCGCAACGTCTCTCGTAATATTTCTGACGATGATATATAGCCGTCGAGCGCCAAAATTCAGTCCTTTAATCTGCTCAGGAAAGTCGCGATCCTGTCCAACCCTGCGGATAAGTATCCCTTCTTAGAGCCGAACCCCAGCCTCAGAAAACCGTCCATACCGAAGCAGTCGCCCGGCACCACCAGCGTTGATTCTTCTTGCCGCAGTCGGGTCGCTAATTCGGAACTGTTTATGTCCATGTCATACTGCATGAATGCCATGCCTCCGGCCTTCGGAAGGCTCAACTTTAACCGTCCGTTTTGCTGGGCGATCCAGTCTTCCAGATAAGAGAGATTGTCTCTCAAGATGGTGCGGTTGCGCTCGAATATTTGCGTTTGCAGGCCTGATTCGAGAACGAAAGTCGCCACCTGATCGCTGAGCGCTCCAGGCGCGATGGTCGTGTAATCCTTCATCGCCCAGGCTCCAGCGATGAACTCTTCAGGACCGACAAGCCAACCCAGCCTCAGTCCGGGTAGACCGTAGGCTTTGGACAACCCGCCCGTGACAACTGTTTTTTCGTAGCGTCCCCACAGGCTCCGAGTCTCATCGCCTGCAAGTTCGGCGCCTCGGTACACTTCGTCGACTAACAGCCATGCGTCGGCAGCTTGAGCAACCGCAACCAAACGATCTCGCGTATCGTCGTTCAGGACACTGCCCGTTGGGTTGTTGGGATTGCAAACCGAGATTACCTTCGTCTTGAAAGACTCCGCAGATTCGAGTTCGTCCGGGTCGATTTGCCAGTCGAGGTCTTGATGCAGTCGCAGAGGGACTACTCTGGCGCCCAATCCTTGAGCGATGCCCCAAATCTGCATGTAGTTGGGAACCATGTACACTAGCTCGTCCCCAGGTTTGAGAGTTTGAACGCTGGCGATAAAGTTCGCTTCAGCGGATCCACTGGTCACTAAAACGTTGTCGATGCCCGCTCCAGCGTATCGGCTGCTGATCGCTTGTCGAAGTGGGACCGTTCCGTTAGTTTGTGTGTAGCCCAACCGGAGCGAAAGGAGTTGGTTAAGTTGTTCGTCATCCAGCAACTCCCGCAACGTGAACGGGTGCAATCCGCTCTCGGTCAGGTTGTAGTCCACCTGATTTTCCCAGATGGATTGGACCCGCTCTAGCTCGAAGTCGGGGAAATCCATCAGTCAGAACTTGTTGAAGTGGCGCCGAATTTCAAACGACTGGTCGTTCTCGGAGAACAGTTTCGCGTCGGCTCGTCTTATGGCGAGGTAGGCTTCAGACAGCGTAGGTCCGAGGGACTCCATCAGCGTTACGTCTTCCTCCAGCGCTCGGACGGCCTCGTCAAGGCTTCGAGGCAGATTTACGATGCCTCGACGTTTCAGTTCGCCATCTGGCAGCGTTGTCGGGTCAACGTCTATCTCAAGGTCGAGGGACGGGATCGTGTTGTTTGTGATGCCATCCAGTCCCGCCGAGATCAAGCCGCCCAATGCCAAGTAAGGGTTCGCGCTGGAATCGGAAGGCTTCAATTCGAGGTTAGCCGACGCCATCTCGTTTCCCCAGTAACCGGACGGTATCCTGACCGCGGCCTCGCGGTTATCTGGCCCGTAGCAGACGAATGCTGAACTCCAGGAATTGGGAATCAGCCTCCGATAGCTGTTCACGCTGGGCGCAGTGAGAGCCACCAGTCCGCGAAGATGGGCCAACACGCCACCGATGAACTGGTACCCCATCTGACTGAGGCCGTGCCTGCCATCACTGTCGTAGAAGAGGTTGCGTTCGGCCTGTTCATCCCACAGGCTAATGTGGAGATGACACCCGTTTCCCGACTGGTCTGGAAAAGGCTTGGGGGCGAAGGATGCGTAAAGATCGTGTTGTCTAGCGATGTTGCGAACCGTTTCGCGATACACGATGTGGTTGTCGGCGGCTCGAAGGGCGTCTGCGTGGCCGATGGTCAATTCCTGCTGTCCGTGGCCGAGTTCTGGGTAATACTGCTCCACCTGGAGGCCCTGGGCGTCCAACGCAACGACAATGTCGTCGATGACCTCCATAGACTCTGTCATCCCAACGCCGCTGAAACATAGACTCTCGTCTATCGGCGCGAAGCCGTCGCCGTCTCGTCGAGCCAGAGACCACTCCGGCTCAAACGCAGCCTGGATATTTAGCCCCATCTTGCCGGCTCGGTCGATCTGTTTCTTCAGAAAGTCACGGGGACATGCGGCCCAGGGTTTGCGGTCCAGCGTGTGCATATCGGCCATCATCACTGCGCGTTTGGGGGCGTAGGGCAGTAGCGTGAACGTGTTTGGGTCAGGAACGAGCCTGATTTCGCCCTTTGGACCCATGCCGTCGATGGGTTGCAAGTCGTCATTGTCACTCATCGCCTGCATAGCGACAGTGAGCCCGATACCCGAATCAATTCGATTGGCGAGACCATATATATGGGAACTCTTGCCTCGTATCACGCCGCCGTTATCGCAATACAAAAATGTCACGAGAAGGATGCCTGCATCGGTGGCTTTGCGAACGACCTCTTCGTTGTTCACAGTATTGGCCCGTGTGGTTGTCGAAGTCGGTCTTCGCTAGCGCGCCGACCAATGTTGGGTGAAATCATTCGCAGTTGTTGCCCATTATGACTAGGGGTCAAGCAGGCGGAAGAATGAGAAATGCACATAAAGATCGACGTTGTAATTCGGGGCCAGCATATGAGTGGCGTAGCCGGAAATTCTGCCTGAATTTGGGTGCCTGGATTATATCGACGGCACGGACGGAGTGTCAATTCTGGCTGGCTTTGCTGTTATCGAGCAAGACGGAGACGCTGCGAGAAGACCGCCTCCAAAGCGTGGTTGGCGAAGGAATACTCAGCGAGTCGCGAATTGCTCCGCTTGCGCCCTCTGATCTCGAAAACTACCTTTGAGATTGTCCATTCCAAGCTCTTCAGTGAGTCACAAACCCTGGTCTACCATTGATATGGCCTTCTCGCGATTGCCATGCTCGCCTCTGACCATCAGCAGTGAACCGTAGTCGTGGCAGGTCTGGGCTGATTCCGGGCCTTAGGCTGAATCGGTGCAAAACTCGTATGACTTTTGGAAATGAACAGCGGCGTCGTCAAGTCGCCCTGAGACCATGCAGATCAATGCCAACATGCGATCCACCGCGCCGAGTCACGCCAAGCCGAGCCTGATGAATCTGCCACCGATGAGCCATTCTGACACGTAGATGTTGCCGGCTGAGTCCACTGCCAGCCCATGAGGACTGTTGAATTTTCCTGATTCGAGCAATGAAGTCCGCACAGGGACGCCAGCGTCATTCAGATTATTGGGCCAGCCTGCCACGTTCGTAACGTCGAGGTTTCCGCCCAGATATCCGATTAGCATGTCCTTAGCGTCCACGACCGCCAGTCGGGCATTCAATTCGGCGATTATCAATTTGTCACCGTGGATAGCAAATGCGCTCGGCGTGGTCAGGTAGTCTGAACCAAACGCCCGTTTGAACCCGCCCTCCATGTCGTACACCTGAACCCGACCATTGGCCCGATCCGAGACGTATAGCTCATCATCCGCTTTGCGCGTGTCGACGAACACCGAATGCGGAGTGGCGAACCGACCGGCGCCTTCTTCTCCATTGATGCTGCTGAGGTAGTTCCCGCTGCTGTCGTATCGGTGGACGTAACTCTGTCCGTAGCCATCCGCCAGCCAGATGTCGCCATTCGCGCCGTTGACTGCCACCGAAGTAGGAGAGTACATGCCGGTCTCATAAACCGGGAGGTCCGGGCGATCCAATCTCTGGACGATTTCGCCGTCCAGAGTAATCTTCACCGCCTGGCCGGTGGATTCCGCCTCGCCGTACTCGTACCCTAGAGCGTATGCGCGTTTTCTGCCATTGTCGGCGACCCACAGGTATTCGACGCCGGCCTCATTCACGATTGTGATGCCGTGAGCGTCAGTGAAGTCGGTCTGCCACGAGCGTGCCAACTTGCCCTGTGAATCAAAAACCATCATCGTGGACTCGCCGGGGTGGAATGATATGACATCCCCGGACGCCGTGATTGCCACGCCATTGTGCGCCCAACCGTTGGTGGCGCTTTCGGATGGCGGAATCTCCGCCCAATCTTCGGTCCATTGGTATTCTGTCTGTCCGTCGCCTACGCGCATTGCGCCCCCCTGTTGCTTTTAGGGATTAAGGATGACCTTCGTGTAACCGTCAACTCTCTTGTCGAACTTGTCGTAAGCGTCGACGGCATCGTCCAGTGGGACTTCGTGGGACACGACGAAGCTTGGTGATGCTTTGCCAGCGGTAATCATGTCACGAAGGTAGGCGTTGTATTTCTTAACGTTGCACTGACCTGTGCCGAGCCGAAGTCCTTTCTCAAAGAGACGCCCGAAATTGATCGACAGGGCCCCGCGTTTTGCGCCTTCGTCGACTCCGCCCGGGTCGGTGGGGACATAAAGGCCCGGGATTCCGAGGGCGCCGGTGGGGTTCACGACGTCGATAATCTGGTTCAGGACGATATTGGGAACTTCGTCTTGCTCTCCACCGGCGGCAGACGAGCCAGCGGCGGCGGCCTGATAGCCCACCGCGTCTATTCCCTTGTCGACTCCGTCGCCTCGCATGTCCTTGATCTGGTCCACGGGGTTGCCCTCGTCGAAATTTATGGGGATGGCGCCGATCTCGGCAGCCTTGTCCAAACGTTCCTGAACGTGGTCGATTGCGTACACTTCGGCGGCTCCTCGGATGACGGAACTGTACGCCGCCATCAGGCCCACCGGGCCGGCTCCGAACACCGCAACGCTTTCGCCGGGGCTGACGTCGGCCAGTTCCGCCCCGTGGTACCCGGTGGGGAAGATGTCTGCGAGCAAAGCGTAGTCGGCTTCGTTTTCGGTTCCCGCAGGCAGGGTCAGGCAATTGAAGTCAGCGAATGGAACCTGGAGATATTCGGCCTGACCGCCGACCCACGGCCCCATCGCCACGTAGCCATAGGCGCCGCCAGCGAATCCCGGGTTGACGGTGGTGCAGAACCCGGTGAAGCCCCGCTGGCAGTTCTTGCAGAACCCGCAGGCCACGTTGAAGGGCATCACCACCCGGTCGCCAACCTTGCGTTCCTGTACGGCCGAGCCCACCTCCTGGATGATCCCCATGTTCTCGTGGCCGAATACGATGCCCGGCTCGGCGGAGGTCCGGCCCTCGTACATGTGCAGGTCGGACCCGCAGATGCACGTCGAGGTGATCTTCACGATGGCGTCGTTGGGGTGCTGAATCGTCGGGTCGGGTACAGTCTCCACCGCCACTTCAAACGGTTTTTTGTATACCACTGCTCTCATTGAGGGCCTCCTTGCTAATGGGCCTGCTCGGGTTTTCGGTCTACTCGCCAACCGCCAAACATGGCCCGATAACCGTCAACGGCAGGCAAGGGCATTCTATTCACGGGTCACAACCGTGTCAACGCGGCCGCCCTCTCCCTGTAGAAACACAATTGCCACTGCATCGCCCAGCGCCGATAATGCGCAGCTAGAGAGGGGGTGAGCAGTGGCAGATTCGTATCGCCCGGAGCCTAGGGGCGCAGGGGAGATACATGCCCCTCAACTTCCCACGAGGTTGGCGGCCACTCTCTGCCTC
>ENA-ORDI01001261-ORDI01001261.1-marine-metagenome-genome-assembly--contig:-NODE-1261-length-14202-cov-3.183575_pt1 | contig 14202 bp, 10 predicted proteins | sample MGYA00248628_ERZ508525 | MGnify/ENA primary metagenome ERZ508525 (study PRJEB26195, sample SAMN05422138) | marine metagenome | isolation source: East of Porto Seguro, South Atlantic Ocean | place... | reverse complement strand
CAGATTCGTGTCGCCATCCGGCGAAGTCGTTAACGTCGATGGCTTTTGGACGGAGATCATCACGACGTCGGATGCAGCCCGTTTAGTACAGCTGACATCAATTATCCAGATGAATGCGAGTTTGGTGGGCCCTGTGGGGATCGAACCCACGACCTGCGGATTAAAAGGCAGTGTCTCCCCGTTATTCACACACTTGTTTTCAGTTCAAATCTTCAGGGATTGTTCAGGGAATACGCACGCTGAGAAGACATACTCATCCATTGATCTTGGAACCCTCACAATCTGGTGTCACTGCCTTATACTCCTGACTCCAATTCCCCGAGTCGTTGGTGAAATCGGCAGGCGGATTCAAACCACTGGTGAAAAGACATATTTTCGTATGACAACGAATATCTCCAAAGACTTGCTGATGCTGATGCTCGAGCGCATGTGGCGTATACGTCATTTCGAACTGAAACTGACCGAAATGTATAACGCCGGTGAAGTAGGCGGTGTGCACCTTTACATAGGACAAGAGGCCGTTGCCGTTGGCGCGTGTGCTGCCTTAAAGGATTCTGACTACATTGCGGGCAATCACCGCTCGCACGGTCACCCCATTGCGAAAGGTGCAAACCTCAAAAAGGCGATGGCGGAGATCTTCGGGCGTATTGACGGTTATTGCAAGGGAAAAGGCGGCTCTATGCACCTTGCGGACTTCTCTGTAGGCATCCTGGGTGAGTCGGGAATTGTTGCGTCCTCAGTGCCAGTTGCGACCGGGGCAGCGTTAGCTTCCAAACTGGAAGGCAAAGATTTCGTTTCCGCCGTATTTTTCGGCGATGGAGCGTCTAATCAAGGTGCCTGCCACGAGTCGATGAACCTCGCTTCGGTGTGGGATCTACCAGTCCTCTTTATTTGTGAGAACAACCAATACGCAGTGACCACGTCGTACAAAGACACGGTGGCTGTCGAGCACATCTCCGACAGGGCTCAGGCTTACAACATGCCGGGGATTCTGGTTGACGGACAAGATGCCATCGCTATGTACGAGGCAACAGCTCAGGCCGTTGAGCGTGCCCGAAACGGTGAAGGCCCTACTCTGATCGAAGCGCTTACGTATCGATTCGAAGATCACTCCCTCGGACTTGAGAAGATTCGCAAGTCGGAATACCGCGAGGAAAGCGAGATCGATGAATGGCGCCTTCGAGACCCGCTCGACCTGCTCACAAAGAGCATCGTAGACAGCGGAACCGCCACGCCAGCCGAGTGCGATGCCGTCAGCGCCAACGCACATGCCGAAGTGGAAGAAGCCGCTGAGTTTGCTCGCAACAGTCCATTTCCCGATGAGTCCGAGCTTTACAAGGACATGTTCGCCAGCGATATGCCGGTCGTTTAACCGGTCTCAATCGTGGTCCTACTCACGGACAACTCAAATTTCAACCACATCGATAAAAATATTGGATCGCAACTGATGACAGAAAAAATGTTTATGCAGGCCCTGGGCATGGGAATTGCAGAAGAGATGCGTATCGACCCGAAGGTCTTTCTGATGGGCGAGGACGTTCGGGCCAGCGTTTATGGTGCTGCCTCCGGACTCCACGACGAGTTTGGCGATGAGAGGATCCTCAACACGCCCTTGTCTGAGAACGGTTTCTTTGGTGCTGCCGTGGGTGCAGCGGCAGTGGGAATGCGACCCATTGTTGAGACGCTGACAAGCTTCATGTGGGTTGGGATGGACCAACTGGTTTCTCAGGCCGCCAAGATGCGATACATGTTTGGCGGACAGGCGACTCTACCCGTGGTCTATCGTGCCGTGATGTACTACGGCGGAGGCTCGGCTGCTCACCACTCTGACCGTTCATATCCCGTCTTCATGAACATTGGTGGTCTGAAGATCGTCACACCCGGCACCCCGGCAGATGCGAAAGGGCTGATGAAGACCGCGATCCGAGACAACGATCCGGTGATCATGTTCGAGGATGGCACTCTGCTGGGCACGCGAGGTGAGGTTCCCGACGATCCAGACTTTACGGTGCCTTTTGGCGTTGCGAACATTCTGCGAGAAGGTACAGATGTAACAGTGGTTGCGATTGCTGGCTCCGTACCCCGGGCGCTAGCCGCAGCCGAAGAGATGGCTAAAGAAGGCGTTTCGGTAGAGGTCATAGACCCACGTACACTCGTGCCCCTGGACAAGGAAACAATTCTCAACTCAGTCGGCAAGACCGGTCGATTGGTTGTCGCAGATCCGGCGGCGAAGGTCTGCAGTGCTGCCAGTGAGATCATGTCGATCGTTGGTGAAGAGGCGTTCTGGGACCTTCAAGCGCCAATGCAGAAAGTGGCGTCCAAGCAGGTCCACATTCCGTTCTCTCCATCGCTTGAGAAGCTGGTGTACCCCACGAGCGACGGCATCATCGAATCGATCAAGAAAACCCTGGGCTAGCAAGACGCTTATTAGCCAAAGCCAATGCACTCAGAGCTTTGTAGCCGAACCGAAACCAACTGGAAAATAGCGCTTAGTCACTGGGACACGAGATGAAAATTACGTCGATCGAAACTTACCCGGTGGGTGCAGGTTGGAAGAACTGGCTTTTCGTGCGAGTGATGACGGACCAGGACGGTCTTTATGGAGTCAGCGAAGCCACCCTCAACGGATTTATCAAGACCACTGAGGCAGCTATTCACGAACTCTCCCATCTTGTTATTGGCAAAGACCCACGCGATGTGAACGCTATCTCCCGAACAGTCATCGAGACCGTTCAGGATGCCGGTCACATTCATCGTCTTGCCATGTCGGCTGTCGAAGTTGCCTGCTGGGACATCCTTGGAAAATCATTGGGTGTACCGATTTATCAACTGCTCGGCGGAAAGCAGCGCGAGTCCATTCTTGGATATGCGAACGGTTGGTATCGCGCAGAACGAACTCCCGAAGCGTTCGTGGCCGCAGCCGACATAGTTGTTGAACTCGGATTCAAAGCGGTGAAGCTAGACCCGTTCGGGCAGTCGTTTGGAACGATTGACGAAGCAGATCTGAAACTCAGTTACGACATTCTTGCTGCGCTTCGTGCCCGATTTGAATCAGGCTTCAAGATCCTGATCGACGTTCATAGTCGATTTATCCCGTCAGAATCTTTACGTGTAGCTCGATTTCTTGCGCCCCTTGACCTGTACTGGTGGGAAGAACCTACAAAGGACGAGCGTGAGGCTCTGACGAACGAAATCGCCTTGCAGAGTCCGATCCGAATTGCCACCGGGGAGCAGTTCGACAAAATCGGTCAGTTCGAAACCCTTGCACAGGGTGGCGGTGTCAGTATCTGGCAGCCCGAGCCTATGTCTCTGGGCGGCATCTCGAACACCATTGCTGTAGCCAATATTGCACGCGCCAGTAACGCAGTGATCGCTCCGCACCAGAGCGGAGGACCAGTTGCAACTGCAACCTGCTTACAACTAGCAGCGTGCATTGAAAACTACTTGATCCAGGAACATTTCGATGCGACAAACGAAACGTGGACGCGCGATTTAGTCACCTGGCACCCGGAGATCGATCAGTCGAACGGTCACTTGAGTTTTCCAACAGCCTCAGGGTTGGGTATCGATTTAAATCTCGAAGCAATCGAAGAACATCCCTACGATCCAGACGCGTTTTTCAACTTGCACGAAGAAGGCTGGGAACAGCGTATCGGCTCACGCGAGAGCAAGTAGCGCTCAAACCTGAGGAGACGAGGCAGCGTAGGATATCGAGTTTGGTGGGCCCTGTGGGGCCAAATTCCGATGGCCCACGACCTGCGGATTAAAAGATTGAGGCCAGCCTCCAGACTGGCGAAGAGCTAATTTTTCCAGTGAGAAATTGACTCAGGTAGCGCGTTCTTGACGAGCTTGGCGCGAGTTTGGTGGGCCCTGTGGGGATCGAACCCACGACCTGCGTACATCCGTTTCAGGCTATCTTCGACAGTATCCCAATCACTGACTTCGTTCGAGATAATGTCTAAAATCGTTGCTCAGAGTACACCGGCGTGGCTGAGCGGTTGGCGTCAGTGTTGGCGTCGATACCCTGACTGCCACGTCTTTTTGGCATTGTTCGGAAAGTCTCCATCAGTAGAGGCTCGCACTAAAAGAAGTTCTTCACATGACCGAAATGAGACGAGAGCGTTACGCGCCGAGTGATGTTCCGGGTCTGTAGTTCCCGGTACCGGCGTCAAACACCAGTTTCGTTTGCTCCGTGATTGAACGCAGCCGAATCGTGTTCAAAAGGCTCGATCAGCACAGAAGCAAAAGTTCTGCTCGAACCGCTCAGCTGCCGGTCAGAATCGAGTCCATCGTCTTCGCAGCTTCCTGTCGCATCGTCCGTGTGAAGTGTGTGTTCGCGCAGCGAAACCGGTGAACCCTGAAAATCTCACGCGGAATATATGCAGCCTGAACAACAGCAGGAAACAAATATCTGGCAAGGACTACTGCCCCCGGTCCAACCAGCAACCCTCGACACCACGAAACACTCGCTACCGTCATCCACCCACATCGATGCAACTCAGCGACGGCTACAGGTGACCATCGGCAGCCCACGCGCGCGCCATGCGTACGTGAGCAATGTCAGGAGATGGGTTGGCTCGGAACCAGTTGCTGATGAACCCACTTGAAGGTCACGCCATTCCCATGCCAGTGACAATTCTTCTGGTCTCTCTGGCCTCACCGAAATGACCAAGGGCGTGAGATGTTGCGTACCAGAGGAACCTGGCATTCGATGTATTGGTTGTCCAAACTTGTTCCAAAATGTACGGAGCCATCTCGGTTGCAACACCCTGCATGTCAGCATCGCTTAGTCGCTCAGTGTCGGCATATTCCTCCCAAAATTCGGTCGGACTGCCCCCAACTATTTCTACCGTTTTCTTCCCGACAGCGTCTCGATAGTTAAGAAGGTTTTGAACATTCACGTTCGCGCTTAGTGAGGCGACCTCACCTTCGTTCATTCCCGTTCCGATGTCTCTTCTTTCTATTGCGGTACGGTTTTGCCAATCATCTTGATCGAACACTTGAGAATTGCCTGCAATCAGGACATTGAATATCACGTCTTCGACACGAGTGGTGTGGAATAGCAACCACGCAATTGAGTTTGCCGCCCCGACCGGCATCTCTTGAATCTGCTCATCAGTAATTCCGTCCAGCAAACGGTCGAGAACGGTGCGCCCTCCGGTACCCGGTGTGCTCGATCTGTGGACTGTGCGATGTTCATCGAGGAAATATTCTGTAATCAACTTTGTGACCATGACGCCGCATAATACTCGAACTCCACCGCGAAAATTCAGCGACCAGTACCCAACAGCCAGCCAACAGATTCCGGTAAGGAGGACCGGAGTGCTGCTAGGATTCGGCCATGCGCTTACCGGCCCGATTCCTCAGATTCAGCTTGCTGGGCGTCGGGTGAGCGTTCAAAAAGGCCACTTTTTCGCCAGCACTGATTTTCGAGATCTCGCTCAATCAAGAAAGACCCCTGATATGGACCGACCGAACATCGTACTTATCAACTGTGACGATCTTGGATACGGCGATCTCGGCAGCTACGGCTCCACGATCAACAAGACACCGGTGCTCGACCGAATGGCCGAAGAAGGCGTGCGGTTCACCGACTTTTACGTGGCCTCTCCGGTCTGTTCACCATCTCGCGGAGCATTGATGACCGGCTGCTACCCTCCGCGGATAGGATTCGGCTCGTTCGATGGCTCTCGGGTTCTATTTCCGGGCCAGGGAATCGGCCTGAACCCGGATGAGACAACCATTGCAGGCGTGCTGAAGGACGCCGGTTATGCCACCAAGATCGTTGGAAAGTGGCACTGCGGCGACCAGAAAGAATTCCTGCCCACCAGGCACGGTTTCGATAGCTACTTCGGCCTTCCGTTCAGCAACGACATGGGCCGACAGGTCGACAGCAACCCTTCTGATCACACCGAGAACGCCGAAGCACGCAGGAATCGACCACCGCTACCGTTGCTTCGAGATGAGGAAGTGATCCAGGAACAGCCGGATCTGCGCGCTCTCACCGAGCGGTATGTCGACGAGGCAGTCAGGTTCATTCGCGACAACACTTCAGGTCCGTTCTTCCTCTACTTTGCCCACATGTACGTTCATCTGCCCCTGTACGCCCCGGTCGGATTCGTAGACGAGTCGGAAAACGGGGATTACGGGGCGTGTGTCGCGGGGATCGACTGGGCAACCGGTGTAGTTTTGACCGAACTTAAACGACAGGGGCTGGACAATGACACGCTGGTCATTTTCACGAGCGACAACGGTTCCCGGTTGGATAACCAGGGCGGGAGCAATGGCGCGTTGCGGGGCAAAAAGGGGACCACTTGGGAGGGCGGCCAGCGGGTGCCGTGCATAATGCGCTGGCCTTCGAAAATGCCCGCCGGGGTGGTTCGCAACCACCTGACAACCACGATGGACTTGTTTCCGACATTGGCTTCCCTGGCCGGGGCGCAGATTCGGTCTGACCGGACGATCGACGGAATGGACATATCGTCGCTCATGATCGAAGACAACCCTAGCGCGTCTCCTCGGGACGAGTTCATCTACTACGATGAAAACGACATCGAGGCAGTCCGCGATCGGAAATGGAAACTGCACGTTCGAAAGGGCGGGCACGATATACGCGAGCTATACGATCTGGAGTCGGACATTGGCGAGAGCGTGAACCTTTTCGACAGCAATCCTGATGTGGTGGCCGAGTTGACCGCGAGGATCGAGTCATGGCGCAGAGAGCTGGGGGATGAGGCCGGCGGGGTAACTGGAGAAAACGTCCGACCGCCCGGTCGTGTCGATAACCCGGTCGCGCTCACGTATTACGACCCGGAGCATCCCTACATCTACGCCGAGTACGACAAGGGCGAGCGGGGCTAGGACCGGATCCTGAGCGACCCGCGGGTTCGACTTGCCAGGTTGACATTTCTCGCCAGATAATCGCTGTCAGGCGACAGCAGGATCGGCTTGCCAGAAACCAGGTCAGGTCGTTGCTGGCAGCCTAAATCTTTGCTGCCACACCACCATCGATATTAATGATCTGGCTGGTAATGAAACGAGACTCGTCCGAGACCAGGAAAAGCACCAGGTTTGCCACGTCCTCCGGATAGCCCGGTCCCTCCAATCAGTGATTCAAGCGAACCTCAGTGTCGGGGTGCGTCGCCGGCTTTGGCTTGCAGGCGGTCTAGTTCGGCCAGCATCTCGGCCTGTACCTCGGCGAATTCTGGTTGTCCGTAAACATTGTTTGATTCGCGAGGATCGGCCTCGAGATCGTAAAGTTCCCATTCGGCGTCGATGTTTATCTCAGGATCCCGAGTGTCCTCAAGTCTGACTCCGTAGTAGAAGATCAATTTGTACCGCTCATTTCGGACACCGTAGTTCGGAATAATCCGGTGTCCGATCGTGTGCATCCAGTAGCGGTAGTAGAGGCTGTTTTGCCAGCTCGCAGGGGTGGTTCCCTCGAGCAATTTTCTACCTGACGAGCCCTGAACTTCGTCGGGCACCTCAACACCTGCGTAGTCCATAAACGTCGGTGCAAAATCGACGTTCAACAGCATGTCAGATGCAACTGATCCGGCCTTGATCTTCCCTGGCAGGCGGGCAATAAACGGCATCCTGAGCGATTCCTCGTACATGTATCGCTTGTCGTGCCAGCCGTGGTCACCCAGGAACATGCCTTGATCGGACGTGTAAACGACCAAGGTGTTTTCTGTGAGACCGCGCAGGTCGAGGTAGTCGAGTAGCGTGCCGACACTGTCGTCCACAGCCTGAACGGTTCGGGTGTAGTCCGTGATGTAGCGCTGGTAAGCCCATTTTCGTTTTTCGGCCTGTGAAATCCCGGGCGGCGGATCGAACTTGAGGTTGGCTTTGCGCATGTCTTCGACTCGAATCGAAGTGATCTTGACCGCCTCCGACCGTGTCTCATAGTCGTCCATCAGGGTTTCCGGCTCTGGGAACTCACCTTCGACTCCAAGATTTTCGTGACGTTTGGCAGGGATCCACGACGAGTGTGGGGCTTTGTGATGAACCATCAGGAAGAACGGACGTTCGCTGTTTCGAGAATCGAGCCAGTCGACGGCGATATCTGTGATGAGGTCGGTCACGTAACCCTCGAGTTGCTTCTCAACGCCGTTTTCAATCATCAACGGATCGTAGTAGTCGCCCTGACCCGGCAAAATATTCCAGTAGTCGAATCCCTGTGGATTACTTTCTTCGTTGTTGCCCAGATGCCACTTGCCGACAATCGCCGTGTCGTATCCGGCCTGCTTGAGTAATTTTTGCGATTGAATCGGCCGTGAACTGTCGATCTCATCGTCCAGGGTTTTGACCTCGTTCACGTGGCTGTACTGGCCTGTCAGAATCGTCGCCCGACTCGGTGTGCATAAGGCATTCGTACAGAAAGTATTGGTGAGCCTTACACCCTCGATTGCCAGTCGATCGATGTTGGGTGTTTGGTTGATCTGGCTTCCGTACGCAGAAATCGCGTGGGCAGCGTGATCATCCGACATGATGTAGAGAATATTTGGGCGGGTACTCAAGTACGACCCCAGTTAGTAAAATCAGCGCGCATCAGAGTACACCGGAGGCTGCTGAGACGTAAGTGTGTTCGAAGATCAGACGGAGGCTACATCAACTAACGGCGTCCTCCAACATCAACATGAAACGATTCTAGATCTTGATGGATAGCATGATTGGTACCACCCTTACGCGTCTTGAATGCCCTCCCTCGCAGGGAGAGGGGATCAATCACTACCCGCCCTGCTCGGCCTTCCATTTGCGATAGAGATCAATCACAGCGTCATCGGGCGGATAGTAGAGTCCAGGCGTCTGCTTTTCTTCGTCGAGCCGCCTGCGAATCCACTCTTCCAGGTCGTCGTACTCGATGGCCTTTAGAGCAATGTCAGGTGCCACAGCACTGGGGATTACAACCACTCCATCGTCATCAGCGACGATGTAGTCACCGGGGCGCACAAGAACACCGTCGACATTGACCGAATCGTTCGTTGAGTACGGCGTACCGACGCGAGTGCCGAGGTTTGACGTCTTGTCGAGCCCCCACATTCCGACACCGTAGTCCTTAACCGTGTGCATGTCACGGATGCCACCGTCGCAGACGAGCCCGTCGACCCCGCGTTGCTTCAGCCTGAGGAACTTGATATCGCCGCCGATCGACATCCGCTTGTTGCGCATCGATTCCATCACGATCACGTCGCCCGGGCCGGCCAGCTCGAAGGCAGCGTATTCGGGCGATTCTTCGCCACCCGGCTTTTCGGCCATCGCATCGGGACGGGCCGGCACAAACCGCACTGTGATAGCCCGCGCCACCAGTCTCAGGCCGGGGTTCATCGTGCGCACGTTTGGCATGTAGACGTAGTGTGGCTCGTAGCCGTTCCGGGCGAGCACGTCGACGACCGCCGTGGTGTTGACGCGCTTGAGTTTTTCGATTGTCGCCTTATCAAGGGTGTGGTCGGGCGTGGCCTGAATTACTGCCATATGGGGGTGCTATCTCCGGTGGTTCGAATCGCGGAAAGATGCCAATAGTACAGGGAGGTCGACAGCGACACCGCGAGGCTCAGGCAGGTCAGTGGGCGTAACGTTCTAACCCCAGTCGCTCGCAAATCGGTCGATGATGAGAGCCGCATGTTTCGCGCCGAGCAGAAAATCCTCGACCGTGATGTTTTCGTTCGGGGCATGGATCCTGTGCGAGGGGTGGTCGATCCCCGATGTGGCAATTGGCATGCCCAGGGTATTGCCAAAGTCGAACATCGGGCCGGTCCCCGCCATATTCGGGGTCATTACAGGTTTACGCCCGTAAATCTCCTCCGCAGTTTCGGCAACCAGCTGGACCCAGGGTGAATCGAGATCGGTGCGATACGGGTTCACCGCCGCGATCAGTTCGACCTCGACATCGCTGAAACCGTGGCTGTCGAGGTGCGCGCGGAGTTTGTCGATTATGTCGTGGGGCCGTTGTTCAGGCACCAACCTGAAGTCCATCTTGGCGCTGGCTACGGCCGGCAGCACCGTCTTCATTCCTTCATCCTGATAGCCGGAGTCGAGTCCTGCAATATTCGCGGTCGGCTGGAAAATAAGTTGCTTGCGGAGGTCTTCGCCATCGAGACCCTTGACGAACGAGGTGACTCCGAAAGTTTCGAGCCACTGAGGGGCGTCGTCTGGCAGGGCCTCGACTGCTGCGACGGCTTCCGCACTCGGCTCGACTATATCGTCGTAGAAACCGTCGATATGAATCCGCTCGTCTTCGTCCTTGATGGTTTCGATTGCGTGCAGAAGTCGCCATGCGGCCGATGGGAGAATCGCGGCGTAAGACGAGTGAGCATCGCCCGAGAGCATTCTGACGCTGAGTCCGACTCCGAGTACACCTTTCAGTCCCAGGTACATAAACGGGTCGTTATTAAGGTTTCGCCCGCCGCCCTCCCATATACAGGCGTCGGCCCGGAAATCGTCGCCACGCTCCGCAATGAGACCGGGGAGGTTGACCGAACCCGACTCTTCTTCGCCCTCGCAGAACATCTTGATGTTGCAGGGGACCGCGCCGCGCTCATCAACGAATGCTCGGATCGCCGCCAGCCGGGCGCCGATATTGCCTTTGTCATCGGACATTCCGCGTCCGTACAGGCGGTCGCCGACCCGGGTTGGCTCGAACGGATCGGTGTCCCACAGATCGAGGGGATCTACCGGCTGGACATCGTAGTGGCAGTAGAACAGGAGCGTCGGGGCAGCATCCGGGTTCTGCGCAGCAGCCATGAAACCGTATACGCTGGGCAAGCCATCGTTTGGGACCGGAACGATCTCGGCCTTGAACCCGTTGCGTTCGAGGATTTGTTTCATCAGGCCAGGTGCCTTATCGAAGCCGCGCTTCTGGGCCGAGATCGAGGGTTGCCGGACCATCTCAAACAATTGAGCTATCGACTCATCGACGTGTGTTTCGATGTGGGAATAAATATCTTTCATCGTGCTCTGTTCGTGGTGTTCGTACCTTCGGCTGATTTCAATTCCCGGTACGCCCAGTAGCGGGCCAGGCAGGTCAGTGTCACGCCTTCGCCAACATCCTCGCTGGCAAGCATGGCAATCAGCTCCCGCCGGGTCAGAAGTTTTGCGTCCACTATGCCCTCTTCGGCCTGAAGCTTCACGTCGCGGATCTCGATTTCCGGGATCACTGCCCGGGTCAAATGAAAAACATCGCCCGCGAACCCGGCGACCGGAACCTGCGACCCGAGCAACTCGACAGAGTCCGGTGTGATTCCCGTCTCCTCAATAAGTTCGCGACGGGCAGCCTCCAGAGGCGGTTCGCAATTCTCGATTAATCCAGCTGGGAACTCCCAGAGATTTCGTTTGGACAGATGGCGATAAACCCTGATCAGCAGGTACCGCTCGGATGACGTTACCGGAATCGTCATCACCGCGTCATTGCCCGAATGACCCTTCACCCACGCGTATGTGCCGGGTGATCCGTCGGGATGCTCGATGTCGTCGTGATAAAAGTCCAACCACGGCGTCTCGTAAACGAGGTGTTCTCCGACCGATTTAATCTCTGCAATATTGCCCTTTTCAGCCATTCCCCGCCCCGTTACTCCATCGCACCGGGTTGGCCCGGCTCCAACGGCTGCGAATCAGGTGGCACTCCACCTGCCAGGAAGCCCCCATCGACGGTAATCGTCTGGCCATTGACATAGTCACCGAGGTCGGAAGCAAGAAACACGCAGGCCCCGGCTATGTCACTGGGAACACCGCCTCGACTACTGGGAATGAAAGACAGGGCCGAACCCAGATTATCGGCAGACCCCCGCTCGGGCTCTTCTTCATCCGTCAAAACCCGGCTGTCGATATAGCCCGGTGCCACGCAGTTGGCGGTGATACCCGTACCTGCCAGGTCCTGGGCCATCGACATCACCATGCGGTTCAGGCCCGCCTTCACGACTCCGTAGACGGTGTCATAGGGCCAGGCCCGGTAACTATGGACGCTACTGATGTTGATGATGCGACCGCCATGGCCGTGCTCGATCATCCGGTTAACGGCGCCCTGGGCCAGGAACAGGTAGCCCTTCAGGGCGTGGCCGACAAGGTTGTCCCAGAACTCTTCGGTGATCTTCGTGAAGTGGATGTCAGCAGACGCTACGGCATTGTTGACGAGGATATCTATACGGCCATGACTGGCGACAAACTCATCCAGCAGCCGGGTGCGGTCTTCAGTATTGCCGACGTCTGCCTGATGCCATGAGGCTTTTTGGCCGAGTGAATTGATCGACGCCATGGTTTTGTCGGCTTCTGTATCTCGCACAACGTCGTTGATTCCGACATCTGCCCCATGTTCGGCAAACATCCGGGCTATTCCCGCACCGATTCCGCGACGTGAGCCGGTGATGAGCGCTTTTTTACCTTCGAGAAGCTTTGTGGTGGTCATGGGACTTGCTCTCGTTCTAGTCGGTCATCTTCTTTGCGGCGATCATGCCACCGTCGACCAGAATTGTCTCGCCGTTGACGTACTGGCCGAGGTCCGATGCCAGGTAAAGCACGGCGTTGGCAATATCACTCGGCAGTCCGCCCCTGGCAGCCGGAACGTGGGCCCCGAGCAGTGCCGGGTTGTGCGGCGGGCCGTCGATCACATCGTCATCCCCCTCGGGGAGTTTGTTGGATATGGCTCCGGGCGCGATGCAGTTGGCCGTGATGTTGTGACCTGACAGGTCGACGGCCAGTCCTTTGACCATCCGACGCAACGCAGCTTTCGCCGTTCCATACGCGGTCCATTTCTCGATGGCGACATAGGCGTGGACGCTCGCAAGACAAACGATGCGGCCACCGGTGCCCTGGGCGATCATCTCTTTCGCAGCACGCTGGGAGCCGAAGAAGTAGCCCTTCAAAGAGAGGTTCATCATCCGGTCCCAGTAGGCTTCGTCGGTATCGAAAAGCGGGCGGGACTGGTCGGGGAAAATTGCGTTATTCACCAGTATGTCGATCTGCCCGTGTTCTTCGAGAAACGAATCGATCACCGCGTTGATCCCCGAAACGCTGCTCACGTCGCCCGCGTGAAAGGTGCCTTTTACGCCCCGTTTTGAGATGAGTTCGGCCGCTCTTTGCGATACCTCGTCGTCCACGATGTCATTGACTCCCACGTCAGCGCCTTCATTTGCGAGTGTCAGCGCGATGCCCCGGCCGATGCCTTTTCGTGCTCCCGTTATCAGAGCTTTTTTTCCATCGAGCAGTCCCATTAATGATCTCCATCTTTGCGACTAAGAAATATTCAGGTGCCGATCTTAGCGCGGGGAACCCGTTGCGGGTCGGGTTTTGATACCCCCACACCCGTCAAGATAGCGCGAGACACGCGTGCTATCAAACTAACTTGCGAATCTTTTCGATGGCCGCGGCTTTTGCGGCCTCAAGGTCGCCGATACGGTGCTCGTATGCCCGGCCATCGGGTCCTCCATCGGCGAACACCAGCACAGCATCTCTAACCTTCATGTTCGGCATCCCGGGCAGGCCTAGTTGTTCAACAACGAGCGCGTATCCGGCCAATTGCGGTTCGTAGCCTTTCGCCCGCTGGATCAGTGATTCCCCCGAAACCCGGTCGGTCTTGTAGTCGATGATGGTGACCGTGCCATCGGAATTCTGAACGATCAGGTCGATAGACCCTTCGACCTCGAGCCCATCCGCAATCTCGGCTGCTACCCATGCCTCTCGCCAGCTGTTCTCGCCGGTTGCGCCCGCAACGACCGGGCTTTCCAGAACGTTGCGGACCAGCCGAGTAATGTTCTCTTTTTCTCCAGGCATCGAGTATGCGTCGGCGGTCAAATGCACAAGCTCGTCGAGGGTCGCTAAATCGCTGAAATCAACGTCCTGGAGCACCGCGTGTACTGCCGAACCCAGTTCGGTTCCCCCGCGACCCCGACGGGCGGCATTCCACTCGGTCGATTCAGCATTGTCCTCGGGTTTTTGGACCACGAACATGCCATGGTCGGCGAGTTGAGACGGAACCACGTACCCGCGTTTTGTGGCCGATGCGACAACTTCGGATGTCTCGCGTAGCCACTGTTCACGATCGTCTACCGAGGGGGTTCCAGGGGCGGGGCTTTCAGGACCGGCGGTGCTGGCATTAGCCCCCCGTGCGGGGCTTTCGACGGCAAACGGCTCCCACAGTTCATCGTTCAGCTCGGCGAATTCGCTGATCTTGCCTGCCAGCGTATTTTTGGCCCGGGTAGTGCGATGGAC
>ENA-ORDI01001258-ORDI01001258.1-marine-metagenome-genome-assembly--contig:-NODE-1258-length-14226-cov-2.775178_pt1 | contig 14226 bp, 13 predicted proteins | sample MGYA00248628_ERZ508525 | MGnify/ENA primary metagenome ERZ508525 (study PRJEB26195, sample SAMN05422138) | marine metagenome | isolation source: East of Porto Seguro, South Atlantic Ocean | place... | reverse complement strand
CTGGGAGGCGCCGCCATCGGCGTGGTGACTGGCGCCGTCACCACCGCCACCGATGTTGCCACCGATATCGCCAAGGGCGGCGTTTCGTCGCTCGGCAAACTTGTCGGCGTCGACGCCAACAAGGAGATGGGCGGCGCGTCGGGGAATATCGACGATACGGACTATTGCAAACTCGCCCTGGCCGGACGGCCCCTGGCCCGGGCCAAGGCGAAGCCGCTGCCCGCGGCCTTATCTTCCACTTCCCAGCCGCCGCCAACGCAGCCCCGAAAACCGTCCTCCGGCGATTCGACCATCGACAAGCTGGATAGGAAACTGGATGAAATCGACAAGGGCCTCGGCGACGCCTTGAAGGGCCTGTTCGGGAAGTAACGGGTCTGCGGACGGAATTCCATGCCTTGGGCCAATACCAAGCGTTTCTACAAGCAAGTCGGTTATGAAGCCGCCGGCGGCGGTTTCGCGCTGACCTTCGACGGCCGTCCCGCCCATACCCCGGAAGGCAACCCGCTGGTCCTTGCCAGCGAAAGGCTGGTCCAGGCGGTGGCCCGGGAATGGGCCGACCAGGACGAAGACATCCGGGCCGAGGCCATGCCGATCACCGGTCTTGCCTGCACCGCCATCGACCGGGTCAAAAACGGCCGTCAGGCGATAATCGACCATACGGTCAAATACGCCGCAACCGATTTGCTGTGCTACCGGGCCGAGGGCCCCCAAGAACTCAAACGACACCAACAGGCCCAATGGCAGCCGCTTCTCGATTGGGCGGCGGAGAAGTTCGGCGCCCGGCTGGCGGCAACGGAGGGCATCATTCCCAAGGCCCAGCCTAGGGCAGCGCTGGAAAAGCTTCGCCGCGCCGTCGAGGCCCTGGGCGACCTTCAACTCACCGCCGTTGCCGCGGCGACCCAGGCCTCGGGCTCGTTGATCATCAGCCTGGCCCTGGTCCACGGCCATATCACCACCGAGGAGGCCGCCGCCGCCTCGCAGTTGGACGAAACCTGGCAGAACCAAAAATGGGGCGAGGACCCGGAACAGACCGAGCGCCTGGAGGCCCTGAAAAAGGAAATAAGGGCGGTGGCGGCGCTTATCAAATTGACCGACGATTTTATTTAGCCCCGGTCGCCCGATTGGGTACAGTAGGGCGACGGCATCGATCACCATCCGGGGGCGCCATGCAGGACATCATCCGCCAGTTGGAGGAAAAGCGCGAACGCGCCCGCAAGGGCGGCGGCCAGAAGCGCATCGACGCCCAGCACGCCAAGGGCAAGCTGACGGCCAGGGAGCGCCTCGAGCTGCTGCTCGATCCCGGCTCGTTCGAGGAATGGGACATGTTCGTCGAACACCGGGCGACCGATTTCGGCATGGCCGAGAAGACCATCCCCGGCGACGGCGTTGTCACCGGCTTCGGCACCGTCAACGGGCGGCTGATCTTTGTCTTCAGCCAGGATTTTACCGTCTTCGGCGGTTCCCTGTCCGAAACCCACGCCGAGAAGATCTGCAAGATCATGGACCAGGCGATGAAGGTCGGGGCGCCGGTGGTCGGCATCAACGATTCCGGCGGCGCGCGCATCCAGGAAGGGGTGGCGTCGCTGGGCGGCTACGCCGAGGTGTTCCAGAGGAACGTTCTGGCGTCTGGCGTGGTGCCGCAGATTTCCCTGATCATGGGACCGTGCGCCGGGGGGGCGGTGTATTCGCCGGCGATGACCGACTTCATATTTATGGTCCGGGACACGTCTTATATGTTCGTCACCGGCCCCGACGTGGTGAAGACCGTCACCCACGAGGAAGTGACGCTCGAGGAACTGGGCGGTGCCGGCACCCACACCACGACGTCGGGAATCGCCGACAAGGCGTTTGGCAACGACACCGAGGCGTTGCTGTCGATGCGCCGCTTCATCGACTTCCTGCCCGCCAACAACACCGAGCGCCCACCGTCGCGGCCGACGCCGGACCCCGGCGACCGGGTCGAGGAATCGCTGGATACCCTGATCCCCGACGACCCGGCCAAGCCCTATGACATGAAAGAGCTGATCGAAAAGGTGGTCGACGAAGGCGATTTCTTCGAACTGCAACCCGATTACGCTGGCAACATCATCATCGGCTTCGGGCGCATGGAAGGCACCACCATCGGCATCGTTGCCAATCAGCCGATGGTGTTGGCCGGCTGCCTCGATATCTCGTCGTCGATCAAGGGCGGGCGGTTCGTCAGGTTCTGCGACTGCTTCAATATCCCCATCATCACCTTCGTCGACGTGCCCGGCTTTTTGCCCGGCACGGCACAGGAATACGGCGGCATCATCAAACACGGGGCGAAGCTGCTGTTCGCCTTCGCCGAGGCGACGGTGCCCAAGGTGACGGTGATTACCCGCAAGGCCTATGGCGGGGCGTACGACGTCATGAGTTCGAAGCACCTGCGCGGCGACGTCAACTTCGCCTGGCCGTCGGCCGAGATCGCGGTCATGGGGCCGAAGGGGGCGGTCGAGATCATCTTCCGCGGCGACCTCGGCGACGAGGAAAAAATCGCCGAGCGGACGGAGGAATACCGCCGCCGTTTCGCCAACCCGTTCATCGCTGGGCATCGGGGCTACATCGACGACGTCATCATGCCCCACAACACGCGCCTCAAAATCGCCAAGAGCCTGCGCATGCTGCGCACCAAGAAGCTCGACAACCCGTGGAAGAAGCACGCCAACATCCCGCTTTAAGGGGCGGCACCGCAGCGCCAAGCCCGTCTCCGGCCGGTTTGTTCGGGCCTCGCTCTTCGACAAGCTAAGAGTGAGGCCCTCATGGTAAGTCTGTTGAACCACGAGGGCCGAACGATTCAACCGGAAACCGCATTAAAAGGCCGTTAAAGTGCGTTTAGAGGCGGTTAAAAGGCGGGTAAAAACAGCCTAAGGCTTTAATTCAGAACGAAACAAGCCCGAATCCCCATCCAAAAGTACGCATTGGTGGACATAAGGTGGCAAATGTCACCATTTCCACCGCCGGCGCGAAATCCAGCCCGGTTTTCTTCGCCCGTTTCCCGTCCATGCTGGCGTTGGGGGCCCGAACGGTCGAGAGGGCGTTATTCACCCTGTAAAAGAACAAAAATAGAACATAATTGTTCCGGATGTGGATTTCAAGACCAGAGATGAATTTTTTTATCACTCCAGCCGGAACTCCTTGACGCAGAGGTCTCCGCCTTCAAAGAACTAAAAACAAAACGCCTAAAGAGGTTTTCGATCAAAAGGAATGAGTGTTCAAAAGTGGCCTCATCCTGAGCCTGTCGAAGGGTGAGGCCGCCCGCCCCTCATGTTTCGACAAGCTCAACATGAGGGGCAGGCTTGAGACCCGTTTTGGTCGTAAACCGCCCTAGAGTGTGTACTCATAAACCGAGGGTCTGCTTACGGCCACCAGACCTTTGGAGACCCGGCCCCCCGCCTCCCGAAGTGGTACGGCCCGTCACCCGACCTGCCTGCGCGGAGCCGAGGCTCCGCTTCGGTGAAGGCAGGAGGCTTTGGGTCGCAGGGCGGAGGGCAGACGGAGTAGCGCTCATGACCCGGAGCGGACATTTATTCGCCTATGCGGTTCTGCGGGGGTGGGCCGAGAACCAATGGTTTCCATACCCTACTTTTAGAGCCCAGACCGGAAGTTGCGACCATCTTGACGGGGCGTCGCGGGCGTCCCGTCACGGACCCTCACGCTGGACGAAATGGACGAGCACTCCGCCAAGCGCGCTGGGGTGGATAAAGCCGATGAGGGCACGGCGCGATCCCGGCCGGCCGGCCGCGTCGATTACGCGATGGCCGGCGGCATGCAGGGAGGCGAGCGCCCCGTCGATGTTGGCCGTCTTCAAGGCGATATGATGCAAGCCCGGGCCGCGTCGGGCGATAAACCGGGCGATGGCGCTTTGGTCCTGTTTGGTGCTCCCGGGGCGGCCATTCCCGGTCTGTCCTTCGTTGTCAGGGTCAAAATTCTGCAGGAATTCGAGGTCGCAATCGCCGGTGGTGACAAAGGCAACCCGCAACCCGCCGACGACCTCGGAAGGCCCGTTGTGATAGACGGCGCCATATTTGTCCGAGGTGAAGCTTTCGATGGTCGTCCGCACCTCCAAGTCCGTCTGCCTACTCTCGACCGGGCAGCCAAATTGCCGCGAAAACGTCTCGATCGCGCTGTCGTTGTCAGCGCTGGCAATGCCGATATGGTCGATCCGCTGAACCGGCCCGGGTTCGGAGGTTTCGATCGAGAGCGGCTCGGAGAACCGAGTCCGCACCCCGGAGGTCTCCGCCGGATCAAGTTCCACCTGCCAGGCGCCTTCCACCCCCTCGCGCCGGCCATCGTCGAGGACAGCGATATCGTGGCTTCGCGCCGCCGCCTCCGGATCCTCGGCGGCTAGGGCGATGTGATGGACGCCCGGCTTGACAGGGCCGCCCAGAAACGGATCCCCGGGTTCAAAAAGAGCTATCGCCGACGCGCCGACGCCGAAAACGGGCACTCGCCGATCGTCGCCGACGGAGCAATCGACCCGCCGCAATCCTAGGTCCCGGGTGAAGATCGTTGCCACGGAGTCTACGTTATCGACAACGAGCGCCACGTAGGCCAGGCTATACCCGTTCATTTTGCTTCCCCTCCCGCGACGCCGACGACTCCGGAATCGATCATAGCGGCGATTTCGTCATCCGGATAACCGAATCCCCTCAGGATTTCCTCGCTGTGTTCGCCTAACAGAGGCGGTGGGATGCGCACCGTGTGCCCCCCGAAGGCGTCCATCCGAAGGGGATTGGCAAGCTGCCGGATGACCCCCAATACGGGGTGCTCGACCTCCTCGACCATCTTGGAATGAACCACCTGCGGATCGGCGAACACCTGGTCAATGGCGTAGATTGGACCGGCCGGTATGCCGGCGGCGACGAGCGTGCGCGTCCAGTCCATAGCCGGGCGGGTGGCTAACCGTGCGTTGAGATGGTCGCGGAGGGCGTCCCGGTGGGCAGAGCGCCCGGTGTTATCGGCGAAGTCCGGATGATCCTTCAGTGACTCCAAATCGAGGACACGACACAGTGCCGCCCACATGTCCTGGGTTCCGACCGCCACGTTGATCAGGCCGTCCTTGGCGGTAAAGGCGCCATAAGGGTAAATCACAGGATGGTCGTTGCCCATGCGGTTCGGCACCTCATCGAGGCTGAGGTGACGCTGGCCCTGGACGCAAAGCATGCCCACCATGGCGGCCAAAAGCGAGGTTTCAACCCGTTGTCCCTTTCCCGTCGTATGGCGTTGCGCGACCGCCGCGGTAACGCCCAGCGCCCCCCACATACCGGCGAGGAGGTCTGAAATCGGGATTCCGACGCGCGTCGGCTCGCCCTCGGTAAAACCGGTCAGGCTCATTAATCCCGACATCCCCTGGGCGATCTGGTCAAAGCCGGACCAGGTCCCGTAAGGGCCGTCACGGCCGAAGCCCGTGATGCTTGCATAGATCATCCGCGGGTTGGCCGGCATCAGCGCGTCGTAAGTCATCTCCATGGCCTCGACCGTCCCTGGTTTGAAGTTCTCGACGAGAACGTCGACCTGGGCCGCGAGCCGGCGCAACAACCGAAGACCGTCGGGATTGCGAAAGTCGAGCGCGAGGCTGCGCTTGTTGCGATTGACGCTCAGATAATAGACGCCGATGCCGCGGTCGAAGGGTCCCCAGGCGCGGATCATTTCGCCATCCGGCGTCGGCTCGACCTTGATCACGTCGGCGCCGAAATCGCCAAGGATCATGGTGCAGAACGGTCCCGCGAGGGCACGGGTCAAGTCGAGGACGCGAATGCCGGCGAGGGGCCCCGCGGCGTCGTTTGCGGCGTTGTCAGATGAGGGCATCGGCGAGTTCCTTGAGGTTGGCAACAACCAGGTCCGGCTGCTCGGGCCAGGGGCCGAAGGGCTGCTTGCGGCGGTCGATGAAGACGGTGTTGAAGCCATAGGACTTGGCGCCGACGCAGTCGAAAACGTGGTTGGCAACAAACAGAATACCGGCCTGTTTCTCACCCAGGATTTCCTCCGCCTTGGCGTAGGTCTTCCAATGGGGTTTGAAGTAACCCGCTTCCTCGACCGAAATAGTTTGGTCGAAGGCGAAGCCGATGTACGGTTTGGCCGCCGCCAGCATGTCTTTATCGCCGTTCGACAGGATGGCCAGCTTGTATCGGCGGTGCAGATGCTGCAACGCCACGACCGCCTCCGGAAACGGCTTCAGGGCCTCAATCCGGCCCACCAGCCATTCGACCTCGTCTTGGGTATAGGCGATACCTGCCCGGTCCATGACGTGAGAGACGGCGCGATGGCCGATCTCCCGATAGGGGGTGTGCCCGCGGTCGCACAGCGAATCGATCATCGAGTTCTCGAAATGCGTCCGCCGCCACCAGGTGACGAAGCGGTGGGCATCGCCCTTCCAGCCCTTCCTCTCGAGGAAGGGGGCGACCACTTCCGTCAATCCTTTCTGCATGTCGACCACGGTGCCATACTGGTCGAAGACGAGAACCTTGATCTCGCGTCTGAGCCTGTCGACGGGTTCCATCCTTCCTCCCTAGTCCTCGGGCGGTGGCTTGGCCCCGGTCCGGTCCGCAATCAACCGGTAATGCTCGACCCTTCGGTGGGCTTCGAAGTTGAAGGTTGTTTCCTTGAGAAATTTGGTTTCGTCCAGGTCGCAGTCATAAACCACCAATTCGTCGTCTTCCGTTTCCGCCTCGGTGACAACAAAACCATCCGGGTCGATGATGCAGGTCCCGGCGATCAGATGATGGCCGTCCTCCTCCCCGGCCTTGGCCACGCCGACGACCCAGGTCGCGTTCTGGTAGGCGCCGGCCTGCATGCACAGACGGCTGTGGTGCATCCGGGTCTCGGCGGACTCTTCGGGTTTGAGGGAATTGCCGCTCGGCGTGTTGTAGCCGAGCATGATCAGTTCGACCCCCTGCAGGCCCATCACCCGGAACGTTTCCGGCCACCGGCGGTCGTTGCAGATACACATGCCCATAACCCCGCCCAGGGTCCGCCACACCGGAAAGCCGATGTCACCGGGTTCGAAATAGCGTTTCTCCAGGTGCTGGAAGGTGCGTTCGGGTTCATGCTCGGCATGGCCGGGCAGGTGCACCTTGCGGTACTTGCCGATGACGGCGCCGGTTTTATCGACCAGGATTTGGGTGTTGAAGTGGCGGCCCTCGGGGGTCAACTCGGCGTATCCCAAGGAAAAACCGATGCCGTTCCCGGCCGCGAACTCAAACAACGGCCGGGTGGCGGCGCCCGGCATTTCGGTCTCGAACCAGGAATCCATCTCGGCCCGGTCGTCAGCGTAGTAGCGGGGAAAGAACGTCGTCAGCGCCAGTTCGGTGAACACCACCAGGTCGCAGCCCCTAGCGTGCGCTTCCTTCATCAGCGCCAGAAGCCGCCCGACGACGGCCTGGCGGCCCTCGTCCTTTTGAATGGGTCCCGATTGCGCGGCGCCGACCTTGACGATTCCGGGCATGCGATGAATACCTTTTTCCGGCCCCTGAGGGGGTGGTATCAAAGAGTGTAAACACGCTAGGGTATTGACTGTTGCACAACCCGGCAAGGCGAGATACCAACCAATCATGGCAGACGAAAACGATAACCCGATCGCCCCAGAGGACGAAATCGTCGAAGCCCCGGCAACGCCGGAACGCAGCTTCGCGCCCCTGAGCCAGGACGACGTCATCGCCCCGGCCGAGCGGCAGGCACCTCCTGAAGGAAGCCCGCAAAGGCGGCCGCTGCCAACGGGCGTGCCTTCGGCGCGGGTTGACCCCGAGATGGTGAAGGAGTTCGAAAAGGAAATCGACACCAAGGTAACCACCGGGCAGAAGCGCATGCGCTGGTTCGCCAATCACTTGATCCTTTTCATGATCGGGATCACGGTGGCGATCCCCTTGCGGCTGACGATTTATACCGAATTCCACGACGCTTTTTTCCTGGTTCCCCTGGCCGCCTGGGTGGGGCTGTTGGCGGTCCACGCCAATTACGCCCTGAGGGTGATGCTCAAGCGCTCCGACAAGGGAGGCCAGATCAAGGCGGTAATTCCCCCGACCGAAACCGAAGAGTCCGCCGGCGACGCTTCCAACCGGGAATAACCGTGACCGGGTATGGCCATGAACCCGGGCCGGAAAACGCAGGCGTTGAAGAAAGCGTCGCCAATGAGGCCCGCCAAGCCCGGCGACGGTTGAAGGGGTTCGGTACTCACCTGGCCCTTTATTTCATGGTCATGGTGGTTTTGGTGCCGGTAAACTTTACCCTGTCGCCCGGAAATCCTTGGTTCCTGTTGCCGATGGTCGGTTGGGGATCGGTTTTGGCGTTGCACGCGGCCTATGCCATGGGCCTGTTTCGGGGGCTGTTGGGAAAACAGCGGTAAAACCAGGGATTGGGACGACGCATGTTCAAGAAGATATTGATCGCCAACCGGGGGGAGATCGCGTACCGGATCATCCGCACGGCCCGGCGGTTGGGCATCAAGACCGCCGCCGTCTGTTCCGAGGCCGATGCCCGGGCCCTGCACGTGGAAATGTCCGACGAAGCGGTCCTCATCGGCCCGCCGCCGGCGGCCGAAAGCTACCTAGACATAGGAAAGATCCTCGACGCGGTCAAGGAAACCGGATCGCAAGCCGTGCACCCGGGATACGGCTTTTTGTCGGAGAACGCCGAATTCGCCAAGGCCCTGGACGAGGCCGGCGTCGTCTTCATCGGGCCGGGGCCGAAGGCGATGACGGTCATGGGCGACAAGATCGAATCCAAGAAGCTGGCGAAAAAAGCCGGCGTCAACACCATCCCCGGCGACGGCGGCGCGGTCAAGGATGCCTCCGAAGCGGTCAGGATCGCCAACGAGATCGGCTATCCGGTGATGTTGAAGGCGTCCGCCGGCGGCGGCGGCAAGGGCATGCGGATCGCCGGCAACGACGCCGAATGCCGGGACGGATTGAAGCGCGCGTCTGGCGAAGCCGAAACCGCGTTCGGCGACGGTAGGGTGTTCGTCGAAAAATACATAGAAAATTCACGCCACATCGAAATCCAGGTCCTCGCCGACGGCTTCGGCAACACCGTTTACCTAGGCGAACGCGAATGCTCCATTCAACGCCGCCACCAGAAAGTCATCGAAGAGGCGCCCTCGCCCCTGGTCGACGAACAGACCCGGCGCGCAATGGGCGAACAGGCGGTGGCCCTGGCAAAAGCAGTAGACTACCGCTCCGCCGGGACGGTCGAATTCATCGTCGACCAGGACAGAAATTTCTATTTCCTGGAAATGAACACCCGGCTTCAGGTCGAACACCCGGTAACCGAATTGATCACCGGCCTCGACCTGGTGGAGCAGATGATCCGCATCGCCGACGGCGAAAAGCTGGCCTTTTCCCAGGAAGACGTAGCGCTGAACGGTTGCGCCATCGAGGCCCGGATTTACGCCGAGGACCCGTTGCGCAATTTCCTGCCGTCGTCGGGAAGGCTGGTGCGCTACCGGCCGCCGGACGAGGACGATCACGTGCGCGTCGATACCGGCGTTGCCGAAGGCGGAGAAATTTCCATCTTTTACGACCCGATGATCGCCAAGCTGATCACCTCGGGGGCCACCCGCGAGGAAGCCGCCGTCCGCATGTCCGGCGCGCTGGATCAGTTCCATATCAGCGGCGTCCGTCACAACATCGGGTTCCTGGCCGCGTTGATAGCCCATCCGCGCTTCGCCGAAGGGCGTCTAAGCACCGATTTCATCGCCGAGGAATATCCCGACGGCTTTCATTCCCAGGACCTGACCCCGGAAGACCCGCGGTTGCTGATCGCCGTCGCCGGTTGCATCCATCGCGCCTATCAGACCCGCGCCTCGATGATCTCGGGCCAAATCCCCGGCCGCCAACGGGTGGTGTCGGACGATTGGGTGGTGATCCTGCACGGCGACGCCGTCCCGGTTCGGATCAAGCCCGTCGACGGCGGCTATGAGCTTGTCGTCGAGGGCGAGGATATCGCGATCGAGACCGCCTGGAAGCTGGGTCAGCCGTTGTTCTGGGGAACCCTGAACGGCCGTGGTTTCTGCCTCCAGGTGGAGCGCCAGGGCGTGGCCTACCGGCTGTTGCACGGCGGCGCCGAGGCCGACGTGCTGGTGTTGAGCCCTAGGGCCGCCAAGTTGCAGGCCCTGATGCCGGTCAAGGAAGCGCCCGATACGTCGAAGTATCTATTGTCGCCGATGCCGGGCCTGCTGATTTCCCTATCCGTCGAGGAGGGCCAGGAAGTCAAGGCTGGCGAGGAGCTAGCGGTGATCGAGGCGATGAAGATGGAAAACGTGCTGCGCGCCGAACGCGACGGGGTTGTCGCCGCCATCAAGGCCGGGCCCGGCGACAGCCTGGCCGTCGATCAGGTCATCCTTGAGTTTGAGTAGCTAAAACCATGCCGAAAAAATCCGTCCGCATCGTCATCGAGGGCCGTGTCCAGGCCGTCTGGTTCCGCGCCTGGACGACCCAGGAAGCGCAACGCAGGAACCTGCGAGGCTGGGTCCGCAACCGCCCGGACGGCACCGTCGAGGCGTTGTTCTCGGGTGCCGTGGCCGACGTCGAGGAGATGATCGAGGCCTGCCGACAGGGACCGCCGGCGGCCCAGGTCGTCAACATCACCGAGCACCCGGCCGAGGCGCCGATCGAGCTCGGCTTCGGGAACCCGCCGACGGATTAGGTAATTGCCTATGCTGCGGACGTTGATTATCCTTTCGCAAGGCGAGCGGGTGACCACCGGACAGACCTGAAAGCAGTCGGCATATGACAGCGCCAAGCGAAGCGACCTACGTCATCGATGACCGGCAATGGGTCGTCGAGACGCCTGACGTGCGCGTGTAAATTCTTATCTTGGGAAGCGGCCAGGAAGTTCCCTGGCACTCGCACACGGCCGTCACCGACACCTTCACCTGTCTCGGTGGCCTGATGGTGGTGAAAACGCTGGACGTTGCCGGGGGGCACGAGTTGTAGGCGGGTGAGACCTTCGCCGTGCCGCCCAAGACCCCACATCAGGTGGCGGGCAAGGATGGCGGCCCGTGCCGGTTCCTCGTTGTGCAAGGGGTCGGTAAATACGATTTCGTTCCCTTTGACGCGCCGGTGTGACGGTAGATGTCCGTTCCCCATTCATGGGCGCATGCATGAACTAAATTCGGCGGATCGGGGTCTCGAAGACCTCTTCGAAAGTCGCCATCAGGGCCGCGTCCAGTTCCGACATCGTCGGCGTGACGCCTAAATCCCATAGCGACGTGACGCCGTGTTCGGCGATCCCGCAGGGCACGATACCGGAGAAATGCTCGAGCTCGGGCTCCAGGTTGATGGCGATACCGTGATACGTCACCCAGTGCCGGACCCGGACGCCGATGGCGGCGATCTTATCTTCGCGCGAAACCGGGTTGCCAGGGGCCCCGCGCCGGACCCAGATGCCGACCCGGTCGTCGCGGCTCTCAGCCGTCACGTTAAATCGGGCCAGGGCGCGGATCACCCATTGCTCAAGATTTTTGACGAAGGCGCGCACGTCGTTGCCGCGTTTCGTTAAGTCCACCATCACATAGGCGATCCGCTGGCCCGGGCCATGATAGGTATAGCGGCCGCCGCGGCCGGTTTGGTAAACGGGGAAGCGGTCGGGGTCCAGCAATTCGGCCTCATCGGCGCTGGTGCCGGCGGTGTAAAGGGGCGGATGCTCCAACAGCCACACGGTCTCGGGAGCGGCCTCTTTGTGGATCGCCTCGACGCGTTCTTCCATGAACGATAGCGCGTCCGGATAGGCGACCGGAGAATCGCTGATCCGCCATTCGACGGCGTCCCTGACACCGGTCAAATCCGCTGGTTTTTCCGCCATTTAATCACCATGGTCGCGCTTGATAAGGGGGCCGGCATTTGCTATCCCCCCCATAGCTAATGTAACGGCAACCAACGGTGTTGCCGCAAGGGAATTCGCGGTCGTGGCGGAACTGGTAGACGCGCAGCGTTGAGGTCGCTGTGGGAGCAATCCCGTGGAAGTTCGAGTCTTCTCGACCGCACCAATTCCCGAGGCCCGCCGCCCCGACGACGGGCCTCTTTTTTTAACGTCTTGATCGAAAGGAGCCGGTGGCGTGGCTGACGTGAAGGACACAGCGGGATCGAAGCCCAATCAGGTGCCTCCGCCGGAAGACGCGGCGCTCGACCTCGAGCCGGAAACCGAGCAGGCGTTCCTCGACGTCCTCGTTTCGGGGGACGAGGCGGGGGTGCGCACCCTACTGGCGGAGCTTCACCATGCCGACGTGGCCGACCTTCTGGAGCGCCTGAACGCGGACGAACGCGCCCGCGTGGTCGAAATCCTGCGCGACGATTTCGAGCCGGAAATGCTCTCTGAACTGGACGAAACCGTCCGCGATCACGTCATCGAATGCCTGGGCGTCGAAAACCTGGCGGCGGTGATCGCCGGGATGGAGTCGGACGACGCGCTCGAAGTCGTCTTTGAACTGGACGAGGACGAACAGCGACAGGTCCTGGACGCCATTCCCCCCGGCGACCGGACCCTGATCGAGGAAGGCCTGACGTATCCGGAAGACAGCGCCGGACGCTTGATGCAGCGCGAGGTGGTGACGGTGCCCGAGTCCTGGACCGTCGGCGAAACCATCGACTTCCTGCGCCAAAGCGCCGATTCCGGCGACGATGACCTGCCGGCGCGGTTCTATGACGTCTTCATCGTCGATCCCGCCCACCGGCCGGTCGGCAGCCTTCCCCTGAGCCGCCTTCTGCGGACCCGGCGTCCGGTCGCCGTTGCCGACATCATGGATAGGGAAATGAAACTGTTGCCGGTGGCCACCGACCAGGAGGACGTCGCCTATGTGTTCCGGCAGCGCGACCTGGTGTCGGCGCCGGTCGTCGACGATGGCGGGTGGCTGGTCGGTGCCATCACCATCGACGACGTGGTCGACGTTATCGACGAAGAGCATGAAGAAGACATCATGCGCCTCGGCGGCGTCAAGGAAGGCGACCTGTACGAGGCGACTATGGACACCACCCGGTCTCGGTTCGGGTGGCTGCTGATAAACCTGGGCACCGCGATCCTGGCTTCCATGGTCATCGGACTGTTCGACGCCACCATCGAACAAATGGTGGCGCTGGCGGTGCTGATGCCGATCGTCGCCTCCATGGGCGGCAACGCCGGCACCCAGACCCTGACCGTGGCCGTGCGCGCCCTGGCGATGAAGGAGCTGACGGCGGCCAACGCATGGCGGGTCATCGGCAAGGAGCTTCTGGTCGGCGCCCTGAACGGGGTCCTGTTCGCCGGCCTGATCGGCGTCGTTGCTTGGATCTGGTTCGGCAGCGTGGCGTTGGGGGTGGTCATCGGCCTAGCGATGATCGTCAACTTGCTGGTCGCCGGGTTGGCCGGGACGACCATCCCGTTGATGCTGGAACGCTTCGGCGTCGATCCGGCGGTGGCGTCGAGCGTCTTTTTAACCACGCTCACCGACATCGTCGGGTTTTTTGTGTTCCTGGGGCTAGCGGCGCTGATCCTTCTGTAATTCCCTGCCGGCGGCCGGCTCCCTTTACGTTTACGTCAACGTCAGGTAACGTTCGGCCATGTCCGAAACATATGGCATCGCCGAACTGGCGCGGGAATTCGACGTCACCACCCGGACCATCCGGTTTTACGAGGACAAGGGGCTACTGGTGCCACTCCGCGAGGGGCAGCGGCGCGTCTACGCGCCCCGGGACCGGGTGCGGTTGCGGCTGATCATGCGCGGCAAGCGCCTCGGCTTTTCGCTCGACGAAATCCGTCAATTGATCGATCTTTACGACGTCGACCCGTCGGAAGTGATGCAACTCAGGCATTTCCTGGATAAGATTCACGAACACAAGGAAACCCTCGTCGGCCAGCAAAAGGACATCGCCGAGACCTTGGCGGAAATGGAACGCATCGAGGCCCAGTGTTCGTCGCTTTTGTCGGAAAAGCAGAAAAAGCGCAAAACCGCCAACTGATAACGGCCGCTGGGCTTGGAGAACCGGCCCCAGGGCAGCCATGGAAAAGAATATGACCGGATCGAAAAAACAACCCCTTCGGGTCGGCATCGGCGGCCTGGCCCGGGTCTGGCCTGAGCTCGCCGGGCTCGATCCGGCGGTCGCCGAACAACTCGAGATCGAGGCGCGCTACGACGGCTATCTGGAGCGCCAGATGGCGGATATCGAAGCCTTCCGGCGCGACGAGGCGTTGTCTCTGCCGGTCGATCTGGATTTCGAGCGGGTCGGGTCCCTGTCGTCC
>ENA-ORDI01001256-ORDI01001256.1-marine-metagenome-genome-assembly--contig:-NODE-1256-length-14252-cov-5.405009_pt1 | contig 14252 bp, 13 predicted proteins | sample MGYA00248628_ERZ508525 | MGnify/ENA primary metagenome ERZ508525 (study PRJEB26195, sample SAMN05422138) | marine metagenome | isolation source: East of Porto Seguro, South Atlantic Ocean | place... | reverse complement strand
AAAATGACTCCACAAAGATCAGTCATTGCAGATATAATAAATAATTCTAATGATCATCCAGATGTTGAAAAAATTTATAAAAGGGCAAATAAGAAGAACAGTAAAATAAGTATTGCAACAGTTTATCGAACTGTAAAACTATTCAAAGATGCTAATGTTATTATAAAGCATGATTTTAAATATGGTGAAGAAAAAGCAAGATATGAACCACCAACAAAATGGGAACATAATCATTTAATTGATATAGTATCAGGTAAAGTTATTGAATTTCAAAATCCTGGATTTGAAAAATTATCTAAGAATATTGCTGAAAAAAAGGGTTACAAGATAGTAGGATATAAACTTGAATTATTTGCATTAAAAGAAGCTTGTAAAAAAATAAAATAAGATTTTTTTTAATTAATTAAGGAAAAAAAATTATATTAAAATATAAATATAACCAGGCAAAAAAAAGGCGAATGTGTTTAAGTCCTGTTAAGAAAAAAAACTTTTCAAATAAAAAAAATTGGTTAGTTAAACCAGTAAATTCAATAAAAAATCTTATATCAAATTCCTATATTTTAGATAGGAGAAGAATAAAGAAAAAATTAAAATCTGTTAAATATAAAAATTTTGAAGTTCGTTTAGCAAAAAATTTTAAAGATATAGATGTTGCTCAAAATTTAAGATATAGAGTATTTTATGAAGAATTAAAAGCCAAGCCAACAATTAAAAATATCTTATATGAAAAAGATTTTGACGAATTAGATCCTTTTTGTGATCATCTTTTAGTAATTGATCATAATAAAAACTCAAAGCGTGAATCAATTGTTGGGACTTATAGATTGATTAGAAGACCAATGACACAAATTCATGGTAAATTTTATACAGAAGGTGAATTTGATATAAAAAAAATTTTAAAACAGAAGGAAGAAATTTTAGAACTCGGAAGATCTTGTGTTGATAAAGATTATAGAGACAAACCTATAATAAAATTACTATGGAAAGCAATTTCTGCATATATGGAACATTATAAAATAAAAATTTTATTTGGTTGTGCAAGTTTTCCTGGAGTAAATTATAAAAAATATAAAGAACAATTATCATTCCTACATTACTATTATTTAGCTCCAGAATCGATCCGACCCAAAGCCTTGCCCCCAAATGATATTCAGCTAAATTACTGTCAAAAAAAAGATTTAAATATTTATGAAATATTTAAATCATTGCCTCCTTTATTAAAAGGATATTTAAGACTTGGAGCATATGTTAGCGACGGAGCATTTATAGATAAGCAATTTAATACGATAGATATTTGTATAGTTTTAAAGTCCGACTCTTTAAAAAAAAGATATATAAATCTCCACAAAAGAGGAAAAAAAAGTTCAAAGATAATTTTTCTAAAAAATTTTTTAAAAAATAAAAGTAGATTCGTTAAGTGATTTTAATTTTTTTAAGATTAATAATTTTTTTATTGCTTACTTTAGCTCTTCTACCTTTTCAATTCATCATTGTTTTTTTTATAAAAAATTATACCTATATAATTCCTTATTTTTATCATAAAATTTGCCTAAGGATTTTTGGAATTAAAATTAAGACTTTTGGTAAAGTTTCTATTAATTCCCCTATTCTACTAATTTCCAACCATGCTAGTTATTTAGATATAATTATTCTAGGAAGTCTTTTTAAAACATCATTTATTGCAAAAAAGGAAATCTCAAAATGGCCATTACTTGGTATTTTAGCTAAACTTCAAAATACAATTTTTATTGATAGAAGAGTTTCATCATTAAAAAATCAAGAAAATCAAATTATAAAACATCTAAATGAAAAAAAGAATTTAGTAATTTTTCCAGAAGGTACAAGTAGTGATGGAAATAGAGTTTTACCTTTTAAAAGTTCATTATTTAATATTTTTGAAAAAAATTTAAATTCAAAAATATTAGTTCAAACAATAACTATTGTTTATAAAAAAATTAATGGAATACCTATGAACCGAATAGAAAGAAAAAATATAACATGGCATTCAAATATGGATTTAATTCCAAATATTTTTAATGTTTTAAAAAAATTAAGTATAGAAGTTGAGGTTATTTTCAATGATGAATTTTTGCCTAGTAAAGAATATGATAGAAAAAAATTAGCTTTACATTGTTGGGAGAAAATAAATTATAATTTAATAAATAGTTTGTATAGAAAATAAATATTTTATTTAATAATAGGTTATGTTAAAAAAATTTAAGGTAAAAACTTTTGGCTGTCAAATGAACGTTTATGATAGTCAAAAAATAAGCGATATTTTTTACAAACTTGGATATAAAAATACTTTTATTGATGAAGAAGCTGATATTTACATAATAAATACATGTCATATAAGGAACAAAGCAAAACAAAAACTTTATTCTGAGCTAGGTAAAATTTATAAAATAAAAAAAAATAGGTTTCAAAATGATCAAAATACAATTACTGTAGTTGCCGGATGCGTAGCACAGGCTGAAGGAGAAGAAATATTCAAAAGGGCACCTTTTGTTGATATAATTGTTGGAAGCCAGTCTTATCAAAAATTACCTAATTTAATAAAAAAAATCAAAAATAAAAATAAAGAAAAAAATAAACAATTTATTGAACTTGATTTTGAGCCAAAATCTAAGTTTGATGATCTTCCAAAAAAAAAATACATTAGTGAAGTTTCAAGTTATTTAACAATACAAGAAGGATGTGATAAATTTTGTAAATTTTGTGTTGTGCCTTATACCAGAGGTCCCGAATATTCAAGAACTGTAGAAGAAATTGTTAGAGAAGCAGAATTTTTAATAAAAAATGGAACAAAAGAAATAATATTGTTAGGACAAAATGTAAATGCTTACCACGGACTGGGATTTGGTAATAAAGAATTTAATCTAGGAAAATTAATCTATGTTTTAGCAAAAATTAAAGGATTAAAAAGGATAAGATATATGACTGCTCATCCCAAAGATATGCATGAAGATTTATATAATGCACATAGAGATTTAGAAAAACTAATGCCTTTTTTACATCTTCCTATACAATCAGGTTCAAATAAAATCTTAAAAGCAATGAATAGAAACTATACAGTTGAAGAATATTTAAAAATAATAAATAAAGCAAAAAAAACTAGAAAGGATATAGTTTTTTCATCTGATTTTATAGTTGGGTATCCTGGAGAATCAAAAGAAGATTTTCAAAAAACCCTCGATCTAGTTGATAAAGTAAAATATGTGCAATCTTTTTCATTCATTTATAGTCCACGTCCAGGAACGATGGCTTATAATTTAAAAAATAATATTGAGGAAAATGAAAAAAAAAGAAGGCTTTATATTTTGCAAAATAAATTAAAATTTTATCAAGAAAAATTTAATAAAAATTTTATTAAAAAACCATTAGAAGTGCTATTTAATGATTCATCAAATAAAAAAAACCAATTCGTTGGATATTCACAATACATGCAGTTAGTAAGACTTAATAACAAAAGAGATATGCAAGGAAGAATTGAGAATATAAAAATTAAAAAAAGCTTTTATAAAAGTTTAGAAGCTATCTCTATAACATAAAAAATTTTAAATTAAATATTTGGTCAAAAATCTAGAAAAAAATATAATTGAGTTCGAAGATAATAGTATTTTAAGAATTATGTTTGGAGTTTTTCACAAGAATCTTGAAATAATTGAAAAAAAATTAAATGTTATATTGGCTCCAAGAGGAAATATTATTTCAATAAACGGAAATGTAAAAAATATTTTAGTTACAAAAAATACACTTTCAGAACTATATGAAAGAGCTAAAGTGTCTGAAATTATTGAAAAAAAGGATGTAGAATCAATAATTCAAAATATGAAAGAAAATAAAAAAAACAATAATTCTTCTGAAATTTCTATAAAAACACCTAAAAAAGAAATTTGGCCTCGTACTAATGGACAAATTAAGTTTATAAAAGAAATATTAAATAAAAAAATTGTATTTGTAATAGGACCAGCAGGTACCGGTAAAACATTCATATGTGTAAGTCATGCTGTTTCAATGCTTACTTCTGGTTTTGTTGATAAAATTATTATTTCTCGGCCAGCTGTGGAAGCGGGAGAAAAATTAGGTTTTTTACCTGGGGATATAAAAGAAAAGATTGATCCTTATTTAAGACCTATATACGATTCTCTTGACGAAAATCTTCCTAAAGATAATGTTGCAAAATTAATTGAGAATCAAAAGATTGAAATAGCTCCTATTGCATATTTAAGAGGAAGAACATTAAATAATTCTTATATAATATTAGATGAAGCACAAAATACATCTCCAATGCAAATGAAAATGTTTTTAACTAGATTTGGCGAACATTCAAAAATGGTTATAACAGGTGACATAACTCAAATAGACTTACCATCCAAAAATAAAAGTGGATTAAAAGATGCAATAAATAATTTAAAAAATATTAATGATATTTCTTTTGTTTATCTTACAGAAAAAGATGTTGTAAGACATTCTTTAGTACAAAAAATAGTAAAAGCATACGACAAATGAATTTTAAACATAAAATAAATATTTTTCTTGAAAATAAGAAATGGCTGGATAAAAAAATATTTAAATCAAAAAAAAGTATTGATAATTTTATATATTACCTATCGCAAATAACTATAAATGAATGTTTTTTACAACCTAAATTTAAAAAATTTAAAAATTTAAAAACAAATATTAATTTTATTCTAGCTGATGACAGATTTTTAAAAAAATTAAATACTGATTTTTTAAATAAGAAAAAATCAACAAACGTGTTATCATTTCCAAATAAAAAGTTTTTTAATAATAAAGAAAATTTTTTAGGAGAAATTTTTTTGTCTTATGAAACGTGCAAAAAAGAAGCAAAAAAATTTAAAATAAGCAATAAAGATAGAATTGGTCATTTAATAGTTCATGGTACATTACATTTATTAGGTTATGATCACAAAACAAAAATAGATGAAAAAAAAATGATAAATATTGAATTAAAAATATTAAATTTATTAGGTATTAATTATTATTAATTTTTTTAAAATTTCGATTGAATAATAAATTTATTAACAAATTAAAATTTTTTTTAAAGAAAAAAACCAATAATAAGCTTCAAATTAACATTGAAAATTTATTAAATAAAAGACTTAAGCAAAAAAAACCTCTAAAAATTAATGAAGAAAAAATTATTTCTAACGTTTTTCAATTACCAGAAAAATTAATTAATGATATTATGATACCTAGAACTGATATCATATCTGTTGATACCAACGTAAACATTAATAAATTTGTTCAAATTATTGGAAGAACAAGCCATTCGAGATATCCTGTGTTTGATAAAAGTAGAGATAATATTATTGGAATGATTCATATCAAAGATGTAATCTCATGCTGGAAAAATAAAAAAATTAGAAATATTAAAAAATTAGTAAGACAAATACTGTTTACTCCAGATTCCATAAATATTTTAGATTTGTTGCTAAAAATGAGAACTTCACATATACACATGGCAATTATTGTGGATGAACATGGAGGTGTAGATGGTTTAGTAACAATAGAAGATTTAGTTGAAGAAATTGTTGGTGAAATTAAGGATGAACACGAGGCTCAGAAAGAAAATAAAAACAATATTAAAGGATTAATTAAAGATGATGGAAGCATAAAAATTAGTGCAAGAATGTTAATTGAGGATTTTGAAAAAAAATATGGAAATATCTTCTCTGATAAAAAAGATATAAGTGATATTGATACTATGGGAGGGCTAGTCTTTCATATTTTTGGTGGAATTCCATTAAAAGGCGAAGTTATAAAACATTCTAATATTTGTGAATTTGAAATATTGGATGCTGATTCAAGAAGGATAAGAACAATATTAGTTAGAAATCATACAATCAAATAATTAAATTTTTTTAGAATTTATTAGTTGTGAACATAGATTTTATTTTTTTTAAAAATAACAGAAAAAAGACTTTAAAATATTTTTATTCTTTTTTTTTTGGAATTTGTTTAGTTATATGTTTTCCACCTTTTAATTTTTGGCCTTTACTTTTCCCATCTCTAACTTTTATATTTTTAAAAAGTTATTATGCAGAATCTAATAAAGATGCTTTTTTAATTGGTTGGTTTTTTGGACTATCCTTTTTTATATTTGGTTTATATTGGATTTTTAATTCTTTTTTAATAAGATCTGGGATATATATATACCTTTTACCCATTTGTCTTTTTTCATTTTCTTGTTTTTTAGCCCTTTTTATAAGTTTTGTAACTTTTTTAAACTATAAGTTTAAAACAAATTTAATTTTTAATATTGTTTTCTTTTCAATTTTTTGGACTTTTAGCGAAATTTTAAGAGGATATTTATTAACCGGTTTTCCATGGAATTTATTAGCTCATACTTTTTCAGAATATGATATTATAATACAAATTTGTTCTATAGTAGGAGTATACGGATTAAGTTTTTTTATAATCTATTTTGTTTTATCGCTAAGTATTTTTGTTTTAAATTTTAATAAAAAAAAGGAATTCTTTTTACTTTTATCTATATTTTTCATATTTATTTCTATAATTTTTTATGGAATTAATAGATTAAAAAACTCAGATTTAATTACTTATACCCCTAATATATTTAGAATTGTTCAACCTAATATAAATCAAAATGATAAATTAGATTTTTCAAAATTAGAAGCTAATTATAAAAAATTAGTGGAATTAAGTTTTAAAAATAAAATGAGTTCATTGAATACTTCTGAGAACTTAGTTATTTTTTGGCCAGAAACCGCAGTATTTAATGTTAATCATTTTAATTCTTATCCTATTTTTAAAAAATTGAATATTAATTTAAAAGAAAACGAATATGTTATTACCGGAATTTTTAGAAATGAAGAAAAAGATATTTACTATAACAGTATATCAATTATAGATAAAAATTTATCAGTAAATTTTGTATATGATAAAATTCATTTAGTACCTTTTGGCGAATATGTTCCATTTAGCAATTTTTTGAATAGTATTGGATTTAATTTTTTTAATTTACAAAAAGGATTAAATAATCAAAAAACAATTGAATATAAAAATTTACCAAAATTTAAACCATTAATTTGTTATGAATCTATATTTCCAGGAAAGTTCATAAAAGATAAAAATGAGACAGTATTGATAGTAAATTTTACAAATGATGCTTGGTTTGGTAATACAATAGGACCACACCAACATTTCATTAATACTAAATTTAGGGCTATTGAAGAAGGTAAACATTTAATTAGAGTGGCAAATACAGGAATCTCAGCTTCAATAGACCCTTTTGGAAGAATATTAAAAAAATTACCTTTAAATTCTTCAGGATATTTTGATACAAAAATTTTTATTGGAAAAAAAAACAATAAAGTTATAGAAACTATCTTTAGTAAATATAAAAATAATTTAACTATTATATCATTAATAATTTTGTTTTTTTTATTTAGTATTTTAAAATATCAATCTCACAGAAAAAAATAAAAAATTGGAAAAATATACATTTACAAGTGAATCAGTATCAGAAGGTCATCCAGACAAAGTTTGTGATTTAATTTCTGACAGCATCGTTGATCTTTTTTTATCAAAAGATCCAAATTCTAGAGTGGCTGCAGAAACAATGGTTACAACTAATAAAGTTATTATTAGTGGAGAAGTTAACGGACCAGATGTGTTTAAAGAAACATCTATTGAAGATTTGGTAAGAAATACAATAAAAAAGATTGGTTATGATCAGGAAGGTTTTAATTGGAGAACAGTATCAATTGAAAATAATCTTCATCAACAATCGGAAGATATTGCTCTTGGAGTAAATAAAAAAAATGAAGAGGAACAGGGCGCAGGAGATCAAGGAATTATGTTTGGATATGCATGCAATGAAACAAAAGAATTAATGCCAGCTCCTATTTATTATTCTCATCTAATTTTAGAGTCGCTTGCTAAATCAAGACACAATGGTGATGAAAAATTATTACTTCCAGATTCTAAGAGTCAAGTAAGTTTGGATTACAAAAATGGTAAACCCTATAGAGCAAGTGCTATCGTTGTATCTACACAACATGACCCAAGTTTAAAGCAAGAAGATGTTAAGGAAATTGTTAGACCATATGTAATTAATTCACTACCGGAAGGATGGATGTGTGATGAAAAAAATTTTTTTGTAAATCCTACTGGAAGATTTGTTATTGGGGGGCCTGTAGGTGATTGTGGCTTAACAGGTAGAAAAATTATAGTGGATACTTATGGAGGAGCAGCACCACATGGAGGAGGATCTTTTTCTGGTAAAGACCCAAGTAAGGTTGATAGATCAGGAGCCTATGCTGCTAGATATTTGGCAAAAAATATTGTTGCTGCAAAACTTGCGAACAAATGTACCATTCAGCTTTCGTACGCAATTGGAATTGCCAAACCAATTTCAATTTATGTTGATACACACGGTGAAAGTAAGATACAAGGAAATGAAATTTCAAATAAAATATCTCAAATTATGGATTTATCTCCTTATGGAATAAAAAAAAAGTTATCATTAAATAAACCAATTTATAGCAAAACAGCAGCTTACGGTCATTTTGGAAGAAAACCAGGTAGTAAAGGTGAGTTTTCTTGGGAAAAGACTGATTTAGTTGAATTTTTAAAAAGTATTTTTGAAAAAGCCTAAAAAAACATTCCTGCCTTTATTTTATAAAAAAAAACCTAGGCGATATTTAAGTAAAAAACAAAAAAAATTATTAAAATTTACATTACAAAAGTTTTTATTTAAGAAAAAAAATATTAAGAGCAATAAGAAATTTTTAGAAATTGGTTTTGGATATGGAGAAAATTTAATACATTTATCTAAAAACAATACTAAAAAAATAATTATTGGTTGCGAGGTTTATGAACCTGGAATAGCAAATTTGGTTAAAAAGATAGAAGCTGAAAATTTAAAAAATATCTATATATATCCAAAAAATATTTTTACTTTATTTAATAGATTAGAAAAAGACTCTATAGAGAAAATTTTTATACTTTATCCAGATCCTTGGCCAAAAAAAAAACATTTTAAAAGAAGATTAATCTCAGAAATTTTATTAAAAAAGATTCATAAAATTTTAAAAAAAAATGGATTAATTTTTATATCTACTGATTCGGCAGATTATTTAAACGTAATTTTAATTAAATTTTTCTTGAATAAAAATTTTTTGTGGGTAAATAAGAAAATTACAAATTGTTATAAAAGACCAAAGAAGTTAATAGAAAGTAAATATGAAAAAAAAGCAGTTATGAAAGGTAATAAAAAATATTTCCTAAAATTTAAAAAAATATCTTGAACAATAACTTTCAAAGCATTAGATTGTAAATAGTTTATATATTCATTATTATTTTTAAATGGGCTTTAAGCCCATTTTTTTTTGGTTTTTGAAATGTTATTAGAAAATAAAGAATTAATACAAACTGCAGAAAGTATTGCAGAAGAAAAAGGTATAGAAAAAGAATTAGTTTTTCAAGCAGTCGAAAAGGCAATATCAAAGGCTGGTAAAATTAAATATGGAAACGATCATGATATTAGAAGCAGTATAGATAGAAAAACAGGCAAAATTAGTTTAGCAAGATACATAGAAGTAAAAAAAGTTGTAGAAGACAGTTTAATTGAAATAAGTTTAAAAGACGCAAAAAAAAAACAAAAAGATATAAAAATTGGCGAGTTTATTATTGAAAAATTACCGGACATAGATATTGGTAGAATATCTGCTCAAATAGCAAAGCAAGTTTTAGTTCAAAATATTAAGGAAGCTGAGTCAGTTAAAAATCACGAATTATATAAGGATAAAGTTGGAGAGACCATTAGTGGAATAGTTAAAAGAATGGAATTTGGCAACGTAATTATTGATCTTGGTAATGCTGAGGGTGTAATAAAAAAAGATGAAATGATTCCTCGAGAAAATTTAAGAAGAGGAGATAGAGTTAAAACTTATTTATGTAATGTTACTCAAGATACAAAAGGACCACAAATTTTTTTATCTAGAACCCACCCACAATTCTTAGCTAATTTATTTAAACAAGAAGTCCCTGAAATTAATGACGGTGTTGTTGAAATTAAATCTGTAGCTAGAGATCCTGGTTCTAGAGCAAAAATAGCAGTTTGTTCTTTAGATAATACAATAGATCCTGTCGGAGCTTGCGTAGGAATGAGAGGTTCAAGAGTTCAAGCTGTAGTAACTGAATTACAAGGAGAAAAAATAGACATAGTTACTTGGTCTGAAGATAAAGCTACTTTTATAGTGAATGCCTTGGCCCCAGCTCAAATTAATAAAGTTATTTTTGAAGAAGATACAGAAAAAATTAAAGTAATTATTCCTGAGGATCAGCTAAGTCTTGCAATTGGTAGAAAAGGTCAAAATGTTAGATTGGCTTCTATCTTAACAAATTGTGAAATAGATATAATTGATGAAAAAGACGAAAAAAATAAAAGAAATGAAGAAATTAAAAGTATTTCTGAAACATTTATGAAGGAATTAAATGTAGATGAAGTTATAGCTCATTTATTGGCAGTAGAAGGCTTTTTATCAATTGAAGATATAGCAGATTCAGCAGATACAGATTTTAAAGTGATTGAAGGATTTGATGAAAATATCATAAAAGATCTTAAGGAAAGAGCTGTGCAAAATATTGATAAAAAAAATAAAGAATTAAAGAAAAAAAAAATAGAACTAAATATTTCAAAAGATTTAGAAAATATAAAAAAGTTTAGTTTAATTGATTTAATAAAGTTAGGAGAAAATAATATTAAAAATTTGGATGACTTAGCTGATTTATCAAGCGTTGAATTGATTGAAATTTTTGATACAAATAATTTAAAAAAAAAAGATGCAGATGAGATAATAATGAAAGCAAGAGAGAATTGGTTTAAAGAAGATAAAAAAAAAAATTAACAATTTTTATTAAATAATTTTATGAATGATAAAAATAGAGAAACAACTACAATTAAACAAACTTTTTCATATGGTAAATCTAAAACTGTAACTGTAGAAGTAGTAAAAAAAATAAAGAGAAATAAAGAAAAAAATATTTTAAGTAACGAAGTAAAAAATAAATTAAAAATTTCTAATCAGCCTAGAAAAAAATTAACTATCAATAAAAAATTTCATCAATCTTTTAAGAATAAAATTTTAGAACATGAAGAAAAAAACAATGACAATTTAATTCAAACAAAAGATAAAAAGAAAAAAATTATCAAAGAAGTAAAAATACCTGAAATTATATCAGTACATGAACTGGCAAAAAGAATGGCAGAAAAGTCTGCAGATGTTATTAAAGCTTTAATGAAAAACGGGGTTATGGTAACAATTAACCAAAACATAGACGCAGATACAGCGGAAATTATTGCAGGGGAATTCGGACATAATGTTAAAAGAGTTGACGAACCTGACTTTAATATAGATTTAAAAAAAGAAGTTGATAAAAAAGAAGATTTAGTGGAAAGAGCTCCAGTTGTAACAATTATGGGCCACGTGGATCACGGAAAAACAACGTTATTAGATGCATTTCGCTCAAGTAGTATTGTTTCTAAAGAGCACGGTGGTATAACACAACATATTGGAGCTTATAGAATTAAGACAAAATTGGGAAAATTTATAACTTTTATTGATACACCAGGACATGAGGCATTTACGGCAATGAGAGCTCGCGGGGCTCAAGTTACAGACATTGTAGTTTTAGTTGTAGCCGCAGATGATGGAGTAAAAGAAACAACTATAGAAGCTATTAATCATGCTAAAGCTGCAAAAGTTCCAATTATTGTATGTATAAATAAAATAGATTTAAGTGAAGCAAATTCTCAGAATGTAAAAAATCAATTAATGGAACATGAAATTCTTTCAGAAGAAATGGGGGGAAAAAATTTGTTTGTTGAAGTATCTGCAAAGTCCAAGATAAATTTAGACAAATTAGAAGAAGTAATTTTATTACAAGCAGAAATTTTAAATTTGAAGTCTAATCCTTCAAAGAAAGCAAGTGGTGTTATTGTTGAATCAAAAGTTCAGCAGGGAAAAGGATCCACAGCAACTGTTTTGATTCAGGAAGGGTCATTGAAAGTTGGAGATTTTTTTGTAGCTGGTCCTTCTTATGGAAAAGTAAGAGCAATGAATGATGATCTGGGTAAAAAAATAATTAAAGCAACACCGGCAGTACCTGTTGAAATAATTGGTATAACAGGTTTGCCAGTTGCAGGAGATGATTTTAAAGTTGTTGAAAATGAAACAAAAGCAAAAGAGATTGCAAGTTACAAGTTACAGAGGTCTAAAATTAGGCAAAGTGAACCACTTACAAAAGAAAGTTTAGAGAAACAACTTAGTGATAAAAGCAATGAAAAAATTAAAGAATTAGGTTTAATTTTAAAATCAGATGTTCAAGGATCCTTAGAAGCAATTATTAACGGTATAGAAAAATTTAAGAATGATGAAATAAAAGTTAAAATTGTACATAAAGGAGTCGGCGAAATAAACCAATCGGATGTCGCGCTTGCAATAGCATCTGAAAGTTTTGTTATAGTTGTTGGTTTTAATGTTAAACCAAATACTTTAGCTAGGGATTTAGCTAAAAGAGACAAAATAGAAATTAAATTTTTTACAGTTATATATGAATTACTTGATTATATAAAAGATAGTATGAGCGGACTTTTAGTACCAGATAAAAAAGAAGTTTTAAATGGTAAAGCTAAAATTAAAGAAATATTTAAAATGTCTAAAATTGGAAAAATTGCAGGATGTGAAGTTATAGAAGGAAAGATTGATAAAAAAGCCAATATAAGATTGTTAAGGGATAATAAATTAATTTATGACGGAAAATTAAATAGTTTAAAAAAATTTAAGGAAGAAGCATCCGAAGTAAAAGAAGGAAGTGAATGTGGAATGGTTTTAGAAAATTTTCAAGATATTAAACCAAATGATATTCTAGAATCTTATATTATAGAAGAACAAAAAAGAAGTTTATAATTTATTAATGAAAAAAAATATTAAATCACAAAGGCAACTAAGAGTTGGCCAACAATTAAAACATTTAATTTCAGAAGTTATTATTATGGGTGATTTTCAAAGTGAAAAAGTAAGAGAAACGCTTATTACAGTAACTGAAGTAGATGTTAGTCCAGATTTAAAAAAAGCTACTGTTTTTGTTGTTTCAAGAGATAATAAAAAAAATTTTATTAAAAATTTAAATAAAAAAAAATTTATTTTTAAAAAAGAGATTGCTAAAAAATTAAATTTAAGATTTGTACCAAATTTAAGTTTTTCATTTGATAATACTTTTGAATATGCTAATAAAATCGAAAAAATTTTAAATGAACCAAAAGTTCTTAAAGACTTGTAATTATGAATTCAATGAATAATGATCTAAATGGTTGGTTAGTTATTAATAAAGATTTGGGAATGACCTCAAGGCAGGTTGTTAATATTGTAAAAAAAACCTTAAATGTAAAAAAAATTGGCCATGCTGGAACTTTAGATCCTTTAGCAACCGGAGTTTTAGCCCTTGCAATAGGAAAAGCAACAAAAACAGTGAAATACATAATGGATGGTATGAAGAAATATAGTTTTACTATTAAATGGGGAATTTCTACTGATACTCAAGATGCAGAAGGTAAGATTACTTCAAAATCAAATAAAAAACCTGATGAAATTAAGTTAAAAGCTATTTTAAAAAATTTGGTTGGTGAAATAAATCAAATCCCGCCAAAATTTTCTGCAATAAAAATTAAAGGAAAAAGAGCTTATGAATTGGCTAGAAATGGAAAAAAATTTACTTTGAAATCTCGAAAAGTTTTTTTAAAAAAAATCGAAATAGTTGAAAAAATTGTAAAAAAAAAAATACCTTGTACAAGTTTTGAAATTGAATGTGGAAAAGGTTTTTATGTGAGAAGTTTAGTTAGAGATATTTGTAAAAAATTAGATGTAGACGGGCATGTGATTGAATTAAAAAGAATTGAATCAGAACCTTTTAACTTAAAAAGTTCTATATCTATTGAAGATTTTTTGAGATTATATGAAAAGAATGATTGGAAAAGTTTTTTTTTACCTATATATTCTGTTTTAAATAAAATTAAATATGTTGGAAAGTAATTTAACTAAAGATAAAATTATAAGTGAATTTCAGAAAAAAACAAAAGATACAGGATCCTCTGAAGTTCAAATAGCATTATTAACAAATAGGATAAATTCTTTAACTGAACATTTTAAAAAAAATAAAAAAGATAATCATTCAAGAGAAGGTATGATTAAATTAATTAG
>ENA-ORDI01001255-ORDI01001255.1-marine-metagenome-genome-assembly--contig:-NODE-1255-length-14261-cov-3.173576_pt1 | contig 14261 bp, 15 predicted proteins | sample MGYA00248628_ERZ508525 | MGnify/ENA primary metagenome ERZ508525 (study PRJEB26195, sample SAMN05422138) | marine metagenome | isolation source: East of Porto Seguro, South Atlantic Ocean | place... | reverse complement strand
TCAGACGAGTCGGGACGGTCGGCAGAGTAGCGGGTCACTCGGCGACAAATGCCAGCGTGGCATAAAGTTTTCAGCGTCAACCCGGATCGCTCAGAGATTTCTCTGTCTTCTAAAGACTAGGCGTCAGCGGGCCTGTTGTTGAACTCGCGCGCTCGTTTTTTCCTGTAGTTGGAAATCTTCAAATTCCATACATGCTTGCGGGCACGTGTGGCAACCCATTTGCCTACTTTCCACGAACCTGCCGGAACAAACGAGTCGGTCCACCAGTACTCCTGGATTCTTATAGAGGCCGATTTTTAACTAATATCCGTGTATCGGTGCTCGGTACCAATGTAACTGCCTTCGACGCGCACATCTTCAAGAGTGCGCTTGCGCAGCTTCATCGCTTTGAGCAGCATCCCAACGTTGGCTTGCGCGGTGGGGCCCTGCTCTGCGTCGCCCATTCCGTGAACGACCAGTAATACCGATTTGCCTTTCATGGCGCACCACCCTGTCTAGATCTTCGACCGTGCATAAATATGCACCAAGCGCATATTTTCGCGTACTATAGCCCATCGCATCGGAATCATCTCCCGGGTGCGATATCTGTTGATATCACAAGATTTTGTGATCAAAAAACGACAGAATTCGAAAAAGATTTAAGCGACCGTGGCTCGGGCGAAGTTACCCGAGTAGACGCGAGTAGAGCTCTGCCTGGTGACCGCGGGCCTCGGCGTAGACATCGGAATTCGCGGGATCGGGATCGTAGGTTTCGGCGATTTGGGCCGGGTGGGTGTCGAGATCGTCCCATACGCCAAGCGCGTTCAGTGCAAGGATTGCCGTTCCGCGACTGGTGTCCTGCTCTTCGGCCGAAACTACCACCGGAACACCGAGCACATCGGTCATCGTCTGGAGCCACCACGGCGAGTTCTGGATGGCCCCGCCACTGGCGATCATTTGATAGCCGGACTTGACGCCGGGCAGGAGGAGGTCGGCAACCAGGGCGAACCGATATGCAATCGACTCGAGCATGGCCTGCAGAATTTCGATGGGCCTGCTCGATACCCTGACGCCTTCCAGCACACCGGTGGCCGAGGTCGACCAGCCGGTGGCACGTTCGCCGGCTATAAAGGGCAGGACGCTTATCCCGTGCGCCGCTGGCTCAAGTTTCGATAGTTCCGCATTGAGGTGTTCGACTGATGGCAGACGAAGGTTGTCGAGTGCCCACTGCACGACGTTCCCGCCTTCCGAGAACGAGCCGCCCAGAAGTGTGCGGTCGATCCCCAGCCGGTAAGCCCACAACCCCGTTGGAACCTCGGGTGCCGGTCCTCTGCTCAATACTCGCATTGCTCCGGTCGTCCCGATTGTGAGTGCCACCCTGGTTTCGTCGACACAGCCGGTGCCGACGTTCACCGCCGCGCCATCGCCTACCGAAAGGAAAAACGGCAGGTCGGCCAGGGCCGACCATCGGTTGGCGTATTCGGGCGATAGATCCGTTTCGGGTTCGCTCCACGGTGCTAACTCAGGCAGGTTTTCGACCGTGATGCCGAGCCTGCCGAGAAGACCCGCGTCCCAGCACATGTCATGGCGGTTCAGCATTCCGCTCCACGATGACACACAGTAGCTGGCCTTCACGTCGGTCCTGCCAAACCATCTCGAAAACAGGTAGCTCGATACATCGACGTACTTCGCTATGCGGTCGGCCAGATCCGGGTGTGTACGCCGGAGCCACCTGATCCGCCCCGGCACGTACGACGTGTGCTGCATAACGCCTGTGCGGTCGTAGACGATCGGGACATTGAGCTCGGTTCGCAGGCGGTCGACGTCGGAAGCCGTCCGTGTGTCTGCATAGGTGTAGACGGGCGTAACAGGATCGCCTTCGCGATCGACTCCGAGGACCGTGCTCGCCATACAGTCGAAACCGACGCCGGCAATACAGGGAACCAGTTCACCCGCTTTTTCCAGAACGCTGTCGATAGCCGTTTCTACGGCATTTCTGATCTGCTCAGGGTCTTCTTCCGAGGTACCGTCGGCAGCGACAGTCTGGTTGTGGGGAATCGTCTCTTCAATACCGGGCATACTGTGGGCAAGCGCATCGAACAGCCCCACCTTTATCGACGAGGTCCCGATGTCGACGGCAAGGACGAACGGGGCCTCGTATTTACTCAGATCATCGCCCATATGTCTCCATCAGGAAACCAGGTATTTTTCGACCAGCGACTGATCGATCTCGATTCCGAGACCCGGCCTGTCGGACACCTCGAAAAAACCATTTACAGGATCGTAATTCTCGGCAGTGATGGCGTTCTTAAAGGCATTTGCGTGATGGCTGTGTTCCATGATCATGAAGTTGGAACAGGAAGCTGAGTATTCGACGGTTGCCGCCACCGATAGAATGCCCCCACCGCCGACATGGGGTGCAACCGGAATGTTGTAGGTATCGGCGATGGTCCCGATGCGGTGGCCTTCAGTGATGCCCGTCCGGCCGATATCGTGCATCACGATGTCGTAGGCACGGCGTTCAAACGCCTCGCGCATTTCGTAGCGTGTCCGGCTCCACTCACCGATGGCAACCGCCATATCGAGTGCGTTTGCAAGCACGACGGCACCTGGAATATCGTCGGGTACAAGCGGCGATTCAAGCCATGTGAAATCGAGTTTTTCGAGATCCCGCCCCAGCTTGATGGCGCTGGCGACAGACTGCCTCATGTGGACATCGCACATAAGCATGATTCCTGGCCCTACGCGTTTGCGCACTGCCCGGGCAATTTCCGCAACACCGTCGGCGTCCAGCAGCAGGTGAAGCTTCAAGGCCGTGTAGCCGTAGCCGACATGTTCTTCAGCCGTATCGGCGACTTTTTCGGGGTCGGTACCGCCCATCCCGACGTAGAGCTTTATACGATCGCGATATCGACCTCCGGCAAGTTTATGGACAGGTTTGCCGGTCGCCTTCCCGACGATATCCCAGAGGGCGGTATCGGTACCTCCGATGGCATCGACATAGAAACCTGTCGGGTGCCCGCGCTCTCGCATGGCACCGTAGTTGCGAGTCCAGATCGCCTCGATGTCGAACGGGTCACGTCCCAGTATCAATGGTCGCACCAGGTCTTCGACGATCGTCTGCGTCGTCCGGGGCGAAACGGGTGATTGCGCTTCACCCCACCCGACGATCCCGGTATCGGTCTCAATCTTGATAACAGTTGTTTCGTGGTGCTTCGAGTAGATCGAAGTGAAGACTTCCGCATCGACAAAGTAGTCGCCGTAGTCGATTACAGATGGACGATCTTTGCCTTCGTCACTCTTTTCCCTGGGAATCCGGATTGGAAACGCAGTAATTTCTTTTATTTTCAATACGGGAAGACTTCTCTCCGGGCAGCTTTACTGGCGGGTTCAAATGCCGCGAAAGCTTACTCGTGCTGTTCCTTGGCGGGAATCATCAATTCAAAGAATTCGATGTGATTGCTGATCACGATATCCCTGAGCTTCGCCCCTGCTCCTGAAACATCGCCTGGCAGCATATTACCCTCCCGGTACGGTGAATCGATAACTTCGGCGGTCCTTTCTGAGTAGACGCGGTTGGTATCGCCGGGAAAGGTGCCGCCGTTGAAATAGACCTGGACCTCGGCCCGTTGACCGGCATCGGTGTACACGGCGGCCTGTTGTTGGATGAGCGTCGCCGCGCGTCGGGCCGTTCCGGGCTTCACTTCGAAAACACGTCTGATCGAGTACAAGGATGGCTCCTCGAATTACTGGGATATTTCCACTATTCACATCGATTGATGAGGATGGTAATTACCGGTCGTGGATAAATTACAACTAGAAACCGCGTTCCCTAAATGGTTGCACACCAAAATCATCGTAATCTCACGCCAACGATGCGAAGCCCGGAGATATCATTGGAAGGTTGTTAGCGGATAAAGTTTGAGTGAAATTACCCTACGTTCGACTGGAGCATTGAATGAAGATCGGCGCGCCCGGGGAGTCGGATCCCAATGAGCAGCGCGTGGCATTGGTGCCGGAGACGGTAGAACGTCTGGTAAAAGCGGGTCACGAAATATCTATCGGAGAGGGTGCGGGTACGACCGCCGGATTTCCTAACTCGGCGTATACCGGGGTAGGCGCAACAGTGGGAACAGCGGGCGATATAGCCGGTTCTGTCGACATTTTCGTTCATGTGCAGTCCCCGACACCCAGCGAACTGAGCGCCATGAAAAAAGGCACCATTGTCGTTGGCCTGTTGAACGCCCGGACCGATTCCGCTGGCGTTTCCGCGCTGGCGGCGGCCGGGGTTACCGCACTTTCCATGGAACTGGTTCCCCGAATCGCCCGTGCGCAGCGCATGGACGTCCTCTCGTCGCAGGCTTCCATCGCCGGTTACAAGGCGGCCCTGCTGGCAGCCAATTCGCTGGGCAAATATCTACCAATGATGATGACGGCCGCGGGAACGATTCCGCCGGCCAGGGTTCTGGTTCTCGGGGCTGGAGTTGCCGGTCTGCAGGCGATCGCAACGGCGCGGCGTCTGGGGGCGGTAGTCGAAGCCTTCGATGTCCGTGCCGCGGCTGGCGAACAGGTTGAAAGCCTGGGCGCCAGGTTTATCCAACCCCCGGCCGCTGAGGATGCCGAGGCTGCGGGTGGTTACGCCCGCGAGCAGACCGACGATGAGCAGACAGTCCAGCGCGAGTTCCTTAAAGAACATATTGCAGAAGCCGACGCGGTGATAACGACCGCGGCCATCCCGGGCCGCCCTGCCCCGCTGCTGATGACCGCCGACATGGTGGCAGTCATGCGGCCCGGCAGCGTGGTGATCGACCTGGCAGCGGAATCGGGCGGGAATGTGGCGGGCACCGTTGCGGGTGAAGTCGTAAACGTCAACGGGGTTTCGATCAACGGGCCGATCAACGTCCCGAGCTCGATGCCGTTTGATGCCAGCCAACTCTATTCAAGAAACGTCATGGCGCTCTTCGACCTGATTATCGACAAAAAAGAGGGCACGTTGAATCTCGATTTTGAAGATGAAGTGATCGATGCGATCTGTGTAGCTCACGAAGGTGAAGCCCGACACGGACTTGGAGCCTAGCGGTTTGGGAATAGTTGATTCGCAGTTAGGCCACGCAAGGGAGCTACTGGAAAATGTTTGATGCATCAGCACTGATTATTGCGCTGACAGTATTCGTGCTCGCAATTTTTATCGGGTACGAAGTTATTACCAAGGTGCCGCCCACGCTGCACACTCCGCTGATGTCTGGCTCGAACGCCATATCGGGCATTGTCATTGTCGGGGCACTGCTGGTCGCCGGTCAGGCCGATGGGATTACGGGCCAGATACTGGGAGCCATCGCGGTTGGTCTTGCAATGATCAACGTGGTTGGCGGGTTCATGGTTACCGACCGCATGTTGAAGATGTTCAGGCGAAGTGGTGAGGGCAGGTAATGATCACTGAAGCACTGTTCACTATAGATTTCACAAATGCGGCCTACATCGTCGCCGCAGTTCTGTTTATCGTCGGCCTAAAGCAACTTGGTTCGCCCGCGACCGCCCGTAACGGCAACCGACTCTCTGCGCTTGCCATGCTGGTTGCAGTTGTAGCAACTATAGTCGGCAACGATATAGCGTCGTGGGAATGGATCCTGGGCGGCGTGATCGTTGGTTCTGGCATCGGTGCGATATCGGCCCGACGGGTGCAGATGACATCGATGCCGCAGCTTGTGGCTGTATTCAACGGTTTTGGTGGTGCTGCGTCGGCCGTGGTTGCCGCAGCAGAACTGATTCGACTGATAGACGCGAACGAGGACATTGCCGAGAACGTTTCGATCACGATCATGGCTTCAGTCATTGTCGGTGGTGTGACCTTGACCGGCAGCTTTATCGCATATGGAAAACTCCAGGGCCTTGTGCCAACCCGACCGCTGCTGCTGCCGATCCGCAACGTGATAAACGTTGGTCTGCTGATCACGATGATCGCCTCGACGGTCTGGCTCGTGGCCGACCCGTCGATCACCCCCTTCCTCATCGCCGCCGGGACCGCACTGGCGCTGGGAATCCTTGTTGTGATCCCGATCGGTGGCGCTGATATGCCGGTGGTCATTGCACTGTTGAACTCGTATTCAGGTATCGCCGGGGCGGCCACCGGGTTCGTTCTTGACAACAACATCCTGATAATCGCCGGGTCGCTTGTAGGCGCATCCGGCCTGATCCTGACGAGGATCATGACCAAGGCCATGAACCGGTCCCTGGCAAACGTGATGCTCGGTGGGTTCGGGGTCGAGGACGGTGCCGGTGCTTCCGGCGGCGATGACGACCGCCCGGTCCGATCCATCCAGCCCGATGATGCCGCGACAATATTGGGCTATTCCCAGTCGGTGATTTTTGTGCCCGGTTACGGCCTTGCGGTGGCGCAGGCGCAGCACCAGGTACGTGAGCTCGCCGACCTATTGAAGGACCGCGGTATCAGAGTTAGCTACGCCATCCACCCGGTGGCGGGGCGGATGCCGGGGCACATGAACGTGCTGCTTGCGGAAGCAAACGTGCCGTACGACGAGCTCAGGGACCTCGACCAGATCAACTCTGAGTTCCAGCGCACCGATGTCGCGGTGGTGATCGGAGCGAACGATGTAACCAACCCTTCAGCTCGCACGGATAAATCGAGCCCAATTTACGGGATGCCGATCCTGAACGTCGACCAGGCGCAGTCGGTGATCGTAATGAAGCGGTCAATGTCCTCGGGTTTCGCGGGCGTTCAGAACGAGCTTTTCTTCCTTGACCGGACGATGATGCTGTTTGGCGACGCGAAAGACTCGGTCGAAAAGATCACTTCCGAGGTGAAGGACCTGTAGGACGGGAACGCGGTGATGGATTCGCGTCTGGCGCGCTCGGTTTCCGCCAAATGGGGTTTCACCCACACCTGTCCCCTCTCCCTCGGTGGGAGAGGGGACAGGTTCCGTTAAAAAGCTCCGTGAAGGTTGTCGGGCGGCGTTCGCCAGTCCTTGTTCCACAGGCCTTCGACGTGGTACCGCGGCTGCCATCCCAGGACACGTTTGATTTTCTCGTTGTTGAACTTGCGGTGGGGTAGATCGGGAAACACGAAGAAAGTCTCGCAGCGGGTCGCCAGGCGTTCCTCTGGAACCTCAACTGCGGCGCGTACGGCGGTCCCACAGTCGGGCCAGGCGGTGCTGTAGGGCGTCATGTCGTGGTGATACTCGGGGCCACCGGGTTTTATGCCACTCAGGTCCCACGAATGCTTCATGTTGTAGTAGAGCAGCGTAATGACCTGGATGCCGTGTCGTTCGCTAAATACCCGGCAAACTTCCTGTCCAAGGGCCTTGGTGTGCGCATACAGGCGTGTGCCGGAGGCCGGGGGCATATCGGGATTCAGGTCGAAGTCCCAGTTCTCGTACTGCATTCCGGCCATCTGGAAATGGGGACCCGAGTTGATAACCCGCGTGATTCCGTGCGTACGTGCCGCGACCATCATGGCGTAGTTGCCCATCACGTTGACGTCGAATGCGAGCTTTCTGTGGGGGCGCAGGACGGACAGGTTGACGATCACATCCATACCTTCGGCTGCCTTCACCACCCCATCGACGTCATCGACTGAGAGTTGCAGGTATTTGCCCGTGTAATCGGAGTGTGGTTCGTTGATATCGGTGAGCAGCACATTGTGTCGGTTTATCAGTGCTCTGACAGCCCACGGTCCGAGCATCCCGTTGCCACCGAGGATCAGAATATTCATTGCGTCAGCCTTCCTGCCAGACCCGGGAGCAACCTGGCTGCCGTGTCCGTAATAAATCGCTGGTTGGATACGGGCGACTGGATATGGATGTCCTGCCATTGATCGAACTGATCACTGCCTAGAGCCTCGGCCACAGCGGCACCAATCAGATCGTGCGAAATGGCTGCTGTGTCATCTGGTCCGGCGGACGAATCGGCAACGAACGGCCAGCCCAGTCTCAGGTTTGCAACCTGGATCAGGCGGTCCCTGGCGAACTCCTTGCACACTGCTTCGGCGAGGTGTGCGCCCAGCAATTCGGCATCCTCGGCTGATGGGTCGCTGCGCCACCGTTCAGTAACCACGAGGTTTTCCTCACGGTCTTCGAAAAGTCGAAGCGTACTGATGTTTATGTAGCGGCCCACCCCGGCGTCCGAGGCGGCCTGCAGCAGGTTGTACATGCGGCGGGTGTGGTAATCCACAAGGTGAGGTGCCCCGCCCGTCTGGCCCTGGTAGCCGATATTCACAATGGCGTCGATCCCTGCAACCAGGTCATCGGTGGGTTTGTCGTGGTCCAGATGGCAAGAAATCATCTCCGCGCTGGTCCCCCCGGTTGGGACCGGTGATTCGCCGGGAAGGTCGGTCAGCCGCAACTGGTGCGTTCCTGAGAGAGAACTGGCGATGATCTGCGCAGTTGCAGACGCCGCCGATGTTATTAGCACGTTCAATGTTCGACTCCACGCTGATGAAATACGGTCGAACTAACCCGACCATGGCACTCGGCTCGTAGATACTACCGCCGTGGAGCCGTTCAGGTACAAAATATATGCAGGCCATTTTCGATATCGGCTGGCTGTGGCTGTCGGTGCCCTGTTGTTGCTGGTCGCACTTTCGATGAGTTGCAGCAGTGCACCGGAGTTGCGCGGTGGTGCGGGCGACTCCAAAGCTGAGGTTACCGCCACACCGCCACTAGCGACCTCGCCTGACTCGGTGTTGCGTCCCGAATGCGAACTGGTTGATGTAGTCGAAGTAATCGACGCCAATACGGTACGGGCTTCGATTGGCGATATCCAGATGTACGGTGCCTACGTGGTGGACCAGCCCGCCGACTGCGCAGCCCTGGCGAAGGAAAGACTTACTGCAATGACCGGTGGTGCGATCCGCATCGAACCGGGCCCTACGAATACTGTGCGGAATAATTCGGCTCACTACTATCTCTTCACCGCTGACGGTCGGTCGATCGAAGAACAGCTCGTCAGGGAGGGGCTGGCGCTGATCTGGATCCAGGACGGGGAGCACATGGATGGTTCGTCCTCGGGGACGCCAGGCCCAGAGACGCTGAGGCCGGGTGCCTGTGGCAGGGGTATAAAGCGTTTCTGAGCGGGGAGCCCGGCGATTTTCGCGTTCCGGGCCTGACTTACCCCGAGCCGAGGTGAGTCTCGGGCAGCACTTCCCGAGCACGAGTTCAATTCATCCCGAGAACCGGTATCATCCGCCACAGAGCATATTTCTCTGTTGTTTGCTGACGAACTGGAGGCGGGCTTGACCCACCAAATGACCTCGCGAAGGCGCAGTTTACCGATCTTGGTTTCTGGACTTGTTCTGTTACTGATGACCGCAGGCGCGTGTGGTGGTACTTCGGAAGATGACCTGTTCCCGCAGATAAGTGATCCGGGCCAGACGGTCACTGTCGAAATGTTGCAGTCGACCCCGTTTAAGCAATCGAAGGAATACGCGCTTGAGGGTCTGCCGGGAGCGACGTATGTCGGTTACGGGTTTCTGCGTGTGGGTGGGGGTGATCCCTACGGGTACGAGGTCAGGTTCTACGAATCACATCAGCAGGCGGTTGAGCTGGGCACTGCACTGGCCATCGAAGGTTCAGGGAAAAATGCGATATTGGACGCGGACGAAGCCAATTACAAAGAAGGCGTTACAAACCGCCGCGTGATTATTGGCAGCGGTGTCGGCGGTGGCGCCCGCAGCGGGATAGGACCGAGGTTCGGAAGCTACGTAATCTTTGGTAACATCGTGATGCTCTGCGAGGGGTCGGACGAGGCGCAATCGATTGAGCGATGCGGGCTTCTGGCGAACGAACTTATCCCGAATGAATAGCGTCAAGAACCGTCCGACAAACCTGCTGTTTCTATTCGTGATTTTCTTTACTGCGGCGACAATTTCCGGGTGTGGTTCCGGTTCAGACGGTGCATCGGGAGCAATTTCGTTTGAAAAAATCTCCGATAACGGTGTGATTCTGAGCATCGACGACGTCAAAGCGGCCGGCTGGAAACGGGGCAAGGAGTACGACGTTGAAGGCCTTACGGGGGCTGAAGCGGCCTATCTTGGATTCTGGTCTCCACCCGGGCTTACGTCGTTGAACTATGAAATACGGATCTATCCCTCTCACCAGGCGGCGGTCGAGCAGGGTACGCCATTCGCGGAGGAAGGTACCGGCGAAAACGCCGTTCTGGACGCCGAAGATGCGATGTGGCCCGAAGGTGTTCATGATCGCAGGGTCGTAGTGGGTGGTGGTTCGCGCGGCAGCCAGAACCCTCTTTATTTCGATTACGTAATACTTAACAACCTTGTAATACTGTGCGAGGGCCGCACATCGGAACATGCTATAGAGCGATGCACGCCTTTCGTCACCCTCTTGCTTGTTGAAGGTGCATAATGCTGACGGGCATCCCGGCTGACCGGTTTGTGTGTGCGTATATTCGATCGGACCGAATGACTACCGAGTTGCGGGGATGTATATTTGGCGGATCGACCGTTTCGCGAAATTTTATGACGCCAAAATGGTCGGCGCGAATGCCGACAGGGAGCCAGGTTATGAAAAAGGCAAACAGTGGCAAGGCACGGCTGCTGATCTTGCTATTAGCAGTGACTGCACTATCGGTTGCTGCGGTTGCATGTGGCAGTGACAGCAGCGGTGGTGGCTCGTCATCGGACGGGCCAATTGCCAAAATTGACGCCACAGAACGCATTTACACGATTCAAGACTTTATTGATGCGGGGTTCAAGAAGTCCAAGACTTATGACGTGGAGGGCCTGCCCGAGGCCTTAGAAGTGCTCTACGGCTTCTACGGCGTGGATCCTTACAACCGACAAGAGTACGAAGTGCGCTTCTACCCAAGTCACGCCGAAGCGATCGCTACGGGAATTGACTACGCAGACGAAGTGACGGGCCCCGACGCTGTGCTGCTGAAGGACGTTCAGCGTTATAAAGAGGGTTTGCGTGAGCGACGGCTGTGTACAGGGAACGGTGGCCACCACGTTGGCAAGTGCGATCTGCCCAAGTACTTCGACTATGTCGTTGTCGGCAATATGATCCTGCTCTGCCAGGGCAAGGACTCGTCAATATCGTTGCAGAACTGCGCCGACATGATGGCCGTGGTGCAATAGGCGTTGGATCAAGTCAACCGGGTCGATAACAAGATTGTTACAACTCTGGCGTTGACGGTAGTTTTTGCCGTGCTGGCAGTGGCCTGCGGCACCGATGCTGGCAGCGGGGGGGCAGTCCCGAGGGTGGTCGCGAGCGATCGTGTTTACACCATCGATGATCTGACGGGTGCGGGCGCAAAGACGGTCAAAGATTACGACGTCGAAGATCTGCCCGGCGCAACAGCCGTTTGGAAGTCTGTATTCAACAAACTTGACTACGAGGCGCGTTTCTACCCCACGCATGATGATGCCGTGGCCCAGGGGACCTCGTATGCCGACTCGGTGACCGGCGACGATGCAGTCGTTACGGGCGACGACATTTTGTGGGACGAGGGTAAGCGCGATAGAAGAAAATGCAGTCGGGCGGCAGAAACCCCGCATTCGAGTTGCACATATTCGGCCCGGTACCTGGAATACGTTATTCGCGGGAACATGATCCTGTTCTGCGAGGGCAACGAATCGTCAGACGCTTTTGCAAATTGTGGGAACCTGCTGGCGTTGATTGACCCGGCGTAGGAAATACGCGGGACGGGATTCTGATTGCGGTGCGGAAATCGTTCGTGCCTTTGAGTAACAAATCGGCAACGTTGTTGCCGGTTTTTTATTATCTTCACCGACACGCCACTGTCCGCAGGCCGCTTGCTATTCCTCCAGCGCGTCGATGAGGGATTCACAGGTGGCCAACTCGCGTTCGCACAGCATGACCATGTTCCCTACGATCGCATAGGCCGGGTACAGGTTAACGACGGGTATCAGGTAGTCGCGCTGCCCTGCCTTTTTACCGATCACCACCTCGGCCGGTTCCACACCCAGCTCGATTGCGGCGGTGTGGGACTCGTAAAAGCGAACTTCGACATCTTTTTGCCGGAAGAAGCCGTACCAGATGTCGGTAGTGCCAGGAAGAGTATCTATTTCGAACTGCTTGCTCTTCTTGAAACCGACAGCGACCAGGTCGTCAACCGTGTAGCTCGCGTCAGGGCGGGTTATCAACCGGATGCCCTCTTCGTCGGGCGTGCCAGGAGCGGGCTCACCTGAACCCACAGTATCGGTCGATGAACCGCAGCCAGAAGCGGCAACGAAAAGAAGCAAAGCAAATGACAGCCATAAGATCATTGCAACTCTGGCTGTGTTGATTCGACTGTCGAATGCCTGACTACGCAATTGAACCGTCCTTCCATGATTTCGTGATCCCTGCGGGAGTCCGTGCGTTGCCGGTCGAAAGCATACCGCATGTGTTCACCGCATGAAATTTGCCAGAACGTGAAGTGCCCCGCCGAAACCGGCGGGGCACTTCTTCGCATCTTTATTCGCAAGCAGTGGTGACTGCTATTTGAGGCTTCCTAACTGGCTTTAAGAGCGTGAAGGACCAGTCCCCACGTGAGGTGCCACGAGGCCTCGTTCACGTAACCGGAGACCTCTCCACCCAGCGGCCAGTTCGTCCATCGCTTCTCACTCATGATGATGCGGTGGTAGAACTCGAGGATTGGAACGTCCGGGAGCTCGTCGAGCCAGATTTCCATGGCGTCGTGCCACAGTTCCTGCATCTTGTCCACGCTATCGGGGTGAGTTCGACCGACTTCGTCAGTGAGTTCGTCCCACTTGGCGTCTTCCCAGTTGTAGAAGTTCACCTGGTGACCACCAGGAATGTTCACTGAAGACGACTGGTAAAGCTTCATGGTGAAGTACGGGTCACGGACCGATCCGCCGTGTCCGAACATCAGGCACTCGAAGTTACCTTCAGCCATTCGTGAAGAGGCATCGGGTGGCTGCGAGTACGTAGCGTTGATGCCCTGTCGGACCAACTGCTCTGCAACGAGGGGGCCGAGGTCGACCCACGGGCTAAACCCGATGATTCCACAGTTGATGCCAACACCCTGGGCGTCGACCCAGTTGCCATCTCCGTCCTTCGAGTAGCCAGCGCTTTCCATCCGGGCGTCGCCCTTCGAAACACTGAACTCGGTGGTGTCATGGACAGCCAGGATGTCCGACACAGAGTCGAAGTACTTCTGGAGCGGTGGGTACTGCGGCAGCGTAAGCGGGTTGAATGCCGCGTTGCCGTCGTAGGCCACATCTCTCAACTCTTCACGGTCGAGGAAGTAGCTGAATGCCCAACGTACGTCCTTGTTGTCGTACGGACCGAACTTACCGGAGTCATTGAAAGCAATGGATACCGGCCACCAGTCGACGTATCCATACGGGGGGTCGCTCTTGGTGTGTGTCACTAGATCTGAGTTCTTGGCCAGCGTGTCAACAATAACGGCAGGTGTCGTCATGGCTGAGTAGTCGACCGTGTCAGAAATCATTGCCTGCGCCCTGGCCGTCTGGTCGGGAGTTGGCAGGTAGATGACACGTTTTGGTCCGGGCAGCTTGCCGAACTGACCGAGGTCAGCTACGCCTTCGCCCCACCACGAGTCGAGGCGGTCGATGATTTTCTGCTCTGGAGTTCCTGAAACGACTTTCCACGGGCCCGTCGAAAGCGGCCAGCCCTTTGCGGGGTCGTAGTCCTTGAACGTAGTCCAGTCCTGGGAGCTGTAGTGGTGCTCGGGCACCATGTACACGCCAATGTCGAACTTGTACGTAAGGAGGAACATGAACCGTGGGTCCGGGCGATCCAGAATCACCTTGACGGTGAGGTTATCGACTTTTTCCGCTCGGTTCATTGCTTTGTCAATGTCGGTACCCCAGCGGACTTCTTCCTTGAGGTCCTTGAGGGTGTTCAACGTGTAAACAACGTCGTCGGCATTGAACTCTTCACCGTCCGACCAGTTAATGCCTGATCGAAGGTTGATCGTTAGCTCAGTGTAGTCACCGTTCCAGTCCCAGCTCTCGGCGAGCCACGGAATCGTCTTGTCGTCAAACGCACTGAAGAATGCGAGTGGCTCGAAGATGATGTTTGGACCAGACTGGTGGTTGGCACCAATTGCGTAGGGGTTCCACAGTTCGTGGTCTACGAATCGGCCCTCAGCACCACCCAGGTAGCCGATGAACGTGTCGTCGCGGTCAATATCCGCGATCGCACCAGTGCTAGCCGGCGGTGCCGTTGTGGCAGTCGCGGCCGGTGCACTTGTCGCGGCCGGTGCACTTGTCGGTGCGGCCGCTTCCTCGTCGTCGCTCGCACAAGCAATCGCGGCAACAA
>ENA-ORDI01001253-ORDI01001253.1-marine-metagenome-genome-assembly--contig:-NODE-1253-length-14276-cov-7.070427_pt1 | contig 14276 bp, 12 predicted proteins | sample MGYA00248628_ERZ508525 | MGnify/ENA primary metagenome ERZ508525 (study PRJEB26195, sample SAMN05422138) | marine metagenome | isolation source: East of Porto Seguro, South Atlantic Ocean | place... | reverse complement strand
TTCACAGCAACAGCTGCGCTTATTTTAGGAGCGGGTCCCTCACTTAGCTACCTGTCCGAATTTCCGGGTCCACCTCAGTTAGCCGTAGCGATTCAAATGTAAGGCAGACAAACATATCGCGTAACGCTCCAATCCTCGGAGCGCTACGCGATGATTTAGAATTGTCTATGGTGCTAGTTCGGGATCCAGGCCAGGGCCCGCACCTCGGTGAATTCCTTCTTGATCTTCTCCCAATTTTCACCGCCGTCGGCGCTGCGGTACAGTTCGCCGTAGACGCTGTTGGCCAGGATCAACTCCGGGTCGGCGTAGTGGGTGGCGAAGTTCCAAAGGGGCGAGTTGGGTTCCACGGGTAGGGGCCTGGTGTCCCAGGTCTTGCCGCCGTCGGTGGAACGTTGAATCGTGCCGGTATTCCCGATGGCTGCGTCGCCGTTGGCCGCGAACAGCACCTGCGGGTCGTCGGCCTTGACCGCGATCCACCGGCAGTAGGGCATCGGGAAGGACGTGGTAACCGCCAGAGACTGGAAGGTTTCCCCATCGTCCTGGCTGGCAAATATCTCCCGGGGTGTGCTTACCAGCACGGTTTTCTGTTCGCCAATGCTGATGGCCATGCCATGGATGTCGGGGTTGGTGATGCCACTGTCCACGTGGGTCCAGGAGTCTCCGCCGTCCCTGCTGCGGTATACACCGTCGATCTCTACCCCGGCCATCACTGTGCCCCGGTCGACCGGGTCCACGAGTAAAGCGGTAACCCGGGTTGAGCCGATGGCGCACTCCTGGTTGATGGGCACCGACAGATCTTTCCAACTCTTGCCGCCGTCCTGGGTCCGGAACACCAAGCCTGGACTGGTACCGGCGAAAACGGTATCGGAATCCAAGGGATCAATGGCGATGGACCAGATGTTCAGCCCATCCATGGGCGAGTCCAACTTCACCCAACTGCTCCCGGAATCCTCGCTGCGGTAGATCCCGTTATTGGAGCCCGCGTATACCACGTTGGGGCTTTGGGGGTCGCTGGCCAAGGCCCTTATCTGAGATTCTCCGGGGAATGGGTCACGGATTCGGCTCCAATTCTCGCCGCCGTCCGGACTCTGAAACAGCCCCGCGCCGGTGGTTCCAACTAAGATACTGTAGCTACTTGCCATCTCCGAAGCCTCCTTGCCTGGATTCGAATCGAGACTTACCATTTGGGTTGGTTTGGATCTTGGGCAGGACCCATATGGAATGAGCGCAATATACACCTGTCTGACAGGTGAGTGTCAATCATCTCGGTCTCATTCGTTGCCCTCTGCCATTTTGGCGTCGATTCCCGTTGCCAGGACACGTGTTAAGATGGGGCCGCCGGGGACGCCGAGCCGGGATTTGACGAGCTTCGGTTCAGTGATCCGGTCAAGGATGGCGCCGCGCTTTGCTATTTACCGGTTATTAGTGGATTCCTGAGTGGCGCCTTGTAAGTCAGTTATCACATGTCGGGCTCCCATTACAGTGCTTAGTCGGCTAATGAATAGATTAAAATAAGTTCAGTCAGTTCAGGCTATGGATGACCTGCCAGATTTTGATAAACTTGTAGGAGCAGCCGGCGTAACAGTACGCGCTCTTCTAAACTGAACCCGGCGAAGGCTTCGGATTCCAATTGTCCCCATTTCTCTTCAACCGGGCCTTCCAGTCCGCGCCCCTTGCCGGTGAGGTATACACGGGAGACCCGCTGATCATCCGAGTCATCGTGGCGCTCCACAATGTCTTCCCGTTCCATGCGCCGCAGTGAATTTGTCACCGTCGCAGGCTGGAGCGACAGTTGTTCTGCTAGCTCGGTCTGGGAAATCCCGTCTTTTCGCCAGAGTTCAGTGAGGAACATTTCTTGGCCCACGTGCAGCCCGATGGTGTTGAGCAGGTTATCCGCCCGTTGACGATGCAGTTTGCAGACTTGGGCCAAAGTGTAACCAACACTGTCCTTTATTGATTGGTTGGTCAACATACCTCCCAGGTAATTAAGTTAACCGGCATAACATTAGCCGGCTAAAGAATATCACCGCACATTTTGTTTGTCAGATGTCGAAGAGCAAGTCGGGTTACCAAGGAGCGAGGGGCGATTTTAGGTCCTCTGATTTCGTTAGTTACCTGGCAGACCATTGGTAAACATACATCTTGTCTCTCTCCGCCCCTTCAGGAACAAAAAAACAACGCCCCGGCCGAAGGAGGCCGGGGCGTTTCGATTCGCTACGAATTTATCGCGGTAGGTCGGGATAGATTTCCCTAAAGCGGTCCGCCACCGAATATGGCGGTCTGCTTGCGGAAAACCTGGACGCGCTGGCGTGAGGTCTCCACCACGAAAACCCGGCCATCATCGTCCACCTCTACCGCGATCGGCCCCTGGAAAAGCTTCTCCCGCTCTTCCAGGCTCGGGGCCCTTTCCCGGCCCCTCATCATACTGGGATCGAGTTCAACCCGCTGCCGACCCCACTTGGACAAGGTTGCCTCGCCCATCAGCTTGGTGATAAAGCTGCCATCGGTGTCGAACACTTGCAGGCGGTCATTCTTGAAGTCGGTTACGTAGATGATCCCATCTTTATCGACCGCGATTCCGGTGGGACGGTTCAACTCCCCATCACCCTGTCCGGAGACGCCAAACTTCATCAGGAACGTGCCGTCCGGGGCGAATTTCTGGATCCGGTCATTGCGCCAATCCGCTACGTAGACGTCCCCGTTGTGGTCAATCTCTATTCCCCAAGGATGCTCGAACTCGCCATCACCGGTGCCTAGATGGCCCCATTTGGCTAAGAACTTGCCGTCTTTGGTGAATTTCTGGATGCGGTGGTTCGCGCCGTCCACCAGGTACAGGTTGTCTTCTTTGTCGAAGGCCAGCCCGGAGGGTTTATTAAATTCACCGTCGCCGTCACCCAGTGTCCCCCAGGTGCCGGTACAATCGCCGTTTTGGTTGAAGATGGATATCCGGTTGAGCCACTCGTCGGATACGTAGGCGATGCCTTCGGAGTCGAGAGCGATGGACGTGGGCCACATGAAAGTACCGGCAGGGGCGGAATCATTGGCGTCTTCCGGTTGGACCTTTTCGCCGAACTCCCGGACCAGTTCTTCGTCTACAGTGAAAACTGTAACCCGTTTGCAGGGGAAAAACGCCGGGGTTTCCGAGCCACGGTTCAGCACGTATAAACGGTTTTCATTGTCCAGGGTTATCGCCACAGGATAGAAGAAGCCGGTTCCACTCCGGTTTTCTTGCCGTCCGATGGTGTGGCTATACTGGAAAGTCACAGGCGCTATTTCAGTGACCATGTTTCCTCCGCGAATTCTAAACATTGTCCCTTCCCCCTCGAGGGGGAAGGTTAGTATGGGGGGTGATGCCCCTCATACTTCGGCACGCTCAGGACAGGCTCTCAATCCTCTCCCACAAGGGGAGAGGATTGAGTCTGGGACAAATTATGTGATTCTTCTTACGCTGTTATCTGATGAGGTCGAACTGCTCGTAGGTGTCCCCTAGTATCGGATTCGCGTCCAAGCCCATCCATTGCTCCAGGATAGAGGCATAGGTCCGCCGGAAGTCGCTGTTCCAATGGAGGTCGCCTGAGTCCAGTTTTTCCGGCTCCAGCGAAGGATACTCTCCGTAAAGTCCGCCCTTTACCGCGTCACCGATCAAGAAGGCCACGCTTCCCGAGCCGTGGTCCGTGCCCGAGCCGTTATCCACCACTCGGCGGCCGAACTCGGTGAACAGCAGGATGACAATTTCCTCATTGGCGTTATGCTCTTTCAGATCCTCGTGGAAGTCGGCGATGGCGTTGGACACGTCGCCCCACAGTTTGGGGAGAGTGATGTTCTCGTTAGCATGGGTATCGAATGTGCCTGGATTGACGCCTGTGTAAAATATCCGGGTCCCGAAGTCTGCCAGATGCACCTGGGCGATGTTCTTGATCCACTGTGCCAAGGGGCTTCCGCCGTACTCCACGCTGGAAGAGTAGTTTTGGGGGGCGGCACTCAGTATGTCCGCCCCTCTCAAGGCGTCCAAACCGGTCTGGGACAGGTAGTCACTCACCGGGCCGGTGCCAATCATGGGAGCGTACATCCGGGCGAAGATGTCTAGGGCTTCGCTCCGGTCATCGGCGCCCTGCATGCCGGTCAGCACGCCGTAGTTGCTCAGGTCGCCTACCGAGGCTACCGATACGCCGGATGCGGCCAGCGCCCGCGGGAGGCCCCGGCCAAAGTTAACGGCGGTCAGGATGTTTTCTTTGTTGGGGTCCAGGTCCCGGATGGCCTTGCCCAGCCAGCCTTCAGAAATCATCTTTTCGGGCTCGGCGGTGTGCCAAATATCCAACGAACGGAAGTGGGAGCGGTTGGGGTTGGGGTAGCCGATGCCCTGCAGGACCGCGACCTTCCCTTGGTCGTACATATCTTTTATCGGGGCCATGGCCGGGTGGAACCCAACCTTGTCATCGACGGCCAGGACGTCTTCCGGCGCGATATTCACCACCGGCCGGTAGTCCATGTAATGGGGGTCGCTATAGGGGATGAAGGTATTCAGGGCGTCATAGGCCCCCGTCATCTGAAGAACTACCAGCACCGGGTCTTTCTTGTTGGAGGTCATAGATTCTCCTTACCAAAATGTGTTGTGGTCCCTAAACCTACCGGCGGCCAGGAATCCGATGCCGAATTCGTCGGCTAGGCGTATAAGTATTCTTTGGTAGCTACTATTAGCTGAAGCATCTTGCCAACCTTTTTCGGGAACTCCCGGGTATTGGTCGGTAGATCGCCGCTCTTCCGCGCGTGTTCCAGCAATTCCTGATGGGTCTGATCGGCAACCTCGTAGTGTCCTAACAGCCTCAGGCAACCGTCCACCAGGCCTTCGGGTGACATGGTGGGGCCTTCCGAGGCCAATTTTTCAACGATGCTCTGGATGCCGGGGTAGCTTACATCGCCCACGTAGTCGGCGATGAAGTTGATCCGGCGCAGCAGGGTCCCGCCGTCGATCCACTCCTTGCCCGTGTGCCAGCCTTCGACGGAAGGCGGGTTCAGGATCTCCTGACCCATATGCTTCATTTCCTCGAAGATGGCCTCAAAGCCGGGCTTAGGGGTCGTCCAGTCGCCCACCAGCCGCAGAGTGCCAATCACCGTATCGATGGGGCCCTTCATGCGGGAGAAACGGGAGTTCTTGAAGGCGTCGGAGTTGAACAGCACCCGCAGCATGGAGCGGATGTCGTAATTGGTCCGGAAGTACTCGTCTTCCAGCATCTTTATGGTCTCAGGGTCACGGGGCGGCGTGTCCATCCAGGACGGCACTTGTGCCTCATCGGCGACGAAGTAATTGTACAGGTGGCGGGAGATGAAACGGGCCGTGGCCGGCTGCTTGACGATGATGTCGATGATGTCCTCACCGTTGAAGTTACCGGTCTCACCCAAGAAAGTCTTCTCTCCGTCATCGTGGTCGTGGGGGTTATAAACGAATTGGGAACTGTAGCGGCCGTAGGGCTGTCCGGGGATGGCGTTGGCGATGGTCCAGCCCGTAAATGCCCGGGCGCACTCCTTGACGTCATCCTCGGTGTAGTTGAACTTTCCGTCCATGCCCACACCCAGGGAAAATAGCTCCAGCAATTCCCGTCCGTAGTTCTCGTTGATCGAGTCTTTGTGGCTCAGGCAGTTATCCAGGAAGTACACCATTGCCGGGTCTCTGGAGATCTCCAACAGCAGGTCCTTGAAGTTGCCCATGCCGCACCGGCGGAGCATATCCATCTGGGCGTTCTCGGTGACTTGGCTCTGTCCCTTGCTGTCGGCGGTGCATAGGATGCCGTGCCAGAAGAGGGTCATTTTCTCTTCCAACTGGTTGTAGGAGTTAACCATGCGAAAAGCGATGTATTCGGGAACGCACCGGATGAAGTGATTCCATTCGATGAAGTACCGTTCCCCCAGGTCCAGGTCCATCCCATGGGATTCTTCCGTGGGATTCAAAAGCTCTTCCACCATTGCCTCGTACCCTTTGGAGGCTCTGGCTTCTAGCTCATGATACTGGGCTCCGAATCCGGCCCGCCGCATCAGGTGAGCCATCGAAGCGACATCGTTATTCGCCATGTATTATCCTCCCAGATTTGAGCGCGGATATGATTACTGCCTATGTTAACATTTCGCCTTCTCTACACGCAAGCTGGAATATTGCGCTAGGTACATTATATGGGGCGGGGCAAGGGCGAAAAATGGGGTTGCGTATTCGGCGTTCGGAATTGACGTGCAGGGTTGCTATTCCAGCCCCAGTATCGCGGGCTCTTGGGCGGGGATGTTGAGGGTAAAGCGTCGGTAAAGAAAAGGCCCTTGTTCCTTTTAGTTTGCTTCAAGCGCGCGTTGAAACTCCGACCATTCCGGCGGTGTGGCGACGCCTTCCCAATCGTCGTAGTGCAATAAATCGGTGAGGGGCAATCGGTCGCGCCAACCTTCTGTCTGCAACAACGGTTGGCTCTGAAACTCGACGGGATAGCCCAGACAAAGATAGGCCACCGGTATCACGTGGGGCGGGATTCCAAGGATTTTCCTCAATTGAGGCAGCTTGAATACGCTGACCCACCCGACGCCGATTCCCTCGGAGCGGGCTGCCAACCACAGATTTTGCACCGCGCAGCAGGTAGAGTAAACGTCGGTTTCCCGGATAGAGTTGCGCCCAAGCACTTCTTCGGCTCTGGTTGGGTCGCAGGTGATACATAGGTTTACCGGAGACTCCAGGATCCCTTCCAGCTTTAGGGATAGGTAATGGGAGCGGCGGGGCTCGTCGTAATAGCATGCCGCCGCTTGCCGCTCCCGCTCGAATAGCTCCTTGACCTGGTTACGCACGTCCAAACTGCGGATCAACATGAAGTCCCAGGGTTGCATGAACCCCACGGAAGGCCCTTGGTGAGCCGCTTTTATTATCCGGGCTAGGACTTGATCTGGGATCGGGTCGCCGCGAAAGTGCCGTATGTCGCGCCGGGCGTAGATGGCCCGGTAGACTGCTTGGCGTTCTTCCAGAGGGAAAACATCCGGAATCATGGAGGATTCAGGTGTCGACGTCATAGATTTATTCTCCGATCGGCAGTGTTCGGGCAAAGAAAAGCCCCCGCCATTCTCGGTGCGGGGGTCTATCACATCATATAGTACCCGCTCGATCCGCGAAGCGGTAAGATCTGTGCGGCAGGTCTCCTGACTGATGGGTCATCACCTTCCGGCGCCTTCCCGCCGGATGAAGGGCAGTGGCTGCGCTGACGCTTGCTGGAAGGATTCCCAATCACAGTGGCGGGCCCGTGCCGGAGTTTCACCGGCTTCCCTATTCTCCCCAAAAAACTCGGGGCACCACACGCTATTCTGTTTCCGCTGATGAGAGTATGCGATACATGGACCTAAGTCAATGTAGCTCGATCGCTCCAACGCCCCAACAGTTTCTAGTAGCTTCGGCTCCCGGTTATCGAAGCGGGTAAAATCGATCTCAATCGCTTATCATTAAATGACCCTGCCATGTTTTATCTTCCCGTAATAACTCCGGTCTTGGTCACGCCAGTAAAAGAGACCCCGGTTGTCGTTGGACCCTTTGGCCAACCCAGAGGCGTGACGAGATGACGCTGCTCCGTGTACTGGTTGTTTGCCGGGACCGCCTCTCCCGGGCCGGGCTGGCGGCGGTGTTGGACCAGCGATCGGGCCTCACCGTGGTGGGGCAGATAGCCGGGGACGACAACAGCCTCTTGCCTCTGGACATCTATGTGCCCGACGTGATCGTGTGGGACGTTTCTTGGGAAACGTCGAACGCCGTGAACAGCCTGGGACTCCTTCCAGAAGACGCCCCGCCCGTGCTGGCCTTGGCTGTCACCAGTGATCAGGCCGCCCAAGCCCGGGCAGCGGGCGCCCAGGCGCTCCTGAGCCGGGATGCCTCTCCGGAGGCCTTGGCCGCGGCCGCCGTGGCGCTTAGCCACGGGCTGCAGGTGACTGACCCTGCACTCGCCGGCGTCTCTGCCGCGGCCACTCCCGAACCAGGTTCCGCTTCGCTGTTAACTCCCAAGGAACAAGATGTGCTAAAGCTGTTGGCCGAGGGATTGCCCAATAAGGGCGTCGTCTCCCGCCTGGAAGTAAGCGAGCACACCGTCAAGTTCCACGTGAATTCCATCATGGGCAAACTCAACGCCCAGAGCCGCACCGAGGCGGTTATCCTGGCCACTAGACTGGGCCTCCTACCTCTTTAACCTGGCCATTCTTCCGGGTCGGTACTAGCCAGATTTGGGATGCCCTGTCCTTTTCGTGTTGGTAGGCTAGTTATGAGCGGTGGGATCACCGCGAAATGCAGTAGGCCTTCCAGCGAATAAGCCAGGGGGCCGTGAGACAGGAGTAGGACATGTCAACAGTATTACCGGAACTCTCGGAAGCCTTAGCCGACGCCGTATCCAAAGCCGCCGCCGGCTTGGTTCGCGTGGAAGGGCGGGAACGCTTGCCGGCAACCGGCATCGTTTGGGACGGCGAAGGATTGATATTAACGGCGCACCACGTTTTGGAGCGAGACGAGAATATCAACGTTGGTTTTGAAGATGGTGAAACAGTGACGGCGGAGCTGGTGGGGCGCGACCCGGCCACCGACCTGGCGCTTCTTCGAACTACCAAACGGGACTCCAGCATCCCGGCCTGGGCCGGCCCGGAAGACTTACGTGTCGGCCACATGGTCCTGGCTTTGGGGCGTCCTGGAAAGAACGTACGGGCCACCCTGGGTATCGGTTCGGCTTTAGGCGATTCCTGGCGTACGCCAGCCGGTGGACCGGTGGACCGTTACCTTCAAACCGACACCGTGATGTACCCTGGGTTCTCCGGCGGACCCTTGGTGGACGCCCAAGGCCGCTTCGTGGGGCTGAACACCTCGGCGTTGTTGCGCGGCGTTTCGATCACAGTGCCGGTCCCCATCCTCAACCGGGTGGTCCAAGACCTGAGTGAACACGGCAGTGTCCGGCGGGCTTACCTCGGCGTGGGCGCCCAACCGAACCGTCTCCCGGATGGCATAGCCAAAGAACTGGGCCAAGAAACCGGGCTATTGCTCGTCTCGGTGGAGCAGGGCAGCGCCGCCGAGGAGGGAGGGATGTTCCTGGGAGATACCTTGGTTTCCTTGGGCGGGACCACGGTGCGTCACATGGATGACCTATTCACCGCATTGGACGGCGGCCTCATCGGCAAGTCCGTCCCCGCGCGCATACTTCGGAGCGGACGCTTGGAGGAGTTGACCGTGACTCCCGCTGTTCATCCTTAAGGAGCACTCAATGACTACTCTTCTATCCCAGCTAAACTCCGATCTTGGTGAAGTGGCACACAAGGCGCGCAAGAGCTTGGTGCAGGTGGCGGCGGGGCGCCGCGGTTCGGGATCCGGTGTGATTCTTGGCGCCGATGGCCTGGTCGTCACCAACGCCCACGTAGTCTCGGAAGGGAAGGGCCGCCGTCCAACGCGGGACCTGCGCCTTACGCTGCCGGCTGGTGCGGTGGTGGCGGCAAGATTGCTTGCCAAGGACGATGGGTTGGACGTGGCGGTTCTGCAGATCGAAGCGCCCGATGGAGAATTGCCGGAACTCCACCCCATCGAATTGGGAGACTCACAGGTGCTACGGCCCGGTGAGTGGGTGATGGCCATGGGATACCCCTGGGGCGTGGCCGGAGCGGCAGCCGGCGGGATAGTTATCGGCGCCGGTCCAGACCTCCCAGAGTCTCCGGGAATCGGAAGGGACTGGATCGCCGTGGATTTGTCCCTCCGGCCCGGATATTCGGGAGGGCCGCTGGTTGACCATCAAGGCCGGTTGATCGGTATGAGCACCATGATGGCCGGCCTGGACGTGGGCATGGCGGTCCCAGTCCACGTCATTAAAGAGTTCGTGAAAGAAGCTATCGGTGGCGGTTCGGCGTAACCCGGACCGGCCAGACTTGGGCACGAGCCTGGCTATTGTAGCGGCGACCGGCTAAAATTCCCACGACGGCCGGATATGCTGTGTCGTTGAGCTTCTAAGATTGGGTCCGTGTCATCCACGAACCGAGGAGCCGGATGGAGACAGTCATCCGCCTGGAAGGACTTACCAAGTACTACGGTAAGCAACTGGGCATTGCCGATCTGAACTTGGAGGTCAAGTCCGGTGAGATTTTCGGGTTCCTGGGTCCCAACGGCGCAGGCAAGACCACCACGATTCGCCTGCTGCTGGACTTGCTCCGTCCGACCAGAGGGACAGCCACGGTTCTGGGACTGGACGCGAAAGCAGACTCGCTAGAGGTCCGGCGTTCCGTCGGCTACATCCCCAGCGATCCTTCCCTGTACGGAAACCTATCGGGTCATGACTTCTTAACCTACTTGGCCAACATTAGGGGCGGAGTTCAATGGTCCAAAGTTACAGCATTAGCCGACCGGCTTCAGTGTGACCTTTCCCGGCCCATCGGAGCCCTATCGCGAGGCAACAAGCAGAAACTCGCCGTCATCCGCGCTTTCATGCACGAACCGCAGCTTCTGATCCTTGACGAACCAACCAGCGGTCTGGACCCCCTGATGCAGGCCGAGTTCGAGGACATGGTTCGGGAGGCCAAGGACGAGGGCAGAACGGTTTTCCTTTCTTCCCATTTTTTGCCCGAGGTAGAGCAGTTGGCCGACCGCGTCGGCATAATCCGTGAGGGCCGCCTGGCCGCCGTGGAAGAGATCGCCAGCCTCATGTCTAGAGCGATCCGTAGACTGGAGATTGAGTTCGTAGACCCGGTTCCAGAGGAGGAATTTGCCCGGCTGGAAGGGGTTCGCAACGTCCAAGCTCAGGGCAATACGCTACTCTGCGACGTGTCCGGCGTCCTTGATCCCCTGATCAAAGCGGCGGCTCGTCATGCTGTCGTCAATCTGAAGACCCACGAGCCGAACTTGGAGGAAATCTTCTTGGCTTATTACGGAGAGACCACGAGCCAGGGTACGGAAGACGATGCTGAGTAACGTGTTCCTCAAAAGCCTGCGGGACGAACGTTGGCCCATGGTCTGGTGGAGCGCAGGCCTCGGTCTGTTCGCCGCGATGATGATTGCGTTCTTCCCGAGCATTCGGGGGAACGACGATTTCAACGTCATGCTGGAATCCTATCCCGAAAACTTGAAAACATTGTTCGGCTTGAGCGAGCTAACCGACATCACCTCCGCCGTTGGCTTTTTTAACGCCGAGATCTTCGGTTTCATGGCTCCACTGTTGTTCGTGATCCATGGCATTGTGTTGGGTAGTGGCGCGATCGCCGGTGAGGAAGGCCGGGGGAGTCTGGAGATCTTGCTGACCGAGCCCATTGCCCGGGGAAAACTGGTGGTTCAAAAAGCCGCGGCTATGATTGCCAACGCGATTGCCCTTGGTTTGGTGCTTTGGATAGTGCTGGTCATCGGCACCCTTATCATCGACATTGACTTAAGTGTGCTTAATCTCGCCGCAATCACCTTCAGCACCGTGTTGCTGGGAGTAACATTCGGTGCCCTGGCCATCGCTGCGGGATGCTTCACCGGCAGTCGAGGTACCAGCGTCACCATCGTCGCGGCTGTCGCTGTCGGCACCTACCTGTTGAACGCCGCCAGCGGTATCGTCAGTTACATGGAAGCGGCCAAGTGGTTGTCGCCCTTCTACTATTACAACGCCGCCAACCCATTAGCCAACGGCCTGAATCCGGCTCACGCCGCCGCCCTTCTGGCAACCATCGCCGTCCTGCTTGCAGTCGGGTACTTTGGTTTTTCCAGGCGGGACCTGAGGCTATAGGGGCGGTTGCCGCGTAATTCCCGACGTGGCCATGGGCCAGATCACGAAGGAAACATACGATTTTGGCTAAACCGGCTCGCCCTCCTCCGCATAACGGTTTCGCTGCTCCTCTAGCTCCGAAGCGACATTCCGCACTTTGGATGGCTCCATCCGTTCCAGCAGCGCTATCCGCCTCTGGTTGACCTCGATCATGTCCCCAAGGGTAGCCCGGTTCTGTGTATGAATCGGTTCCAGCGGAGTGGCCGAGCGGTCTAATGCCGCGAGTTATTCTTGGTCGTTCTCCTCACCTAGGAAGTCAGCCAAGCGAATAGAGCCCCCCACGATATGGGCAGGATTTCTTCCCAGGGCGTGGTACCGCTCACCCGTCTCTACGACTTCCCTAAAGCAATCCAACGCCCGATCCCTGGCCCCAGTTTTCGACGGGATATTTCCCAGGTTGTTCGGGGAGGTAGCCACGTCTGGCAAAAAGGCCTCCGGGTGCGCCTCGGCCAGCTTCCTGTAAATCTCTGACGACTCCCGGGCCGCGTCCAGCGCGCCCTCCCGGTCCCTCAAAGCCGACAGTCGGATGCCCAGGTTGTTGAGGGAGGTAGCCAGATTTGGCAAAAAAGCCTCAGGGTGCGCCTCGGCCAGCTTCCTGGAAATCTCTGACGACTCCCGGGCTGCGTCCAGCGCGCCCTCCCGGTCCCCCAAATCCGACAGCATGCTGCCCAAGTTGTTCAGGGCCGCCGCCCGCGTCTCTGGGTTGTCGGAATATTCCACCATTGACCTTGCTATCCAAGCGTTAGTCTGACGCTTGTCGTATAGCTTCAGATAATCCGTCAAGCCCGTTGCGGTTCTCCTGCCGGCAGCTACGTCAATTGCCAGTCCGATTCGGTAGCCAGACAAAATGTTGGCTTCTTCAGACATTAATGCGGCGCAAGCTTGGGAGTGAAACTGGGCAAGACGTTTTCGTTTTTCCTCAGTATCTTCTGGAAGGTCCAGTTTCTCCATCGCCTGCGAGTTTTGCGCCGGATTTAGCAGGAAATTCTGGAGACTGGCGAACTCGGCCCAGTGATTGGCCACGGCTACGTTGAAATCGTTCCCTTCCCCGCCATTCAATAACAGCTCGGCGTATTCCCGGATCGGATTCAACAACCAGAACCTCTGATCTTCCTGCTCATAACGCAACAGACCAATCTTGTGAGCTTCTTCTATCCATTTTCGCCAATCGTCACCCAACAACTGGTCCAAGGTGTCAACATGGCGATACAGCCCGCCGGGTAGGAGGCTGGATTTCCGGAAAATCTCTTGAGCCCGCTCGGAAAGCAGCTCATAGGAAAGGTTCAGCGAGGCAGGGAGAGAACGCTGCCGTGGAGGCACACCCACCAAATCTGGCGCCGCCAAGAACTTGGCTACACTTTTCGGTGCCTGCTCCAACTGTTGGGCGATCGGCTCGAAGCCGGCGACGATCCTGTGGGCCGCCAGGAAGATGCTCAGTGTATGGCCTCCAAGAGCGGCCACCAGCTCAAACACATGTTTCATAGACTCCGGTGGTAGCGACTGTACCGAGTTTCGGACATCCTGATCGGGGATGGACTGGATGAAAAGGCTGACCGCAATTTGAGGTGCTAAGGGGTCGACCAAGAAGTCTGACTCGTAACCGCCAAGTTGAAGCTGCCGCCGGCACGTGGTTAAGATCCGAAGGCTAGGGCAATCGGTGAACAATTGCTTGAGTAACCGGCACGTTTCAACCCCTTTGTCGGCGTCGAATAACGGGTCTACGTTGTCCAACATTAGGAGTACGTCGCCCTTGGAGTTGGAAATTTCCTGCAACGCGGCGGCGAGCATTTCCGCCGGATGTGGGATCTGCTCCGCGGACGCCACGCCGATGGCCTGCAACATCGTGACGGCTAGTTGGTTTGCGTCTGGGACAGGCTCACAATCGATTTCGAAGATGCCGCCGGGAAAGTGGCGGTAGTCTTCCAGCAGGTCGCACAAGGCCTGAGCGAGCCGGGTTTTGCCGATGCCGCCCTCACCGTGAAGATTGACCAGCCGGTTCTTGTGGTCGACCAAGCCGCCTTCGGCAGGGAGAAGATGCTCCGCGACGATCACGACTTCAGCTTCCCGGCCCAGCAGGAACTCATCACCACGAATTATCTTCCGGTGCCGCGGAGGCGGGGCGGTTAGTGATCCCACTTCAAGTTCGCCGGGTTGGATCGCGTCGAAAACAACTGTTTCCGCACCGGCTGATTGCAGGCGTTCGTAGGGCGACGGCGCGAAATCTTCCATGCCGTCGGGCCAGGCTATCTCCCCCACGACGTCGTCTAAACGCAAGCGGTCAACGCCGGTATGGAAAGCGGTGTTCGCTTCAACGCCGCCAGCCAAGCCGCGGAAGAATCCTTCGTTAAAAAGCTGGGATGGCCGTTTTTTTGAAGCGGTGGACCTCCAGGGAAAGGTCGGCAACAAGCTGCTTCAGATCGTGGTTCTCCCGTCTTGGTTCTCCCGCTTGAGGTGTTCTATCTCCTGACGGGTGGCGTCTCTCACCGTGTCCCGGGTGAGACGCTCTTT
>ENA-ORDI01001251-ORDI01001251.1-marine-metagenome-genome-assembly--contig:-NODE-1251-length-14288-cov-3.863486_pt1 | contig 14288 bp, 12 predicted proteins | sample MGYA00248628_ERZ508525 | MGnify/ENA primary metagenome ERZ508525 (study PRJEB26195, sample SAMN05422138) | marine metagenome | isolation source: East of Porto Seguro, South Atlantic Ocean | place... | reverse complement strand
CTTCATAGCCAATGATTCTATCGCTTTTCTCTGGATGTGATCCCCTCTCTTCCCTTTTGAAGCCACCTGTTTTGAACAAATCATAGGCTTTAAACAGTTCTCGATTAATGATTAGTGTATTCTTAGGTTTGAGAATCTTATTATCAAATAATCCATCAGCAATAGATCTGTCAAAAATTGATAGTATTCAAGAACCTTGGATTAAATCCACTATCATTTGCCCAGATAAATTTATAGGAAAAATCATGGATCTGATTTCTTCTAGGCGTGGAACGTCATCAAATATTGAATACTTAAATACTTCTGAAAATTCATCAGCACTTAATAGAATATTAATTACATTTGAAATACCTTTAGGGGAAATTCTAATAGGATTTTATGATCATTTAAAATCTGTTACACAAGGTTACGGATCTATGGATTATGAAATAATTGGATTTAAACAAACTAACCTAGCTAAAGTTGACATATTAATAAATCAAGAGAAAATAGATTCATTAAGTACTTTCATTTCAAAAGAAAAATCATATTACTATGGTAAAGAATTAGTTTCAAAATTAAAAGAATTAATCCCCCGACAATTATTCGAAATCCCAATTCAAGCTGCGATAGGTAGTAAAATTATTGCTAGAGAAACTGTAAAAGCACTTAGAAAAAATGTAACTGCAAAATGCTATGGTGGAGATATTACAAGAAAGAAAAAACTTTTAGAAAAACAAGCTGAAGGTAAAAAAAGATTAAAAAAATTAGGTAGAGTTGAAATTCCACAAGAAGCATTTTTATCTATTCTAAATATAAACAGATGACTAATTATTCCAAAATATATAAAAGTACTCATGAAGCTATAAAAGATATACCAGACAATTCTTCAATTATGATAGATGGATTTGGTGCTGGCCCTGGAGGCACTCCTCAAAATCTGATTAAAGGATTAAAAAAAATAGGCTCAAAAAACCTAATAATAATTGGAAATACAGCTGGTATTACTATGGCAACAGGAATAGGAATCAAAGAGGGCAGTAAAGATATTGATATCAGTATTTTAATAGATAATAACCAAGTAAAAAAAATAATTGCATCTTATCCAGTAGCACCATCACCTTCGATACTAACTTCTTTTGAAAAAGCTTTTAATAAAAACGAAATTGAACTAGAATTAGTTCCCCAAGGCACTTTAGCTGAAAGAATTCGTGCAGGGGGAGCAGGTATCCCTGCTTTTTATACACCTACCGGAGTTAAAACTGAACTTGCAAATAATAAAGAATCAAGAATTATCAATAATAAAGAATATATTCTTGAATACGCTTTAAAAGCAGATTACGCATTATTAAAATCCCATAAATCTGACAAGATTGGAAATTTAATATATAAAGGGACTTCTAGAAATTTTAATGCAGTTATGGCTTCTGCAGCAAATATCACTATAGTTGAATCTGAGATAATATTAGAAACTGGAGAAATAGACCCTCATCATATTCATACCCCGGCTATATATATTAATAGAATAGTTAAAAGTTATGAATAATAAAAATAAATTATCAAGAGAAGCAATAGCAATGAGAGTCACTAAAGAACTCCATAATGGAAATGTTGTAAATCTTGGTATCGGAATACCTACATTATGCCCTCAATTTATTGACCCTGACAAATTTATTATGTATCACAGTGAAAGTGGTGTGCTAAATTATGGGGAAATGGCATCAGAAAGAAGAGAAGATACAAATTTAATAAATGCAGGCGGGCAATATTTAAGCTGGGATAACCCAGGTATGAGTGTTTTTGATTCGGCAGAATCTTTTGCGATGATAAGAGGTGGACATATTGATGTGGCTGTACTTGGAGCGTATCAAATATCTACACAAGGTAATTTGGCAAATTGGAAATTAACAAACAGAAAGTCTGGAAATATAGGTGGTGCTATGGATCTAGCAATAGGTGCTAAAAAATTAATTATAGCAATGGAACATATTGATAAAAAAGGAAATATTAAATTAGTAAATAAGTGTTCATTACCAATTACGGGATCTAAGTGTGTAAACACAATAGTAACAGATATTGCTGTAATAGAAATAATTAATGAGTGTATGGTATTAAAAGAAATTTTACCTGGATGGGAAATTCAAGATGTACAAGAAATTACTGAACCAAAATTAATAATTGATAAAAATTTAAAAGAAATACAATTATAAATTAATTTAATGAAAAATAAGAGCTATTCTCATTTTTGCTAACTTCCAATGCCACTCCAAATGATTCTTTTAATGACTCAAGATGAGTAATAACAATAATTTTTTTAAATTTATAATTTTCTGAATTACTAACTTTCTGTATAGCTTCTCTTAATCTATCTTGTCCTATTTGATCTTGTGAGCCAAAACCTTCGTCAATAAATAATATTGGAGATCTCACTCCTGATCTTAAAGAAACCAATCTAGATAATGCGATTCTAATAGCAAAATCTATTCTAAATGATTCTCCTCCACTATATGTTTCATATTCACGTACTGCACCATTTTCATCAGCAATAATAATATCAATTTCTTGAGAAAAGTCTTCAGTGTTTTTTAATCTTCTACCTTTTCTTATTTGCAAATTTATTGACAATTTATTTTCTGTTAAATATGACAATAATTTATTAGCTTCGAATTCCAAACTAGGTAAAACATTTTCTATAATTAATGCCTGAATACCATTACGACTAAAGCTTAGTTCAAGAAATTTCAAATCTTCAGATTTAATATATAGTTCCTTATTATTAATTAATATTTCATCCAAATAATTTTTTTTAGAAATTAAATAATTCAAACTATTTTGTTTTAACATTAATGTTTTTTTCAAATCATCTAAAGAAAAGTCAATATTTTCTGATGAATCAGATTTAATATTTAATGAATCGATAATTTGATTTATATTTTTTATATTTTTTTCTAATGCTTTAATTTGATCTTTAATTATTAGTGAATCAATATTCAAAGTATTCAATTTAACTTTATTTTCTTTTATTCTTTCTTCAGATTGATTTAAAAGCAAAAAATTTTTTTCAGATTCAGTTTTAAAATCAGGGACTTCATTTATTAATGTACTAAACCTATCTTGATCAAATTTCAAATCATCTAAAAGTAAATTTAATTCCCAGATTTTATTTTTGTTGACTTTTATTTTGATATCATTTTCATAAAGATACTTTGTATCATTCATTAAATTTTTATAACTTAAAATCTGATTAATATTTTCATCTATTTCTTTTTTTATTCTTATACAATCGTTATTTACTAAATTTATAGTACTATTTAAATCAGTTAAACTTTTAGTAATATTTTTATATTTATCTTGAATATAGAAAAATTCTTTTTCAGATTCATCTAATTTACTTTTATTATTGTTAATATCTTTTATGTTTAATTGAATTTTATTATTTAAATCAAAAACTATAGATTTCTTTGTTTCGTCATTCAAACCTGATTTACATAACGGACAAGTTTTATGCTCTTTTTGCAATAAATCCAACTTATTTTCATGATCTTTATTTGAAGTTTGCAAAGTTACTAATTTATTTTTAAATTGTGTAATTTCATCACTGAATTTATTAATTAAATTTAAATAATTTTCATTTAATTTATTTAATTCAGTTATTTTAGAACGATAATCAGATAAATTTTTCTGATTATCTTCTAGTAAAAATTTATCCTGATTAATTTTTTTATCTAAAACATTTCTGTTTTTACTTAAATTTCGTAATTCTATTTCCAATTCATTCATTCTAAAATCTAATTCATTTTGTAATGTATTTAATTGATTATTTATATCCTGATATTTACTAGAGGCAATATACAAATCATCCAATTCTTTTTGTTTTGTAATTGCATCATTATATCTATCCAATATATTATCTGATTGTATTAATAATTCATTATCTTTAAGTAAAAGATCATTTAAATTATTAATCATATCGATATTGTTTTCATATGAACTTGAAAGTAGTTGTTTTTTAGATTGAAAATCAGATATTTCATTAAGGTATTTATTATTAAGTTGTAGGTTTTGTTGAAGTTTTAATTTTTGTTTATTTAAACTTTCTATCTTTTGATTTAAATTAATAATTTCTTTTTCAATAAAATCAGTTCCATTATTCCCCGGATCTAAATCACTAATTTCTAATCGAGTTCTGTCAACTAAAATATTATTTGCATTTATATAAGAATCAGTATTACGTAAAATATTTCTAGTGAAATCTGCTAAATTTTGATAATGATCTAAATTCAAAATAGCTGACAAAATATCTTTCCTCTCATCTGGTTTTGAGGTTGTAAATCTATCCGCATTCCCCTGCATTAGATATGAAGTATTAACAAATGTCTCATAATCCATGTTAACTAAATTAATAATCTGTTTTTGTGTTTCAGATATAGTATCACCACTAATAGAAACATAATTGATGCCATCAAATTGTTGTAAATCTAAAATAGATCCACCAGATTTTGTTCTTATAGATCTTATTATTTTATACTTATTATTTAACTCAGAATCATCAGAAATATAATCAATAAAAAATTCAAAATCAACCAACATATCATTTTCACCTTTTGTGATAAGATCTTTGGAAAATAAAACTTTTGTTTTTCCCCAAACTACCCATGTGATTGCTTCAAGTAAAGCTGATTTCCCATTCCCATTTTCACCAGTAATACACACTACTTCAAATTGATCGAAATCTAAAGCCTCAGTTGTGCCTCTATAGCACATAAAGTTTGTTAACCTTAATTTAGATGGAATCATAAATATATAAACGTTTAGTCATTAACATCATATCTAAAATCACAATAATCATCCCCTTGCATCAATGTTTTTGTTCTTTTTAATTTTATATTTTTATTAAAACCTTCTACTAAATTAAAATCCCTGTTACATGAAAGATCAAAACCCAAATCTTGTATCCCCATTTCTTTATACATTTCAGCATACTTACATTTTGTAACATTATAATGATAACTCTTGTTATTTTTTTTTATCACATCTGTCACTAAAGACCCATCTCTAGTCCAAGGCTCCTGTCTATCAATAAATGAATTTAAAGAATTACCATTTAATTTTGATAATTCGCGTCCTTGCTCTATTGCTACTCCTTTTATTACTTCTCTGATTATATGTTTGGATTTTTTTTCACCTAATTCGGAACTTAAATATTTTTTAAATTGAGTGATCAATCGAGCTTCAATTTCTCTTCTTAACAGAATACCTATTTTTTGGTTTATCTGATTATCAGACATGTTGTCCATTTTTATTCCTCAAAATAATCTTTTAAAGGACTTATATTATACTTAAAATCTTTTTTATTTACACTTTCAAGAGAGGCTTGAGCTCCATCAAGAGAAGTAAAGCAAGGTATGTTTTTTTCAGTTGCAGCTCTTCTGATATCAAACCCATCTTTTACAACTTTACTTTCACCTGTTACAGTATTGATCACAACATCTACCAGGCCATGATTAATAACATCTACTACATTTGGATGTACTCCTGTAAAAACTTTAGGAACTGAACTAACTTCAAATCCTAATTCTTTAATAAGGTTTGCCGTTCCTTCAGTAGCTAGAATATTAAAACCTTTTTTGTTTAATTCTTTAACAATTTCTTTTACATCATCTTTATCTCTATCAGCTACGCTTATTAAAACCGTACCTTCTTTAGGCATAGCCATTCCGGATGAAATCAAAGCTTTATATAACGCAGAATTAAAATCAGTGTCAATTCCCATTACTTCACCTGTAGATTTCATTTCAGGGCCTAATATGGTATCCACTCCAACTAATTTCGACATTGAAAAAACTGGAGCTTTAACAGCAAACAAATCTTTGTGATTTCCTAACCCACTGTTATAACCCAATTCTTTTAATTTTTTACCTGCCATAACTTTTACAGCCATATTCACTAAAGGTACATTTGTAACTTTAGATATAAACGGAACCGTTCTGCTTGCCCTTGGATTAACTTCCAGTACTAATACTTCGCTCATGGAATTTGAAGGATTTTGATTAAGAACATATTGAATATTAAGTAATCCTTTGACTCCAAGATGTATAGCTATTCTAGTGGTGTAATCTACTATAAGTTCTATTTGATCCTTACTTAAACTAATAGTGGGGAATACAGCCATTGAATCACCACTATGCACTCCAGCTCTTTCAATATGTTCCATAATACCCGGAATAAATACAGTTTCCCCATCACATACAGCATCTACTTCTATTTCTTTACCTAATATATATTTATCAATTAATACTGGCCTTCCCTCTCCAGCAGAAAAAGCATTATCTAATAAAATTTCCAATTCATCTTCTTTATAAGCAATATCCATAGCCCTACCACCCAATACATAACTTGGCCTTACTAAAATCGGGTAACCTATTTTTTTTGCAATTGTAATTGCTTCATTGATATTTGATGCTATCGAACCTGGTGGATTAGGAATATTTATTTTATTTAAAAATTGTTCAAACAATCCTCGGTCAGAAGCTGTATTGATTGCATTTACTGGGGATCCCAGGATTTTATAATTATTTTCATCTATTTGCGATGAAAGATTTATAGCTGTTTGTCCCCCAAATTGAACTATTGTATATGTTTCTCCCAAATTATTTTCATTATCAATAATATTTGCAACTGATTCAAAATCTAAAGGTTCAAAGTACAAACGATTACTTATATCAAAATCCGTAGAAACTGTTTCCGGATTGGAGTTAATCATTATACTTTTATAATTTATTTCATTCAAAGCCCATGCTGCATGTACTGAACAATAATCAAATTCTATTCCTTGTCCAATTCTAATTGGACCACTTCCAAAAACAGCGGCTTTTTTTCCTTGTAAAGGAATAGCTTCATTTTCAGTTTCATAAGTACTATAAAAATATGGTGTTAAAGCTTCAAATTCAGCTGCACAAGTATCAACCATTTTATAAACTGGCAAAATATTTTTTGATTTTCTATAATTCCTAATATAATTTTCATTATGCCCTGACAACTCTCCAATAACTTTATCACTAAATCCCAATCTTTTTAAATCATAAATCTTGTCTTCAAAATCACCTGAGGTTTTTATCAAATTTTCATTTTGAACTATATTTAAAAATGCATTTAAAAACCAAAAATCAATTCCAGTCAATTTGTTGATGCTTTCAATACTTTTCCCATTTCTCAAGGCAAAAAATAAAGCCCAAAGTCTTTCATCATGTGGTTCATAAAAATCTTTTTTATCTAAATCTGAAATATTCCATTTTGGGTTTTCCCAAAGTATTGATTTTCCTGTAATTTCCAATCCTCTAACAGCTTTTAAAAAAGCAGATTCAAAAGTTCTATCAATAGCCATAACCTCTCCTGTGGCTTTCATCTGGGTGCCTAAAGTTCTGTCTCCATATAAAAATTTATCAAAAGGCCATCTTGGAATTTTAACTACACAATAATCTAAAGCAGGTTCAAAAACAGCTTTTGTTTTTCCGGTAATAGCATTATCAATTTGATCTAAAGTTCTTCCTATAGCTATTTTTGCAGCTACTCTTGCAATTGGATAACCGGTAGCTTTACTTGCCAAAGCCGAACTTCTACTCACTCTAGGATTAACTTCTATAACATAATAATCATCAATAACATTAGATTCTTTTACATCATTAGGCTTAAGTGCAAATTGGACATTACATCCTCCTTCAACTCCTAAATATCTTATTATTTTCAAACTTGATGTTCTTAATAATTGATACTCCTTATCTGTTAATGTCTGACTAGGGGCAACTACTATACTATCTCCTGTATGCACGCCCATAGGATCTATATTTTCCATATTACATACAGCAATACAATTGTCTTTTGAATCACGCATAACTTCAAATTCAATCTCTTTCCATCCAACTAAAGATTTTTCAATCAGAATTTGATTGATTGGGCTATATTTGATTCCTGATTCTGCAATCTTTTCCAATTCTTCTAATGTATTTGCAATACCACCACCTGTTCCGCCAAGTGTAAAAGCAGGCCTTACTACTACTGGCAATCCAATTGAAATTGCAATTTCTTTTGATTCTTGAACAGAATTAGCTATTGCACTTTCTGGGACAGGCTCACTAATTTCTTTCATTAATTCCTTGAAATCTTCCCTATTTTCTGATTTTTTTATTGTTTCAATTGGAGAACCTAATAATTTAATATCATATTTTTCAAATATCCCTGCATGATGTAAATCCATTGCTAAATTTAAACCAGTTTGACCACCCAAAGTAGGAAGGATCGCATCAGGTTTCTGTATTTGTATTATTTTTTCTATTGTATGAACTGTCATTGGTTCTATGTAAACCACATCTGCAACATCCCTATCAGTCATAATTGTTGCTGGATTAGAATTCAACAATATAGTTTTCACACCTTCTTCTTTTAGAGATCTACATGCTTGAGTACCTGCATAATCAAATTCAGCCCCCTGACCTATTACAATTGGACCTGAACCTAAAATTAAAACTTTCAAATATTATTCCTGTTTATGTTTATCATTTTTATAAATTCATCAAAAAGATACTCATTATCTTTCGGTCCGGGAGAAGCTTCAGAATGATATTGAATTCCCATAATAGGTAATTTTTTATGTTTTAAGCCAGAAACAGTATTATCATTTAAATTAATATGTGTAATTTCAATCTCCGGATTAACAATTTCTGAAGACACAGCATAACCATGATTTTGAGCAGTAATATATACTTTGTCCTGTTTTATATCCATCACAGGCTGATTTCCTCCTCGGTGTCCAAATTTCAATTTATAAGTATTAGAATCAAAAGCCCTAGCTATTATTTGATGCCCTAAACAAATACCAAATATAGGGTAATCATTTAAAATTAATTTTATTTTTTCAACTAAAAATTCCATATGTTTTGGGTCACCAGGACCTGGTGATATCAGAATTCCATCAGGAGAAAAAGATTCTAAATCATTCATAGGAAAATCTGGTGCAAACACTTTGATTTGGCATCTACGTGCATACAACAATTTTAGAATATTCTCTTTAACTCCACAATCTATAACAGCAACTTTATATTTTTGATCAATAGTTAAATTTTCACCATATTTTTTATTTAAATCTTTTCTATTATTAATTCCTTTAGCTAAATCAAGAGAATCGTAATCAGGAATTGATTTTAAATATTTAATCCCTTTAGAAGGATCATCATTCCTCACAATCAACCCATTCATAACACCTTTAGACCTAATCTTTCTAACAACAGCTCTAGTATCAATTTCAGAAATCCCCATGATTTCATATTGCTTTAAAAATTGATCTAAAGTTTTTTTAGAACTTATATGGCTAGGGAATTCTGCATTCTTTCTAACAACATATCCGGAAACTTGAATTTCATCAGATTCATTAGTTTCATCATTAATTCCATAATTGCCAATTAAAGGATAAGTTTGAATAACTATTTGTCCTTTATAAGATGGGTCAGTTAATATTTCTTGGTATCCAGTCATTGAAGTATTAAATACCACTTCACCAAAAACCATATTCCCGTGCCCAAAAATATATCCGGGATAATACGTTTTGTCTGATAAAATTAAATACCCTTTATCCATCGTGTCCTTTCTTATCAGAGTAAACAATTTCTCCATCTACAAGAGTTTGCAAAACTTTTCCTTTAAATTTAACCCCCTGCAAAGGGCTGTTTTTGCCTAAAGACACAAAATCAGATATATCAACTTCCCATTCTTCGTTCAAATCAAGAATTACTATATCTGCCGGATAACCTTTAGATAATTTACCTAGTTTCTTTCCTAGGAATTCAGCGGGATTTGAAGTTAAACATTGCAATAATTTTTCTAACTTTATATCTTTTGAATGAAATAATTGCAAAACTGAACCTAAAGTAGTCTCAAAATTACTTATACCAAAAGCCGCTTGATTCAAAGTAGTCATTTTATCTTCATATCCCTGAGGAGCATGATCTGTAGCAATAATTGAAATTAAATCACTATTAATCCCTTCTATTAAAGCCTGAATATCAGATTTAGTTCTTAATGGAGGAAATACTTTTGCAAAAGTATCATAAGCATTTTCAGAAATCTGTTTTCTGTTCTGATCTGTAGGGCCAAGAATAAAATCTTCTGTTATTGTCAAATGATGAGGGGTAACTTCAGCAGAATAATTAATTCCTCTTTCTTTTGCAATTTTCAAAACATCAACTGATTGAGAAGCACTTACATGGCAAGCATGATATAACCCACCAGTTAATTCAGTTAAAAAAATATCTCTTGAAAGCATAGATGCTTCAGCTGCATTAGGTATTCCATTACAACCCAATCTCTGAGCTAAAAAACCATCATTCATGACTCCTTCTCCACGATAATTAATTCCTCTATCATCACAATGATTCATTATAGGACGAGATACCATTCTAGAATATTCTAATGACATCCTCATAATATTAGGATCATGAATAGGTTCTCCATCATCACTAAAACCTATAACACCAGAATCTACTAAAGACTGCATTTCTACTATTTCCTTACCTTCTCTACCCATTGTAACGGCACCAATTGGATAAACTTTTATAATAGAGCGTTGCTGGCATAAATCCTTGAAATAATCTATAGAATCTTTTGAATCTAAAGCTGGAATAGTAGTAGGCATAGCACAAATAGTAGTAAATCCTCCTTTTGAAGCAGCTCTAGTACCTGTAGCTATAGTTTCTTTGTACTCATAACCTGGCTCCCTTAAATGAGAATGTATATCTATAAATCCAGGACTAACTATATAATTACTAGCATCTATTATTTCTATATCAACACCTGTAATTTCTATATTTCCTATATTTTGAATTACGCCATCTATAATCAAAATATCTTGTTGTTTTATCTTATTAGATATACCGTCAAAAACTTTTCCATTCTTAATTATTTTTTTCATCCACACTCCATATCAAATAGAATCCAAAGTATGTTCGCCTATTAAAATGATTAATAAAGCCATTCTAATTGCCACACTATTCATAACTTGTTGATTAATTAAAGATCTCTCAGATTCACTTAAATATCCATCGATTTCAACTCCTAAATTCATAGGACCAGGATGTAAAATTTTAGCTTTATCAGGAGCATATTTAAGGCTTTCATTTGATAATTTAAACAATCTTGTATATTCATTGATATTAGGAAAAACTAAACTCGCTTTTCTTTCAAATTGTGTTCTTAAAGTCATAATTAAATCACTTTCAGATAATGCGTCTTTTAAATTACTTGTATATATAACCGCAGGGTAATTATCAATATCTTCTTTGGAAATATTATCAGATAAAAAATTGGCATTCATTGTTGTAGGAGAACAAAAAGTTACTTTCGCACCCAAAGTACTAAACCCTAAAACAGCAGATCTTGATACTCTGCTATGAATATTATCACCTAAAATAGTTAGGTTTAATCCTTCGATTTCTCCAATTGATTTATATACTGTATAAAGATCAATTAGAGTTTGAGTAGGATGGGCGTGAGATCCATCGCCAGCATTTATAACCGGTATCTGAATATTTCTAGCTACAAAATATGGAGCACCTGAATCAGAATGCCTGATGATCAAAATATCAGCCCCAATTGATTCTAAAGTTTGAACAGCATTTATAAATGATTCACCTTTCTCATCACTGCTACCACTTGAAGAAACATTAATAACATCAGCAGATAAAATTTTACCTGCATTTTCAAAAGATACTCTTGTTCTAGTGCTTGGTTCTGAAAAATAATTAATAATGGTTTTTCCCCGTAATACTGGGACTTTTTTAACTGGACCATTTAAAATTAAAGATAATTTTTCTGCAAATTCAAAAATATATAAAATATCATTTTTAGTTAATTGATCAATATCAAGTAAATTGTTTAATTTGTTATCTAATATCATGAAATTTCCACTCCATCTTTTCCATCAATCTCAGAAATCAAAACATTTACTTTTTCATTTCTAGAGGTAGGAATATTTTTACCAACATAATCAGGCGATATAGGTAATTCTCTGTGACCTCTGTCAACCAAGACAGAAAGTTGAATACTTGAAGGTCTGCCATAATCCATTAATGCATCCATCGCTGCCCTGACACTTCTACCAGTAAAAAGAACATCATCAATTAAAATAACATTGGAATTATTAATATTTAAATCAATAATTGTTGGGTTTATATCTGTTTTAATTTTTAAATCGGTATCATCTCTATAAAAAGAAACATCTAATTGAGCTGTAGGTATTTTAATACCCTCAATATTCTCAATAAATGCTGATATCCTTTTAGCTAAAGGTACTCCCCTAGTATGCATACCAATCAAAATTAATTTGTCTGGCCCGGAATTTTTCTCTAATATTTCATGGGAAATTCTTTTTAGCATCCTAGAAAAATCATTAGAATCTACTATCAATTTAGCCATAATTAAAAGACAAATCCAATAATGACTAAGGGAAAATTTCGCAAGTGAAATTTAATCAAATTATATCTCCTTATTGATATCTCTGTATCAACTTAAAGGTTAATAAACTTTTAATAGTATATATTTATTTCTAAATAATTTCAAATAATCAGAAAATCATATAATATATATATGAATAAACAAAAAAATATGTTAACTAATGATTATTGGTGTCCCAAAAGAAATTAAAAATAATGAAAATAGAGTTGCTATAATTCCCGAAAAAGCAGCTATGTTATCTGAACAAAATCATAATATTTTAATTGAATCAAATGCAGGTACAGGATCAGGATATTCAGATAAAGATTATGTAAATTCTGGATGTACAATAATTTCAAATGTAGAAGAAATCTATAAAAATGCAGAATTAATAACTAAAGTAAAAGAACCCCTCAAATCAGAATATAAATATTTAAATAAAAAATCCATACTATTCACATTTCTACATCTGGCTGCCAACAAAAATCTGTTAATGAATTTACTAAAATCAGAGATGACTTCTATTGCTTATGAAGCTGTTACAAAAAACGGCAAAACTTTTCCACTATTAAAACCTATGTCAGAAATTGCAGGTAAACTAGCTCCTCAAATAGCTGCTAATTTCTTACAAAAACAATATGGTGGCCCAGGCTTATTAATAGGAGGGACCAGCAATATAAAACCATTAAATATCTCTATAATTGGTGCTGGAATAGTGGGATATAATGCAGCAATCATATCTAATGGTATGGGTGCTAATGTCACAGTATTTGATATAGACAACAATAAGCTATTAAATATAAAAAATTATAATAAAAAAATCAAAACTCAATTTTCATCAAAAGGAAATTTAGCAAAATATCTTCCATCATCACATATTATAATTAACGGGGTATATATCCCGGGTTCAAAAACACCAAAAGTTATTGATGAAAGTATACAAAAATTAATTAAAAAAGATACCTTAATTATAGATGTTGCAATTGATCAGGGCGGTGGTGTAGCAAATTTAAATTCAACTTCACATGATAAACCTATTGTAAAATTAAACAATTTTTACGGTTATGCTGTACCTAATATTCCAAGCATTGTACCTAAAACTGCAAGCCAAGCCCTTAATGGAACTACTCATAAATATATCGAACTGATTGCAAATAATGGATTTGAATCATGTTTAATTAATAACATAGAAATCTTGAATGCTGTAAATACTTACAAAGGAAAATTAACATCAAAGCCTGTTTCTAAATCCTTAAATTTAAATTATTATTCCTTAGACAAAATAATTATATGAAATTAATATGAATATCACAAAAGAAACTATCAAAATACTGGAAGGTAAAAATTTTGCTAGTTTAGCTACAATAAACAGAGATGGATCACCACAAGTATCAGTGGTATGGATTGATTACAAAGATAATCATATATTAATAAATACAGCAAAGAATAGAATTAAAACAAATAATATGGAAAGAGATCCTAGAGTTTCTATATCAGTAACAGATGCAAAAAATCCATATTACCAAATAACATTTAAAGGAATAGTTAAAAATATATCTGAATCTAATGCTGATGACCATATTCATTCTTTAGCAAAAAAATATCTTAATCAAGACAAATATCCTATTTCAGATAAAGAAATTATAGATTCCCATCCCAGTTCTTCTAATGCCTTTTCTGAATTTAGGCTATACATTTCATCTTGACCAAAATTCTCGCCATCAATTTTAGTTGAACTCTCAAAATCATACCCCATCATATCACAAATCATTTTAACTAAATTCTTAATACTTATGTCACCTTTCTCTGGAGATAAATGATAAACTTCA
>ENA-ORDI01001249-ORDI01001249.1-marine-metagenome-genome-assembly--contig:-NODE-1249-length-14320-cov-1.876079_pt1 | contig 14320 bp, 5 predicted proteins | sample MGYA00248628_ERZ508525 | MGnify/ENA primary metagenome ERZ508525 (study PRJEB26195, sample SAMN05422138) | marine metagenome | isolation source: East of Porto Seguro, South Atlantic Ocean | place... | reverse complement strand
TTCACTCAACGCCCCGAACGCCGGGGAAGATGGCTCGATCATCGAGCTGTTTTCGATCGACCCGGATGCACCCGACCAATCCGGCTCGCTGGTTCAGGGATCCGGACGGGAACCAGATCGTCTTCTTCCCCTCCAGCGTCTATCAGATGTACAAGAGACTGGACGAAACGCATTAGAGGAGTTTTCTTATGACAGGGACACTGGAACAGCGCCCCTTCGGGCGTACAGGTGAGACGGTCAGCGTCATCGGGCTGGGTGGCGCCGCTCTCCATAAGCACAGCTATCAGCACGGGCTGGCCACCGTCAAACATGCGCTTGATCTGGGGATCAGCTATTTTGATACCTCTCCTTTGTACGGCATAGGGGGGCCTGATGGTCGGTGGATCAGCCAGGGTGAGTCGCAGCGAATTGTGGGTGAGGGGCTCGAAGGGACTAGCAAGCCGCATCTGCTGGCGACGAAGATCGGTGCCTGGCAGGCCTCCAATCATTCGGTAGAAGATTGTCTCGCGGAGGTACGAGACAACCTCCGTATCCTGCGTCGTGACCGGGTCGACGTGCTCCTGGGCCACGATATGGAGCAGAGACGATTCTGGAAGCCGGAGGCGAACACGGGGGAGCTGCTGGAGATCGATGAGCCGCTCGACTACGAGAATGCGCCGGTGATGCAAGCCCTTCGTGAGGAAAAGGCGCAAGGGCTGTGCCGTTACATTGGCCTCAGTTCAAACCAGTCCGCGCCCTTGGCTCATGTCCTGAACCGGGCAAAACTCGACATGTGCCTTCCCGGCAACGAGTATTCGCTGATGGACCGTCGTTCTCCGCGTGTGATGCTCCCGGTCATTCGTGAACAGGGAATTGCCTACGTGATTGGCGGCATTTTTTCTGTGCCTGGCAGAGGCGTCGTCAACGGCGCGCTCTTCTCAGATGAGCGCCTCATCAAGTTGGCCGAGACGACCGGTATTTCGATCGCAGCATTGACGGTTCGCTTTTTGATCGCTAATAAAGAACTGTCGACCATCCTTGTGGGTGCGTCCACACCCGAGGAACTCGAGGAGAGCGTCGTGGCCGCGCAGGCAGGCCCGCTACCGCCTGATATTCAGCAAACCCTGGAGGAGCTATGAAAGACTATAGAGACAAAGTCGCGGTGATCACCGGCGCAGGGCGCGGCATCGGCCGAGGGATTGCCCTCCACTGTGCCAAGGAAGGGATGAAGGTCGTTTTGGCCGGATTCGGGATGGAATCCCTCACCAAGACCGCCGCCGACCTGGAGGCGCTGGGGGCCGAGACGCTGATCGTCCAGACGGATGTATCCCAGGTAGAACAGGTGGAAAACCTGGCAGCAGCCACGGTCGAAGCATTTGGGCAGGTCGACCTGCTGGTGAACAACGCATCGTTGTTCGAGTACGACGACCTCGCCTCCCTGGATCCCGAACGCTACCTGCGTCATCAGGCGATCAACGCGCTCGCCCCCCTGCTGCTCAGCCGGGAGTTCGCCAGTCAGGCGCCAGAGTCAGGTGCAGCAGTGGTGAACATCCTCGACCAGAAACTGTCCAACCCGAACCCGGATTACCTGTCGTACACCGCCAGCAAGCAGGCGCTCGGCGGCCTCACCAGCGCGCTCGCTCAACAACTAGCCCCGAATGTCCGCGTCAACGGCGTCGCCCCCGGTCTGACACTGCCTTCCGCGCATGCCTCAGCCGAAGCGTTCGCAGAGGTGCACGGCAGCAATCCGCTCGCTCGTGGGGTGCGCCCAGAAGACATCGCCGAAGCGGTCATCTACCTAGCGCGGGCCGCCGCCATCACCGGAGTGGTGTTGCACGTAGACGGTGGAGAGCACTTGGCTCCTCGATCGGATGACGTCCTCTACGGAAAAGGGTGAATCGGATGATCGAAGACCCCGTTGCCGTCCTGCTCCAGCGCCGTGGCGTCATCGGCGTCACCACCTTGGCGCTGCGCGACCACGTCGTCGAGATGGAACTCGGGATCCTCCCCGAGGAGCAGGATAGGACCCAGCGCATCCGCTTCGATGTCGAACTGCATCTAGTCGGCGCGGCGGCGCCTGGCGAAGACCAGATCGACCAGGTGCTCGACTACGACTTCATCCGCGCCACCATCGATGCCGCCGCGGCGGGCGGGCGCACCAATCTGCTGGAGACTGTCGTGGCCGACCTGCTGGACACCTACATGCGACCTCACGAGGTCGAGGCGGCGAGCGTCACCGCGACCAAACTCGATGTCTACGATGGCGATGCCGAGGTCGGTTGCCGCATGATCCGCATCCGGGATTGAGTCCCACGAACGAGCGCGAGGTTCATGGCCGAAAGGCTCGCCTCGCAAGGTTGCGGGGATTGCCAAGCTTGGTCAACGGCGCCGGACTTAAGCTCCGGTCCTCAGTGGTTCGAGGGTTCGAATCCCTCTCCCCGCATCACTCTCTGTACATCGCTTACAGCGATGGCTGAGATAAACGACTCATGTGATGACCTGATGACGGTGAACCTCTTATGACTCCTATGTGACGGAGAACCGTGATAAGAGCGCATGCTGCCTTTCAGCGGCACCGAAACCGTACATCGGCGTCGGTGATGATGCTGGTGTTCCTGCTCGCCAGCCTCGCCTCGCTCGCCGCACCCCCGATGGTGGAACTCCCACAGGATGAGGTGACCCGCTACGCCGGCGAGGATTCGCTCTATCTCTACACTCTCTACATGGCCGAGCGGAACTCCAACGCAGGCGGTGACGGCTTCCTGACGACCGAAGCTCCTGACTCCGCATCTGACGATCAGCGCAACGAGAGTGCGCTCGGCGACTCACTCGAGTTCCGCACCCCTGTGCTGCTCTCCGACTTCCGCATCGCCGGGCGCACCACCGCCAACCCCGGCGAGTACAAGATTCCGCTGAACGTGTTCCTGCGGGCCACCGGCGGACAGCAGGACGTGGCCACTTACACCTTCACGCTGAAGGTGGACACGGCCGGTGGGGAGATCACCAAGGCGACCGAGCAGAAGGAAATGAACGCGTGTGATTCGATTCTTCCGGGAGGCTGCGGCTGGAATCAGGTGGTAATCAATCTCAAGTGGACTGGGGCGCAGGAATTCACCGTCATCGCCGATGGTCAACTCAAGTTGTTCATCTCCGCTGAATCCTCCTGCGAGGGTTCGTCCGGGGGTCCGTTCTCACCATCCTGCGACGCCGAGGTGGCGTGGGGGAAGCCGGATGACATCACCGACTACTCGTCGATGGAGTTCTGGGCGAACGCACTCTCCGGCAGTTCGGTCAGGCTGCAGGAGCCAGGAGCGCTGTGGACGGACCCCGAGGTCGTCGACTGGTACCCCAACTCCATGCCCGATGACCGAGAGATGAACTTCACCGTCGACGTGCGTGATTCACTCGGCCGCTTCGACATCCAGTCGGTCAGCGTGCAGTTGCAGGACCCGTCGGGCACCTATGTCGTCGACCACTCCTTCTCTGACAATGAACTCGTCGAGGACAACAATGGGTTGCGTGGGGTGTACCAGTGGGTGCATCCAGCGAACGTGGAACATGGGGAGTATGAACTGACGTTGGAGGTGATCGACATCCAAGGGCATTCGGTGCTCATCGAGCATACGCCTGTCTACTTCCATCGCTACGGCATCAGCATCCGTCATGCGCTCGACCGCACTGTGGAGTACATCGCTCCCGGCCAGACGACACCGATCAAACTGTCTCTCAGGCACATCGGGTCGGTGGGGGAAGCGCTCGACGTCGAACTTGACCTGCTCACCAACCTGGGCAGCAACTGGGTGGTGGAATTCGACCATCCGGACTCATACTACCTCGCCGACGGTGGCGATGAGGTGCTGGCCATCCTGACTCTGGGTGCTCCCACCGAACTGTCCAACGCACCCTCGCGGCTGGAGATCGCCGTCCGCGCCCACAACGCCAGCGGAGCGGAGGGGCAGTATCTCGTCTTCACTCTCGATCTTGAGAAACTGGATGTCTACGCGCCACCGATGGCATCTCTCTGGGACTCGAAACACGAGCACCAGATCGCTAATTCAAGCCGCCCCGAATCGTTCGACCCCAACATCCCGCGCTTCGTCGACCAAGGTCAGTTCACTCCGTTCTATCTCGAGTTGTTCAACACCGGATTCGATATCGACTCGTTCCGTCTGGATGTACCGCTCAAGCCTCGTGGGACAGTGTTCTACTTCGTGGACAATGACACCAATCCACCGGTCCAGATCGAGCAGAACCTGCAGGATGGGCTATGGCACACCGCGCAGTTGGGCAGGCACGTGACCCAGACCATCGTACTCTACGTCAAGCCGTCACAGGACGAGGATGATCCCGACTCCGGGCTGATGCGCCTCGAGGTCATCAGCGCGGGCAACAACTCCCTGATCTCGATCATCGAGTTCACCCCTCACCGCACCCGCGGCATCCAAGCGCGCGTGATCTACGACTGTGATGGAGTCGGTAACGGACTGGGACATGTCGAAACTGACGTCTGCTCCCCCTCCTCAGGCGGCATCAACATGCGGGTCGAGGTCACACAGACCTCTGGTTCGCCCAATGAGGTCACGGAGTGGGTATTGGTGAACCCTGCGAACTATGTGGGCAACGCCGAGGCCAACATTCGCTATACCCAATGGAATTACTACATCAATGACACGAACAGCACTCCGATGCCGCGGATGCAGTTGGCTGCGGGGGATTCCGGGGAGTTCGAACTCAGCATCGTGCTCACCAATCAGGTTCTGGCCGGCAATCACACGATCATCATGCGCATCGAGGAGGCTACCGACGGCGGTGACCCTGAACGCTACTTCAACATGCCATTCTCCATCGAAGTGGGCGAGGGTGAGCCGAACCTGGAGATCGTGCAGGAATCTGCCAATCTGCCGATGGAACCCGGCGGTAAACGCAAGATCCAGATGCGTCTCAAGAACGAGGGCAACGCCGACCTGCAGGTGCTGTTGAGGTCCGATGCACCAGATGGGTGGGTGGTAGACGTCTACAACCCTGTCACATCCTCACCGACGTTGTTCGTCGAGGCGTTCAGCGAGGTGTCGTTCACCGTGGAGGTCGAAGCGCCGACCGATGCCCGCCACAAGGAGTTGCACACCATCGTCGTGACCGGTGAACCTGTGTCCACAGAACGCTCCTACGGCCAGGACACGCACGCAAAGCAGGATGTCATCGTGCAGGTCGAGATCAACGCCCCGTTCAGTCGCCTCAAGAACGAATTGTTCGATAACCCGCGAACGGAGACGTGGCTTCTCATGTTGGGTGGATTCATGCTCATAGTCGCCTGGGTGGCCGGTCAGCGGAGGAAGCGCGGCGAGTGGGATGAAGAAGAGGAAGACTGGGGAGACGATGAGGCGGAAGAAATCGTTGATGAGAGTCCCACAGACATCCCGGAACCGATTGTCGATGAGCAGGACGACGATGAAGTGGAGCTCGCCGACGACGAGATCGAACTTCTCGAGGATGACCTCGAATTCGATGATTGACGGCGTTCGCCCCCACTATGTGGGGGCTGTACTTGTCCGAACCTTGCTCCATTTGTCTTAAGTGCCAAAGGAACCGGTTGCGAAGTGGGTTCCGACATGTCACTGCACCGAAGCACCGTTGAAACGACCGAATGGCGACCGCTCGTGCGCGCCCGCGCACGCTCGCTGTCGCTCGCACTGCTGATGCTGCTCTCCAGCCTCGTTGGACTGCAGTTCGCCGCCTACCAAGCGATGGCTGCGACCGATCAGGATGGAGATGGCCTGACCTGTGGGATCGAATATCTCATCGGTACTCAGTGCCAGGACTGGGACTCCGACAACGACGGACTTCCCGATGGCTGGGAATGGCAGTATGGACTTGACCCGACCGACGGGTCCTCGTTGTCCGTCAACGGTGCCGGCGGAGACCAGGATGGAGACGGCATGTCCAACCTGCAGGAGTACTCCTACCTCGAGCCCACCAACTGGGACAACTCGAACACCGCCAACGTACTCGATAACGGCGTCTGGTGGAACGGCACCGTGCCAGTGCGTAACTGGAACGAGGAGAACGCCATGCAGATCAACCAGCCTGGCTGCGGCGATCCCGGATCCGACGGAAACGGTTCGACCTTCATCCTGTGCGACGAGGATCCTCCGGGAGACATCTGCAACGACGGATTGGACAACGACGGCGATGGATTGGTGGATACTGCCGACCCCGACCGTGACGGAGATGCGGTGTGTGGCTCGAATGACGACGACGGTGACGGCTACTTCGACGAGGACCCCGACGGTTGGGACACTGATGGAGACGGGATGCCCGACGGCTGGGAGGTTTCGAACGGACTCAACGCCACCTTGGCGACCGGTATGGATGGCGGTTTTGGAGACCCCGATATGGATGGCCTGATCAACCTCATGGAATACATCAATCCCGCTTGGACCACCAGTAGTGGAGGTAACTACTACTTCGAACCCGGCAATCCGAACGTCGAAAGCGCAACTGAGAACGTCAACCCCTGCAACCCGGTGCTCGGATTGGGTCCAGGAGGCTGCGCCACGCTCACCGCATCGGTCGACCAGGACTTCGACACCGACCCGTTCAACAACGACACCGACGGCGATGGCCTCGAGGATGGCTACGAGGCGTTGGTCATCCTCACCGACCCGACCACCGCCGACACCGACTCAGATGGTATCCCGGATGGCGTCGAGGCGAACTTAAGCGGCTACGGAAACCCGCCGCTGCACAGCGACCCGCGCGACAACAACACCGACGGTGACCAGTTCGATGATGGCGACGAGGACATCAACGGCAACGGGCAGGTCGATCCAGGCGAGACCGACCCGACCCGCCGCGAGGATGCGGGCGACTACGACAACGACGGCATCGACAACTGGCTGGAGAACCTCAGCTGCACGCTGTGGAACGTCTACGACTCCGACTTCGGCGGCATCGGTGACGGCGACGAGAGCAATCTGTCGCACAGCACCGACCCATGCATGACCTTCGTGGACTTCAGCACCACCGTCGTCTCCTACAACAGCGGCACGAACCGCCTGACCATCGCCAACGCCTCCGGCATCAACCCGAACCCCTTTGATTGGCGAACAGGGCTGCCGGGAATCCTCTACTACAACGACTCCGGCGGAAGTCTCACCTCGTTCGCCTACTCCTCTGTCACAGGCAATGTGATCGCTGGGGTGGCAGTGGCTCCTCCAAGTGGTGCGGTCAGTGTGATTGCCAAGAACGGCTCCTGGTGTCACTACGAGGGCACGCAGGCGGGCACCATCACCACCACCTACAGCCATTGCGACGACGATTACATGGACAGCGACGGCGATGGATTGGCCGACTGGGAAGAGAACCAGGCCGTATGGGGTTGGTTCTCGCTCCCCACGCAGTATGATTCTGATGGCGACGGTGTCAACGACCTCGATGAGATCCTCAACGGCACCGACCCGATGGAGCCGTGCCACAACAATCTCGATTCGGACGGTGACATGCTCAACGACTACTTCGAGAACAACACCGGTTGCGACCTGATGTACGTGCCGGGGATGGGTGGAGGCAACGGTTCAACGGACACCTACGTCACCGACCCGTTCGACCCGGACACGGACCACGGTGGAGTGATGGACGGTCAGGAGTACCTCGATGGCACCAACCCGGAGAACGACCCCCTCGACGACATGAACCCGGCTGACACCGATGGAGACGGCATTCCGGACAACATCGAGAACCAGACCGGCACAGACTGGCGTGACCCGGACACTGACGGCGGCGGCATGAGTGACTACGAGGAGTGTCCTCCGCAGTACTGGCAGGACTGCCATCTCAGCCCGCAGAATCCGTGGGACCCGACCGATGACATCATCCAGAACGAGATCGCCTTCTGGGCCAACAACACCAGCAGCACCGGCGCTGGAGTCGACCCCAACCTGGCCCACTACTGGCGGGTGCGCACCTACGAGTACTACACCGGCGCCGCTTACGGGATGAACGAGAGTTCGCTGATCGAGACTGAGATTTCACCCGGTTGGATTGATTACCATTGGATTGCCAACGACACCTTCTGGAACTCATCGGTGGACTACATGATGACGTACGTGCAGCCGGTCAATCCCGGTTCGAGACTGCCGCAACCGGCGTCCGCATACTCATGGATGATGTGGGGCGACCCGTTCGCTTACCTCAACCAATCCAATGTTTCCCACGACCTGCGCATTTCCGCTGCACAGATCTTCGACCTGATGACTTCGCAACCAGAGATATGGTTCACATCCACTGAATACGACAATTCGATTCCCTACGCTGGTCCGGGCAACTACGGCACCGACCTTCCTGGCTATTTCACCGACATGACCGTACCCGAGTCACACGTCTACAACGTCACGCAGGGTGTGATCGCGGATGCAGGCGCGGTCAGCGCGTGGGACAAGGTGGTGGCGATTCGTGATTACCTGAACAACGCTGATGGTAACACGTCGGTGGAGTTCAAGCTCAACTTCGACGGTTCGGGTCTGCCGATGCTCGAGGATGTCAGTCGCTTCATCCTCCAGGATCTCATGGAGGGTTCCTGTCAGGAGTTCTCCACCGTGTTCACCACCATGGCACGTCTGGCCGGAATCCCAGCGCGCAAGGCGACAGGCTACAGCGGCGGGGTCTGGACGGGCACTGGATTCATGGTCATGGGGCGAAACTGGGATGCATGGGGTGAGGTGCACCTGCAACAGAATGCGGCAGGCAACAATCTCGACATGGGCTGGATCCCAGTCGATGCCTGCCCACCTGCCGAGCAGGTGGAGGTTGTCAACGAGACCAGCTGGCCAGGTAGCATCGAGCGAGACATGTCCACCGGTGACATCTACATGAACGGCACTCTGCAGTTCACCGCCAACCAGTCCGCGGCCGCCGACACGCTCGTGCGCGCCTACCTCGTGCAGGCTAACGACACCAACCCGTTCAATCCGGCTGCGCTGAACGGAGATACGCTGCTCGGTGCCAACCTGACCGATTCGAACGGCAACTTCAGCATCAAGGGCTTCCCGTTCGGCATCACTCACCCGGGATACGGCCGCATCGTGGTCGAGACCCAGCAAGGGGGTTATGTGCCATACAGCACGCACGATTTCGTCTGGACTGTGAACATCACAGATGATACCAACCTGTCTCAGGATTCTCCCGTGCCGGTAGGCGTTCCGTATGTCGGCGCAGGGTCGACCACCGACATCACTGGCACGATGATGTGGAACTCGCCACCTCCGCTGGATGTGGCGACCAAGACCAACTACACGGTATCGCTCACCTATAATTCGAGCGTGCTCAACCAGAATGTCACGCTGACCACACAGGTCGGTACCAACGGATACTTCATGTTCACGGTGAACCTGTCGGAGAATGAAACCCTCGGGATACGCAATGCGTCCCTGGAATTCGCAGGCTGGCACGAAGCAGACCTGCATCTCGGCCTCTCACCAGTCTATCATGCGCGTCCGACAACGTACAACTTCCTGTTCAACGTCACCCCCGCACCGGATCTCACCGCCACGCTCCATGGTCCATCGACTAACAATTCGTTGCTGGAGATCGGCGAGAACATCTACATCAACGGGACGATCCTCTCCGGAGGAGCCTCGCCCGCGCCGATGGACGGCACGCTCATCCTGCTGCTGCGCCGCAACGGTTCGACCGGACCATACACCGAGACCGCCTTCTGGGTGCTGGACAGCAGCAACGTGAACCAAGTGACGGGTGATTTCTCGATTGTCTGGAACTTCTCCGCGATCAATGTGACCATCGGCCCCGCATACTGCGATGTCATCCTACGCTTCCTACCTGACGTGCCCGGTGCGACCGATGATGCCGATCTCACTCCTGTATTCGCATACGGCATCCAGAGCACCGTGGAGATCAACTTCCCGATCGAGGTCATGCTCCGCGGTCAGTTGACTTTCATCCCGGTATCGTACGTCGACCACACAGCAGGAAACGACATTCCCTTCAATGGGATATGGGTCATCAGTTTCAACGGGACCGTCATCAACACCTCGACCGACCCGCCTAATGCATGGATGGAAATAGAGTTCACTCCCGGGGCCAATCTGGCCGCCGGTGACTACGCCTTCAACGTCACCTACACTCCGAGTACGCCGTGGTACAAGGCTGCAACCAAGGAGGACCAGCAGCGGGTTCAGGCAGACATCGCGGTATCGATCAACCTGGCACAGGATTGGACGCATCTGGGCGGGCAGAACGTCATCTCGGGAACGATCACCGACGCGGTGCTGGGTTCCACTGTGCTTCTCAACGGGACGAACATGCAGTTCGATTTGGTGATTCCTGGCACTGGACCACTCGGACCTAACGGAGAGCCACCAATGCCAATCATCATCCCCCTCGGCAATGGCACGAATTTTCCGTGGAACGGCACCTATTCAATCACTGTGAACATGCCAGTCCACCTGCCCGCCGGTGCCTACAACCTGACGCTGACGACCGACTGGGACATCTACAGCATCGCCCCCGGATCGTACTATACGCAGACCGCCCCGATCTATCGCTGGATCGGTATCGAATCCGAACTGGTGCTCACTTCCAACCTCTCGGTGATCATCCTCCAGGCAGGCACCCCACTCGAGTTGAACATCACCGTGCAGGACGTAGCCGACATGTCCCCCGTGGTCGGTGAGGTCGTCAACTTCACTTGGGACTGGGATGGAAACTTGAACACGAGCATCGGTCAGGCGACATCGAACTCTGAAGGATTCGCCTTCTTCAACTGGCAGGTTCCACTGTTGATGGACCCCGGATACTACGATGTGCGCGTATCGATGGACAACGACCAGTCAGATCTGCTCGTACCTGGAAGTCAGCGCTGGACTGGGAATGAGACGTTCGTGAACGTCACGGTACAGGTCCCGACCTCGGTCAACATCATTTCGATTCCTGCGAGCGTGACCGCAGGGCAGAGTTTCATGCTCGAGGGCAACGTCAGTGATGCGAACGACCCGTCACGACCGCTCATCAGTTCGGTGGACATCGAGGTGTACTTCTTCAACGACACCAGCGAGACTCTGGTCACTTCATTCACCACTCAGCCGAACGGCTCGTTCAACCTGTCCGTTCCCACCGACCCGCTGGGCGATGGGATCACCAGCGGCAACAAGACGGTGGTCATCGCGGTCCTCAACGGCAGCAGCCCGTTCTATCTGGCGGGTGCAGGACAGCAGGACATCCTCGTCATCGGCGTGACCATCTTCGAGAATCCGGTGCCCCTCATCCCGGTTGTCATCACCCGCGGTGACCCTGTCAGCTTCGGTGCACGCCTGGTCGAGGAGAGCGACAACTTCCGTTCCCTGGCGAACATGAGCGTGTCAGCCATGTTCCACGACACGTGGTTGTCTTCAAACAACACCACCGACGCCAATGGCACGGCACTGTTCAACTACACCGTGCCCAACACGCAGCCGCTCGGACAGTTGATCGTCACCTTGTACTACAACGGCTCGTGGACCCTGCACCCGACGAGTCGCTCGCTCAGCACCATCAGCGTCCGCTCGATCACCTTCCTGGTGGTCGACCCCATCACCGCCAACCCGATGGCCGGAGATTCATTCAATGTCACCGGAACACTGCTGTCCGACAACGGCTCGGGCATCATCTTCCGCGACGGCTCAGGGATGCTGCCGCAACTGTCGTTCAACATCGACGGGTTCAGCGACACCTTCGTCGTCAGCAACGGCGTCGCTCAGGCGAACGGCACCTGGAAAGCGGTGCTCACGCTCGACACCGACTTCCCCCGCGGGAACCACAATCTCACTGCCACCTACACTCCTTCGGTGAACTACTATGGTGGATCGTCAGGCAACAACAGCTTCGACAGTCGCGGATTCTCCGTGCTGCAGATAGTCGCTCCACTCGACCTGCATCCTGATGACAGAACGCTCCGCGGTGACAACATCAGTGTGCAACTGCTGCTACAGGACAACACCTTGGCCCCGATCGGCAACGCAACCGTCATCGTCTCCTTCCCCGACCTGAACTTCAGCGTCAACGTGACCACCGATGCCAACGGGACAGCCTTCGTGCTGCTGAACGTTCCCGCCTCCACGGCGCCCGGGCCACTCAACCTCACGGCCGAATACGCCGGCATCGCCGGTCCGACTGGAGCCGCCGGAGACAACGACATCGCTCGCATCATCATCCTAGCCCCGACCGTGCTCGAGATCACTTCGATCGAGGGCGAGTTCGTATCGGGCCAGCTCATCTACGTCAACGGCACCCTGCTCGATGAGTTCGGGCAGGTGCTTCAGGAGGGTGGAGTGCCCCAAGGTGGTGTCCTGCATCTCGAGATCGATGGTGCGAACACCCTGACGATGGTGGAGTCCAACGCGACAACGGGCATCTTCAGCATCCAGTACACCCTGCTGGGAGACATCGGACCGGGAGCACACCTCGTGAGCGTCTACTTCCAAGGCGGCTACATGTGGGTCGACCCCATGGGTCAAGGAGACCCGTCCAATCCGGAGTACTACCTCAACAGCACGGACCAGCAGTGGGTGAACGTGAGCGTGCCAACGCACATCGTGCTCTCTTCCAGCGGCGGTGACATAGACCGCGAGGAGTTGCTCGTAATCGATGGAACACTGCTGGACGTCGTCAACAATCCACTTGCCAACGAGACGATCGAGGTATGGTTCAACGGCTACTGGCTCACCAACGTCACCACGGCGTCTGGCGGCACCTTCAGCGTCTACTACCCCGTACCACAGGACTCGGATTTGGGACCACAGCAGATGGAGTTGCGCTTCATCGGCAGCACGTTCTATCTGCCCTCTGAGGCGAACACCACCTGGAACGTCTACAGCCCGGTCAACCTGGAGCTGGTTCTGCCGACCGAAATCGCGATCAACGACCCAATCGTGTTCACGGGCACGGTGCGCGACAACCTGCCAGACGGTTGGATCTACAATCACTCGGTCGAGTTGCGCTTCAACGGCACGTTGGTGGGTACCGCGTACACGGACTCCGACGGCGTCTGGGTGCTGAACTGGACCATCCCCCCCAACATCGGGCTGGGCAGTCATCCAATCGAGGTCTACTCGCCTGCACAGGGGTGGTACCGCGAGGGCGTGACCAACGGTACCATCTGGGTCGCTCACCACTCGTCCATCCTTCTGTCTGTAGAGGACAACGGGCATTCCACACGCGGCGAGTTCTGGAACGTCAGCGGTCGGCTCTACGATTCGGATGAGCCGGGCCTGCCTGGAATCGCTGGCCGCAACGTCGACATCCTGCTCGATGGCGTGTTCGTGAACACGGTGATCACGGATTCAGAGGGCCGGTTCCAACTGCTCGTGCCCGTCAGCATGGTCTCCGCTCGTGGGGAGCACACGCTGTCAGCGCACTACGCCGGTGAATCCGCATGGCTGGCTGCCAACGACACGACGTCCCTGACGACTTGGGCCGACATCAGTTGGCAACTGGTGGAGAGCAGCAACATCATCATCCGCTCATCGTCCAGTCATCCGGTCATCATCGAAGGGCGCATCCTTGAGCAGGGAGGCAGCGGTAACCCGGTGTCCGACCTCGACCTGACGCTCTACTGGAACACTTCGTCGCTCGACATTCGCACCAACCTGATGTGGCTGAACGACAGCAGCTTCCGCATCGAGTTGGTCGCTCCCCAGACGATGACCCCTGGTGACATCACGCTGACCCTCAAATCCTCCAAGAACAGCACTCGCCACTTCAACTACGGCGAGGTCAACATCTCGATCTTCGTCGTCATCGCCGTCGACTTCGAGGTGGGCATCCTCGATGTGCCGCACATGGGCAAGAAGGTCATCGTGTGGGTCGAGGCGCACGCCCGCGACACTCAGTTGCCGGTGGCGGACATCGAGGTGGCCGCGGTGCTGCACAACGAGTCCTACGTCTACAGCCGGACGCTGATCGGGCGGACTTCCGCCAACGGTTCGTTCTGGTTCGAGTTCGTCTCGGTGGCGCCCACCGACCCCTACGGGGACAAGTCGGTGTACGGCGACCTCTACGTGCAGATCAACTCGTCTGACGAGAAGGTGGCGGCCGACGACCGTGCGCTGCTGGAACAGACGCTGTCAGTGAACGTGCTCCCCCCCGAGGCAGTGGCGGACGCCAGCTTCGGCTGGATCTACGGCGGCATCGCCGCGCTGGTGCTCTAGGCGCTGGTGTTCGCCGTATGGTGGCGCCGTCGCCAGTTGACCGCCATCGAGGAGTTGGCGGACATCTTCTCCTACACCGCGGAACTGCTGGCAGCCGGAGATGCTGTCCGCGAGGCGATCTTCAACTGCTACGAGGGGATGTG
>ENA-ORDI01001248-ORDI01001248.1-marine-metagenome-genome-assembly--contig:-NODE-1248-length-14323-cov-8.094132_pt1 | contig 14323 bp, 14 predicted proteins | sample MGYA00248628_ERZ508525 | MGnify/ENA primary metagenome ERZ508525 (study PRJEB26195, sample SAMN05422138) | marine metagenome | isolation source: East of Porto Seguro, South Atlantic Ocean | place... | reverse complement strand
CATTGAAAACCAGAAAAAACTCATTATGAAACAGTTAGAAGGACTATACATTTAGTGGCTGTTTTGGGACTTTACCCTTTATTTTTTACCAATAAGTAAATTGCAGGAACAAAAAATAGATCTGCAAGAAGGGCTATAATTATTGTAAAAGAAGCAACGATACCCATATCTTGGATAGCGATCAGATCATTAGAGAGCATACTAATAAATCCAATTACCAATATAACGGATGTATATAATATTGCTTTTCCAGTTTGAGCGATGGTTAATTTTACAATTTCATTTCTATCATTGCTTTTGGAATCTTGTTCTCTTAAATGTATCATAAAATGGATGGTGTCATCTATTGCGATACCCAATGCTATAGCCAGTATCATTGCAGTCCCTATCCTAACGGAGATTCCCACTATTGCCATAAAAGCTAATGCTGCAAGCATTGGGAATATATTTGGCAGGAGGCTAATAAAGAACAATCGCATATTGCGAAGTAAAAGTGCCATGATGGGGAGGATTAAAATACAGGCGGTCACAAAACTCGAAAGCATATCATTTAATATATTCATCATACCGCGCTGGGCAAGCCACCACTGGCCTACCATTTCTACTTCAAAATTAGGTCCTAGTTCACGTGTACTAATTTCTTTTATCCAATCCTTAAATATTTTTGCCTTTTTTGTTCCCATATCTTTAGTGCGCACAATTACACTCGCCCATTTCCCATCGAGTGTGATTACTTCTTGGATCTGATATTTTAGGATAGGGTCATCTCTTAGATCTTTAAGAAAAATCTTCACTAATGAATCAGGAATGCCATCAGGTACATAGCTAAGATATGACCTGACTTGCAAAATATCTGGATGATTGCGTAAAGCACTTTCAAAACTACTAAGATTGTCCATTACATCTGTATCCCATAAGTGATTATCATTAATAATTTTAACACTCACCTCGGGACCTAAGAATCCAGTGAACTCTTGTTCTAATAACATTTGATTAAATCTTATAGGATGCTCTGACTGAACCTCTTCATTAAACTTTTGATCCATAGAAAGTTTAGGCAGCATCCAAATAGAGTATATAATAAGAGTAAGAAATACATACGTGATTTTTTTGGGATGACTAATAACTAATTGACTAGAAAAATATAAAAAATGATTTAAACCATCACTGAACCATTTCGTAAAATTTATTTGTTTAGATGGTAAATGAATCAAAAGAAATGGTACAAATATTATGTTCATGATGTAAACAATAATTACACCAATAGCGACGTTCAAACCAAAATCTCGAATAGCTTCAATATTTGCCATACGCAATGATAAAAACCCTATCGCTGTTGTTACAGTGGTCATAAGACAAGGGAGACCCATAGTGCCAAACATTTTATGTACTGCTTCGGGAACACTTCTTTTGCCTTTAAGATAATGAATGAATGACTGCTCCATGTGTATTGCATCTGCGACTCCAATAATTAACAACATGATGGGAACCATGCTATTAACAATTGTGATATTTTGTCCAATTATTTGCATGATAGCTAAAGTAATAGGTGTGCCTATTGTTACACCAGCAAGTGCTACCCCAATACTAGAATATCTCCCAAAAAAAAGAAATAATGCTATTACTAGACCGATACTGGTTAGGAGTGTACTACGAATCAGGCTCTTTAAAACAATATCAGCATAGGCATTCTCAACCATTGAAACACCAGTAAAGCGTGTGGTTGTACCAAGCGGTATGCCATCTGTTATGGTTTTTTTAAAATTTTGGATGACAATCTTTCTCCCTTTTAGATCTTTTAATGGAATATCTAAACGAGCTAATAGTAGAGTCTTACCACCATCTTCAGATAAGATTACTTGTTTAACTTTTGGGTTTGAAAGGATATGTTCTACAAAATAAGGATCAAGTGAATCTTTATCTAATAACGATTTTGGAATTAAGGGCCTAATCTCTTTACCCTTTGGGGTCCATATTGGAAAATCAAAATGTGTGAGGCTAATAACTGAAGTCACATGATCTAATCCTACTACCTGATCTGACAGTTGCTCTAGTTTTTGTAAATATGGTACTGTAAGAATATTTTCACTTTCTAGGATCACACCAATATGTGCACCAGATGCCTCACCGAAAATATCCTCAAAATTTTTAGTGGGAATAAACATTTCATCTTCATCAGCAAATAGTGGCCTAAAAGACATATCAAATTGGATCTTTGAAACAAAAAATCCGGCTACAATACTCAATGATATTGCGACCAATATGATCCACAAATGGAAACGTGATATTAGATCATATAGTTTTAGATAAAAGTTTTTCAATGGAAAGTGATCATTGAAGGTCTTAGTGCTTAACTAATAATAATTAAGAATTACTTTTTTTATTTTTAATGAGAAATATTAAGTCTCCGATGGTTCCTACCTCTTTAAGATCTTCTTGTGAAAATCGGACTTGAAAATCTTCTTGAAGTTCAATCGCCATTTCCACTAATAAAAAAGAGTCTGATATCAGATCTTTTAGTGTGGTCTCATCATTGAATCGCTCAACAGAAATATTTAATACTTCAGCAATTCGATTTTTTATTTCTTCAGATTTTATATTCATCTTACATTTTTCCTTTGAGAAGGTCATCATACCGCTCTTCAAGTTCTTGCATTGTTTTGGCATAGACCTCTCTGTCTGCTAACAAATATCTTTTAATAGTTTGATCAATATGATCTTTACCATATTCAGGTTCTAATGACTTAAGAGCATTTTTAATCCACTCTATATGCCATTTTTCATCATCCATAATTCTATTAATAGTTTCTTTAACTATGGGATCTAGGTTTGGCATGCGTTCATGACGAGCATAAGCATTAATTACCCTACGTTCAAAGACTTGGGTAATAGCGAGAACTTCCATCACGTTTGTAGGTATACCAATTGCATCATTATATTGATCTTGATAACTATCTCTAAGCTTTAATGGCTCACGGCCTAAGCGTTGGATTGCATCTGTCCAGTAATAAGCGTGCGCTGCTTCATCTGCGAAGTGTTTGGTCATGTCGACTTGAATTGGTCCAGGTGGAAGTATTTTTGAAAGACGCCCAAAGAAAAGAGCACCTGATATTTCACTGGTTCGATAGTAGCTTAAAATATAATGGTGATTATCATTTAAAGGCATTTAGGTCTCCAATTTTTAGTAATCAAGTAGATGCTGAGAATGATACTGCACAACTTATCCATCCACCTGATCTTATTTCAAATATTTTATCCATAGGAAGCTTTTCACATGAATAATAAAATGATCGCCCTCTATTATTTTTAGCTTTTCCCTGCAATAATGAAGGATCTTCTATTTCATAGTGTCCCAGTACTGTATATTGATTATCAGGATCCGCTTTGAAAAGAGCTTCTTTTATTGTCCACAATCTTATCCTGTCATCATTGTCTAATGCTGATCTACGTTCTATTCGAGATAGATAAAATTTTGTGTGCATATCTGTAACTGAACGATTTAGTTCTAGATCCACACCTACACCGTCAATCGATTTTTGTTCTGTTAATAATCCGGCAGCAACAGCCAAGTTTACACAATGGCTCAAACTAAATCTTGAGTTTGGAAAGGTCAGTCTGCTTGTATCCATGTCTAAATTCAAATTAGATAATAAATTTTTTAGTGCGGATCTACCGTATAACCAACTCTTATACCGAGGTAACCCGAAAAGTAGATTACTTTGTTTTTGTTCTTTTGATGACAAAAAGGCAGGAGACTGAGAACTAAAAGAAAGAATGATCTCGATAGAATTAATCTGTTCATTAAGTAGCACGTTTACCCCATCGAGTCTCCAGCAAGTGACTGCAAACTGAATTAAGAAGTTTCTTAGGGTCCGGTGCAGAATAATTTTTTAAAATATTTCGAAGCTTATCATTCTTTATATCTTTTATTGTAAACAATTGTTTGGCAAATGGAGAGATACTTCCTAATCCTTGGCTCATTACCGTAGCCCCCATCTTCTCCGTCTCGCCAGCCAAAAGATTAAAAGATTCTGAATCACATAATATAGGTTTGAGGATATTCCGTGCTCGAAAATCTTCTTCTTCATTAAAACGGTCATACGCTAGATCCAAAAGTTCACCTAGTGTGGAAGTCTCATTTTGGCTATGGCATATGTGATAGATGGATTGGGCATTATATTTCTGAGATAGCTCGGTTATCGCATCTATAACAAACTGACCGGTTACAAAATAAAGTGGGGCATTCTTTTCCCCTGGTGCGAGTGATAATAATCCATAAAAGAATAGTTTTAATGTATTATGAAAAACATTCTGTTGAGTAACTATACCTTGTTCATTATCAGCGATAATGGTTGCTACACGCAAGATCTGCCAAGGTAATTCTCCATATTCTGATTGTAATAAGGTTTCTGCATCAAATTTGCTATTCTCATAATGATTGGCAAAGGCTTGTGGTTGATGATGTGTTTCAAAAATGTCACCCTCAGCTAATCCGCAAGTATATATAGTACTAATATAGCTTAGACATTCAAGATCTGGACAAGACCTGGCTAATTCAAAAATTTTGCGAGAGCCTTCAACATTTATAGTGTGTGCTAATTCTTGTTCTACATTGAATCTAGTGACAGCCGCTGCATGAATGATATGTGTTATTCCATCAAGGTTTTTGTTACTTAAGGATTGATTATCTTCTAAGTCACAACAAATAAATTGCAATATCTCTGTTTCACCAAGATCCATACGAAGTGTTTCTATTCGCTCTTTGAAATCCTCATTATTATTCCGGACTAATCCAATGACTTCAAACCCTTCATTAATAAGCTGTTTAGCTACACCAAGACCTACATATCCGGTAATTCCAGTGATTAGCGCTCGCTTAGGCATTAGAAATATTAAAAGAAGGCCAAGAGTTTGGATCTTCACCAAATGTATTTACGATAGCAGATAACCAACGTTCCATACCAAATGCAATGCACCCTGAGGACAATGTTTCACCGTTACGTGTTAAGTTAAAAGCTTCTCCAAAATAATTAATATGATCATTGGTTGATGCAATAGCTAAGCGATTATCAAAAACCAATTCTTTTTTGACTGGCTCTAATTTTTGGAAGATATATTTTGGGTTATTTTTCGGGTTAAAGAATGGGTCTGTCGCTCCTTCCCATTTTACATTTATCCCAAGTTTATTAATAAAACGGTCTACTTTTTCCTTTGCATTATTTAGAAAATTATGGACCTCCTCTGGAGTACCAATACATATAATCTCTCGCATAGAAAATGTCCATTGCCTTTCTAAGCTCACGTAATGATCCTCACAGCGGCAACAGATTCCTCGAGTTGTGATAATTTTTGGTTGATCGAATTGTTGCCCCTCAAATTCTACATAGGCATGATAGCAAGCGGCTGGAGTTATTACGTGAGTACTCGGCTGAATTTTAGGTAATTCTAAACTCCCATTTTCTAAGACCTTATGTTCATGACTGAAGCGCGTTAGCTCATCTTCATCACGATCCAAAGTAACAGCAAAAGTTGCTAGATGAGGGAAAGATGTAAAATATTGTAGTCGATCCAGGTGCTTTACAGCGAGGAACTGAGGGAAGCTATATTCTAGGGCTTTAAATTGATGTGCCCAAGACAGAAAGATAGCATCCAGAGATTTATCAAGATTTAAAAGAGGGCCATATATAGCGCAAAGCCCAGGGGCATGTTCACTTAATCCAATTTTCAATTCTTCTTCTCAGTTTCAACAAAGTTTTTTATGATTGTATCAATATCTTTGAAAGCACCAGGCTTTAAGCCTTCGACATCTACCTCTTTTCCGCTGATTTCTTCTACAAATAGTATAAGGTCCATAATCTGGACGCTCTTAAATAATCCACTTTCAAAAATGGGTGTATTATCAGAGAGACTAGAAATCTCGCTTTCACAATTTTCAATAATAAATGCATGTATTTTTTTTCTGATCTTATTACTCATATTGGTAACTCCTCAGCATTTGGAAGGATTCCAGTTTTTGATAAAAATTTAATAAGCGGAGCTGAGATTTCAGCGCGCCTTGTGATGGATGTGGGATGTTTTAGAGCCATTTTTCTAATTGAAAAAGGGTCTGATAATCCAGCATCCTTGTAAACTGATGGGTTATAATATTCTTTCCAAGTTGCCTCAATATAACTACTTATAGTATCCCTAATACGTTTTAACCCGTTAGTTGTCCATTTATTACTATAGGATTGCCATAAAACTTTAACAAACTCACGTCCAAAACCTAAGTGTCTAGATTCCTCAAAGTGATGCAACCAGTTTATTTCTTTAGCCAAGGGATGAAGGCGATCATCTTTTGCCTGTCTACGATTAAAAAGATCGACGATCTCTTCAAATACCATTACCTTTGAAAAGAATAGAAAATCTTCTTCACCCTCTTCGTACTCCTGATCAAATTTTACCTTTTTTTCTGGATAAGGTCCATTTGCATATAGAGTACAAAATCGACCAAAATAAATCATATGTTTATTTTCTTCATCAAGGAAATGATGGAGGTAGGGAGTTACCGCATATTTATCCTTGCGATATAAGCGGCTTGCTAGACCTTCAATTAACATACGTTCACCATGAATATTTATACTATAGAAGCCAACTGCCTCGAAGAAACTTAAATTTTTACGCTGTGATTCATCCAAGTTATCCCATATAGGTGTTCCTTCAATTGAAATCAGTTCAGGGCTAGTAAACCAATTATCTCTATCTAATTCTTCTGGCCACTCTAAGCGAGAAAAAGGATCGATATAATTATCTTCTGAGACTCGACATAATCTTTTAACCATTTGGTCTAGTTTATCAGTGTTGATATTGGTTTCCATATTAATTCACCTTCTCCAATAGTAAAGCTTGCCAATTAAGACCATAGCCTGCCATTAAGCATAATAGTCGTTGGCCTGGTTTTATCCTTTGGCTATCGTTTAGATGCTTCAAATTGATAATATTATCACCTGATATACAATGTGCAACTTCCGACATCGGTTCGACAAAAACCCGGTCAAGATCAATCTTGAGTACGCGAGATAAAATTTGCCAAGCTTTTTGATTAATGTTTTGGGGGATTATCCAATCGAGGTCATCAATAGTAATTTTGAATTTTTCCAATATTTCATTTACTATACGATTCATATAAGTGAAATAAACCGCTACAGTTTCTTCATCATTTGCTTGTACTGCAGAACCGTTAGTAATATGATGAGATGCTAGTATACGAAACCCTTTTTGTTCTCTAGAGACAATGCAACAGGCGGCACCATCTGAAATCAAATTATAGGCCTGTTCGTATTTTGCGCCTAGAGGAAAACGGTCAGATGTAATACATAGAATATTATTAAAATCAATTTCTGTTGCTAATAACCCACAGGCTACACGTATGGAACCTAGCATAGATGTGCACGCTTGTTGTACCAATCCTAGAACTATTGCTTGGGGCATACCTAAATGAGATTGTAGACGACTAGCTGGAAAATCCATTAGAGGTTTTACGTCCTTAGATTTTTCAAAATATTCACGATTACCCACTGTTGCATTCTCTGGTATACAGGAGGCCCATATGATCGAATCAAGATTTTTAAGCCTATCACGGATTGGCTCTACGGCCTTAATCGCTAGATCTAAAACGGATTCATTCTCATCAGCAATGTAATGATTTTCAAACCCAGAACTACGTAGGAGCTTTACTGATGAAAAGGTATCCGTCTTTGCTGATTCATCTACTGTACGCTTTATCGATCCCATGGCATATGAAAGATCATGCATGTAATAAATGCTCACGAAACTCTACCAATACCTGGGAAAAATCGCCCTACTCTTGTCATATATTCCCTGTACTCTTCTCCAAATTCAGAAGAACTTAGTTGAGATTCTTCTCGACGTGCAGTTACCATTAAAACTACGACAGCATAAATTAAAGTCCCGATTGTTGAGAGGTGGGGACAAATTATAACACATCCAGTAAGACATATTATGAAAGAAGTATAAAATGGATGACGAACCCATGCATAAGATCCATGAGTAACTATATTCTTAGGTGCATCATTTTCTTGATGCCAGAGCGCAAGTGGTACCCGATGAATACCTATGGTAAAGGCTATTAATGCAATTGATAAAGCAAAAATTGGCATTGCTAAAGATTCAAGGATCAGACGTTCAGAGTTAAAACCAAATACGAATGGTTCCCAAATCGCAATTTCTTTTGTGTTAAATAAAAGGAATATTGGACTCAGGCCATAAGGAGCTGCCGTGAGAATCCATTTTAGATTGAACGTTCCATCTTGTCTAAAAAAAATGCGGGGTAACAGCCCAACAAAAATAATGTTCAAAATAGCAATAATAGCGGTTGACATGCTAAGCATCATTCTTTCTCCTTAACTTTTCAGCTAATAAACGAACGTCGCTTCGCTTAATCTTTTTAGTTGTGGTCATTGGCATTTCTCCCATATAAACTATAATAGAAGTTGGACGCTTATAATCAGCAACTACTTTACATCGAAGTCTTACTTCATTTTCTAATGCAAGTTTCAACGTTTTTTCATCTGAGAATAATTCAAGGTGATCCTCAGCTGGAATAACCATGCAACCGACTTCCTCTTGTCCTGTTCTTAATGAATCTAGAGGTGTAAGACCAAGGATACAAACATCTTTAAATAGAGGAGAAGGTTCAAGATATTGTTCAACTTCTTCAGGTTGGACTTTTTTCCCACTGCCCAAAACAATCAAATTTTTCTTTCTTCCATTAATGGTTAAATATCCATGCCTATCAATAATTCCCAGATCTCCTGTGTGGAACCAACCCTCAGTATCTATAACTTCAGCGGTTAGATCATCTCGCTTATAGTATCCCTGAGTGACGTGAGGTCCTTTTACTAGAATTTCCCCATCATTTGCTATTCGAATCTGAGTATTTGGTAAAGCACGACCAACCGTACCTCTTCGGTTATGTTCTTTAGTATTAACGGTTACAACCGGGCTTGTTTCTGTCAGCCCATAGCCCTGATAAATTGGGAGTCCAATGCGATCAAAAAATATTTCCGTGTCAATATCTAAGGGTGCGGCTCCAGACATAAAATATTGCAGTTGGCCTCCGAATTCTTTGTGGATTTTTTGGAAGACCAATCGACGGAGAGCTACTGGAGAAATAGGTGCAAAAACATTAAAGAGGAACCAAAAAATCATTCGATTGGCCTTTGGACCTTTACTTACTTGTCGTTCAATTTGTTTTTTTACCATTCGAAAGAATAGAGGAACAGCCAGCATTCGATTTGCCGATTGATCTTTCATAGCTTGTAGAATGTCTTGCGGGAAAAGTGAATTGATATAGGCTATTTTACCACCACTATAAAGCGTACATAAAAAGCCTCCTACTAATTCAAATAGATGACTTAAGGGCAATATAGAAACGGTTGTTTCAGTTGGGTTTAAATGAATTTGTTCCAATAATGTATCCACTTCAAATATCAGATTCTGAAAACTTGTCATAACACCTTTGGGAGTTCCAGTTGTTCCAGATGTGTAGGTTAAAACTGCAAGTTCGTTCCAATCTCTTTCTCGTACTTCGATTATCCCTTCGTTAGGCTTAAGCTCACGATAACTCTGATATTGATTGGATTGACTCTCATCCTCCATTACAATAATATGTTCTATGCCAGTGACACGCTTACGGAGTTCCTGTGCTTTATCAAGGTATGTAGCAGATGTAAGTATGGCTTTAGGTTCAGCATCCTTTATTATTGGCTCGAGCTCTCCTATTGTTAGACTTCTATCCAGTAGGAGCGCAACTCCGCCAGAACGAATTATTGAAAAAAATGCGATTCCCCATTCTGGTTTACTTTCAGACAAAATTGCAACTCGTGATTCACGTTGCATCGATTGTTCTATCATCCATGATGAAAGGACCATAGAGCGATGTCGAATTTCAGCATAGCTCAATTGTCTCCAAAAACCATCCTCGTAAACGGCGAAGGCTGTATTATGAGGCTGGCCCTTTACTCGGTCCACCATCAATGAAAGAACAGCAGGTTCCGGGGGTGGTCCAATGCGGCGTGCGGTGCCATCATCAGAATTATGAATTGTCGTTTTATTTTGGTCTTTATTTAACATTACTTTACTAGATATGTCTACACCATATATAAGCGTTTTGTAATCAGAGTAGTTATGTCCATAATTTTCTGTACTTTTAAAAAAGGGGTCACAGTTTTCTCTTAAATTTGTTTATACCAAGAATCAAATAAAAGGAGTAAAACCATGACCCAGAGAAAAAGTACAAATAAAAACCTAAATGATGCAGACTTTTTAAAACAAGTGGTCGGAACCTATTTACAAGAGTATTTAGATCAAGAGATGTCCCATCACTTGAATGCCCTGCCTTATGAAAGAACGGGGAGCCGCCGTGGCCACCGTAACGGGTATAAACCCCGTCAGTTGAATACCCGAGTGGGTAAACTGTTTTTATCTGTTCCACAAGATAGAGAGGGTTCATTTTCAACAGAACTGTTTGACCGGTATCAAAGGAGTGAAAAAGCATTGATTGCCTGTCTTCAACAAATGGTGATTAAAGGCGTTGCCACCCGAAAGGTTAAAAAGATTACAGAAAGTTTGTGCGGTCTTACTTTTTCCAAGAGCCAGGTATTGGAGATTGTGAAGAAACTGGATACAGAGATCCAGGCCTGGCTGCGCCTTCTGCCAAATAGTGGGGCTTGATGTTGTGAAAGCGATTAATAAGAAAAAAGATAGTTTTAATTTAGGCATTCCCAAATCTACACATCATCCCACAAACAAAAAACCCCGCTCCGCTCATTATTACACGCCAACTGTCTCAACCACCGGTCAAATACCGACTATTAAATTTTAAGCGATTTTTTTATCGCTCTATATTTTATTATTACGCTACTTACGGGAAAAGTAAAAAAGTGAACATTGTTCTTTTAAGCCATTGGCCTTAAGTCACCTTCCCCACTGAATAGAATCGACAAAAATACCTAAATCCCAAATCGTCCGAATACGGCGATGAAATCACCAGGCGAGCCTACACCCTTCTTATTCTATATCATCACACCCAAAATGGAACGACAGTACTTGACAGTAGATTCCAGCATTCGACAGGATAAGTCAGGATAACCGGTATTTCGACTTCAAACCTTGGCTGTTTTTGAAATTATAATGACCGCCAGCGATAGGTTTTTCATTACATCTTTATTTATTAAGGATAAGTCTGACAGCAAATCAACTGTCTCAACCACCTGTTATTTACCGGACTTTTTTATTTTCGGAAAACCATGTTGATGTATCTCGTTATATATTAGGAGTTACGGGAATATAAAATGTAGGACTTTTTCCTGTCAAGCCGGAGGTCGCGAGTTCGAGTCTCGTCGGTCCCGCATCACCAAAAAGCCCTCTTACGAGGGCTTTTTTTATAGTTATTTCAACAACACCATCTTCTTGGTCTGCACAAACTCCCCAACCTGTATCTGGTATAAATAAACACCAGCACTCACTGGTTTGCCATATTTATTGGTAGCATCCCAGATAACTGATTTAAATCCAGCGTCTTGGGTTGTATTAACCAGTGTCTTCACTTCCCGGCCCAGCATATCATAGATGATGATATTCACATTAGCCTGTTCCAGCAGATCGTAGCTTAGTGTTGTGACCGGGTTGAATGGATTGGGATAGGCCGGATGCAGGGCAAATTCTTTTGGCACATTAGTTGCTTCATCTGCTGCTGATAATGGACTGTATGCTGCTGTCAGTGTAAAACGGCTCTCACCTACCTGCGAATAGATTGACACACCCCCGGATCCATAGGCAGGAAAACTACCTTTCTCTACCGTGGCGAAGGTCACTTCACTCTGCTGGGTTAAATCAACACTGTTGCCCGTGATATTGTCCGTCAGGGTCATGGATATATGTTCCGGGAGGCTGCTCAAATCCCAAGTCATGTTCACATCTTCCGCTTGTGTGACAAAGTTGTAGTTCTCATCAAGTGTTAAATACATAATGTCCAGCGGTATGGATATGGAACCATCATGGATATACGGCAGGTTGTTGATATCCAGTCCGTTGCCTTCCGCATAGCTGATACCCACCACTCGTTCACTGGGGGACATGGGCAGCAGCTTATAGGCATCAGCATTATCTAATCCGGACTCACCATTATTCATAAAAGATATGAAGGTCTGATCGGTGTAATCAGCAGTTGCAATATTAAAGCCCACACTACCGGTACTGCCGTCGTTTAGGATTTTGTAAAAAGTTCCCGCAGAAGTGGATTTGTCTGCAGCTTCCATCGTAATAGATCCGGTACCACCGCTTGCGAGAAACAAAAACCCTTGAAGTGGAGCAATTAATCCATTCGTTAAACTACCTGAACTACCATTCCAGGATTTATAGGCACTGCTGGCATCATCCCAAACATATACAGTAGTTACATTCGTTTTACTGACATTGTCCCAGTCAATAGTAAATGGATAAGGATTTCCTGCAAGAGCATAATTGCCATCTGGAACACTGCCGTAAGTAGCATTGGAACTATTATAGGTACCTGATATTTTCAAGGTTACCGGCAGATCATCATCTCCATCAAAATCTGTATCAGGATATACGTATACCAGGAAACCATGCCCGGCAGTTAAACTGGCACCACTGCCAGATATATCAGTTAAGGCGGTCCAGCTGGAAGAACTTTGACTTCCAGAGGTACTTAAGGTCCAGACATTGGCAGTACCACCAGTTACATCAGCTCCGGTCATACCCTGGGTCCAGAGTTCATCTAACAGGTCACTGTAGACCTGACCCGCTAAAGGACTGCTCAGCATCCGGAAACCCGCATCGCCGGAAATAGCTGTTGAACCCATCGACCCATCCGATTGGATGGTGAATGTTTTTATAAATCCATCGGCGCCTGACCCCATATATGCGTTAAGGTATGTATCCGCATCCACTTTCACAATAGAGTTCCACTCCCCATTACTCAATGAATGCTTAAATGAAGCAACTTGTGTTATGGAACTACCATCGGTCGGAATGGTAAAGGTTGTGATATAGCCATAATGTTCATAAAGACCTACTTGTACTCCATACGTGAGGGCATACGTATCTGCATCCACCTGAACGAGAGAGTTACCCTCAACCAAATCATTATTCCCAGTATCATCGCTATCAGCCTCATAAAATTCCAGTGTAGCAACTTCTGTAATGGTAGCCCCATCTGAAGAGATAGTAAACGTTGAAATCCACCCGTCGAAATCACCCCCTTGATACGCAAGAACGTAGGTATCAGAATCCACCTGAATGAGAGAGTTATGTGCTCCTCCCCCCGTATCATGCTCTAAGTTATTTCCTTCTGACTCTGTTTTTACAGCAGTGATGTTACCGTCACCGTCAATTGTAAATGTGGAGATAAAACCATCTTTACCACCTCCTGTATAAGCGAGGGCGTAAGTGTCAGAATCCACTTGAACCAAGGAGTTAGATGTTCCCTGATTCCCACTCCCATCATGCTCCAGTGAAGCAACTTCTGTAATGGAAGTCCCATCGGCGGAGATGGTGAAGGTTGAAATCATGCCAACCTCACCCACACCTCCCTTTTGTCCTGTATACGCAAGGGCATAGGTATCATCATCCACCTGGACAATGGAGCTTGTGTTACCGGTATTCGTATCATGCTCTAAGTTATTTCCTTCTGACTGTGTTTTTACAGCAGTGATGTCACCGTCACCGTCAATTGTAAATGTGGAGATAAAACCATCACCTGAATTTCCGGTATATGCAAGAACGTAGGTATCACCATACACGTGTACCATTGAACAATGTTGTGTGAAAACCTCATCATGCTCCAGTGAAGCAACTTCTGTAATGGAAGTCCCATCGGCTGAAACAGTAAAGGTTGAGATATACCCGTCCTGATTTGACGCCCCTTGATACGCAAGAACGTAGGTATCAGCATCCACCTGCACGAGAGAGTTATAGTGCCCGGAAGATAAATCATGCTCTAATGTTGCAACCTCTTGGGCTCTAAGCCCCGGTAAAGAAAAAAATACAGCTAAAGCGATAAATGGGGTGATTTTATTCAATTTCGATATAGGTCTCATTTTTTTCTCCCATCCATAAACTTCTTGATCGCCATGGCAGCACCGGCAGCCGCTAATAGGCCCAGACCGCCGATTGGCGCCTGATTTGGAGCACCGGGAAAAGCCGGCTGGGCGGTGATAACCGTGATCAGCGGTAGTGACAATACCATGATTTGTGCGATTTTATTTCTCATGATTTCTTCTCTTTACTTAATGAAGGT
>ENA-ORDI01001247-ORDI01001247.1-marine-metagenome-genome-assembly--contig:-NODE-1247-length-14336-cov-2.799285_pt1 | contig 14336 bp, 15 predicted proteins | sample MGYA00248628_ERZ508525 | MGnify/ENA primary metagenome ERZ508525 (study PRJEB26195, sample SAMN05422138) | marine metagenome | isolation source: East of Porto Seguro, South Atlantic Ocean | place... | reverse complement strand
CCATAATAGAGATACGTACGGCTTGCCGGGCCGGTGTAAGTCCCGGGCACCGCAGCAATCAGATCCAGCGGCAGCTCGACGGTCTGCTGCGCCTGCATCGACCGCCAATACAGCACCACGTCACGACCGATGACTTCGTACGCCGCGATGCGCTTCGCATCGAACGGCGGCACCCGGAGTGACGATGTGGGTGGGGCGCCTGGGTATTGGGGGATGGCGGAGCAAGAGTACCGCGAAAGGGCTGACCTCTGGCCGCTCGATCCGGACGGTGAACTCATCAACTGGACGGTCATTGAGAGTCTCGAAGGTCTGGAGAACATCCGAGAGATCGCTGCGGTTCCAGGCATTGGTGTCCTGTGGCCCGGAGCCGGAACGCTGAGAGGTGTATTCAGCGCTACGGGGTCCGATGGCCAACGGGTGCTGGACGAAGAGGCCTGGGAGCAGGCCATTCAGAAGGTGCTTTCGGCGTGCCAGGAATTGCGCGAGACGCCGGCCGAGGGGTCGGTCCGGCTCGTCGACTGGTCCGCAGACACGATCGAGAACCTCGCCCGCCTGCCCGAACTCAAGGAATTCGCCAAGACCCTTCCCGATGCCCGGGCGGTGATGGTCCTGCCGGCCCTCGTCAAGGCCGGGTTTTTCCTCGGCGCCGAAGGCGGCAGCGGGGTATTGATCGCGCGCCGGGCCGACGGAAGCTGGGGCTATCCGGCCTTCTATACCCTGGGCGCGGCTTCCATCGGCATTCAGTTCGGGATCCAGGACACCGAAACCGTGCTGGTAATCCGCAACGACGGCGCCCTTCGCTCGATCATCAAGAACCAGGGCAAATTTGGCGCCGATCTGGGCGTCACGGCGGGTTTCTACGGCGCCGGGTTGGAAGCCTCGACGACCACCAACCTGCGCCTCGATGTCCTCGCCTTCACCAACGCCAAGGTCGGTGTTTTTGCCGGCGCGTCGCTGGAAGGCGCGGTCCTGGCCCGGCGCCGGGACATGAACGAGGCCTTCTACGCAAAAGGAGCGACGCCGGAAAAGATCGTCCTCGAGGGGCTTTACAAGAATCCCCAGGCCGACCGTCTAAGGTCCGTCCTTGGCCGGTTCTGAACCATCCCCGGGCACCCTGGCCCTGATGCTTCAGGGCACCGGGTCCGACGTCGGAAAATCGCTTCTGGCGGCGGGGCTTTGCCGCGCCTATCACCGGCGCGGCCTCAGGGTGCAGCCTTTCAAGCCGCAGAACATGTCCAACAACGCCGCCGTGACCATCGAGGGCGGCGAGATCGGCCGCGCCCAGGCCCTGCAGGCCCGGGCCGCGAACCAGCCTTTGAGCGTCCACATGAATCCCGTTCTTCTTAAACCGCAATCGGAAACCGGTGCCCAGGTCGTCGTTCAGGGCCGCGTCGAGGGAACGGCCGAGGCCCGGGATTATCACGATTTAAAACCGAAACTGCTGCACCGGGTGCTGGAAAGCTTCGGTATCCTGGCCACCGACGCCGATCTGGTGGTGGTCGAAGGCGCCGGCAGCCCGGCCGAGGTCAACCTCAGGCCCGGCGATATCGCCAACATGGGATTCGCCGAAGCCGCCGATCTGTCTGTGGTGCTGATCGCCGACGTCGAGCGCGGCGGCGCCATTGCCGGCATCGTCGGCACCCTGGCGCTGTTGAGCGCCGGGGAAAGGGCCCGCATCCGGGGCTACGTGATCAACAAGTTCCGCGGCGACCCGGCGCTGTTCGAGGACGCCATAGAGATCATCAAATCCCACTCCGGCCTTGATTGTTTCGGTATCGTTCCGTTTTTCGAAGCCGCCCGCCGGCTGCCGAAGGAAGACGCCATGTCTTTGGATTCCGGCCGGGAAGACCCCGAGAAGGGCTCCGCCGTTAAGATCGCCGTGCCGAGGCTGTCGCGGATCGCCAATTTCGACGACCTCGATCCGCTGGCGGCGGAGCCAAAGGTCACGGTCGAGGTCATCGAACCGGGAGAACCCATCCCCGGCGATGCCGACGTGGTCGTCATACCCGGCTCGAAATCGACCCTGGCCGACCTCGGCGTCATTCGCGACCAGGGCTGGGACGTCGATATCGCCGCCCACCGCCGCCGCGGCGGGCTGGTGGTCGGCCTGTGCGGCGGCTATCAGATCCTGGGCCAACACATCGCCGACCCGGACGGGATCGAGGGCCCACCCAGCGAGGCCGAGGGCTTAGGTCTCCTGGATGTGGAAACGGTGATCGCCGGCGACAAGGCGCTGATTGAGCGTTGCGGCGTCGAGGTTGAAACGGGTAAGTCTATCAAAGGCTATGAAATGCATATCGGCGACACGTCGGGCCCCGGCCTGGACCGCCCATGGCTGACACTTGAGGACGGCTGCGGCGAAGGGGCGCGTTCCACGGATGGACGGGTGATGGGGACCTACCTGCACGGGATTTTCGCCGCCGACGGGTTCCGCCATGCCTTCCTCGGGCGTATTTGCCAAGGCGAATTCGAAGGTATCGCCTATGAGGCGATGATCGAGGAGACATTGGATGCCCTGGCGGCGCACCTGGAAGAACACCTCGACCTGGATGCGCTGCTGGCTGCGGCGAGGCCGGTGAAGGCGGCAAAATTAACCGCTACAGGCTGAACCGCACCATGGCGATGGCGGCCACCCACATGGCGTTGATCAGGCACGCGACGACGTAAAGATAAAGCCCCCGGTTGATGTCCTTGGGTGTCGCTTCGGCCCGGCCGTCGCCGATCCAGGGATCGTTGACCGTGCCGCCCGAGTAATGACGCGGGCCGGCCAACGCCAGCCCCAGGGCTCCGGCCATCGCGCCTTCGGGCCAGCCGGCGTTGACGGAGCGGTGGAACCGGGCGTCCCGGAGCATCACCCTGAGCGCGCCCGGGGGATTGGCCGTCGGCACGAACAGCGCCGCGAAGACCAAAAACAACCCGGCCAGCCGGGCCGGGATAAGGTTCAGCACATCGTCGAGCCTGGCCGCCGTCATGCCGAAGGCCCGGTACTGGGGTGTCATATGACCGATCATGCTGTCCATGGTGTTGACCGTCTTGTAGACCAGTAACCCCGGAAACCCGAACAGAACGTACCAGAACACCGGCGCCACGACGCTGTCGCAGAAATTCTCCGCCAGCGATTCCAACGCCGCCCGGGCGACCCCGGGGCCGTCCATGCTGGCCGGGTCGCGGCCGACGATGTGACGGACGGCGTCGCGGCCCGGCTCTACGCCACGTTTAAGCGCCGTGGCGACGGCGCGCACGTGATCGTAAAGCCCGCGCCCCGCCAACAGGGCGATGAGCCCCAGAAACTCGATGATCCAACCCCACGGGTGGTTGAGGCTCAGCCACGCCACCGCCCAGCCGACGGCGAAGGCCAGGCCGGCGACGAAGACCACCACCAACGCCCCCCTGACGGCGCGGTCGGCGGGGCTTCGGCTTTCGCGGTTGAGCTTGCGGTCGAAGAAACCGATAAGGGTGCCGATGACCCGGACCGGATGGGGAACGGCCTTGAAAAAGGTCTTCGCTTCGCCGACATAGGCCTCGACGACAAGCGCCAACAACAGCAGCACCAGCGGGTCGAACCCGCCGCCGCCGTCGGTCATGCCGAACGTCAACATGGGTTGAACAATGGTCGGGACGGTCGCTCCGCGTCAATGAAAATGGCGCGCTTTTACACCCGGGCGAATTCTGTATAGTCGTCCGGTCGGAATGCCGCCCGGAGGCAATGACCAGGCGGACCCGGCAAGGGCCGCAAAGCGCGCCCCCTGTTTGACAACGCTCGAAGGCAAGGACCAAGCGTAATGACAGAGAAGACCGCCGTCATGATCTGCGGCCACGGCAGCCGCGACGACGCCGCCATCGAAGAATTCAACCAGTTGGCCGGGCACCTTTCGAAAAGGCTGCCGGATTTCGACGTCGAAAGCGGGTTCCTGGAATTCGCCACCCCGGTCATCCGCACCGGGCTGGACAAGCTGAAAGACCGGGGCGCGGAGCGGATCGTCTGCGTGCCGGGGATGCTGTTCGCCGCCGGCCACGTCAAGAACGACCTGCCGTCGGAGGTCAACAACTTCGGCGCCGAGAACCCCGATATCGAGATGATCTTCGCCCGCGAACTGGCCATCGATCTGAAACTGCTGGAGGCCGCCAAGCAACGCATCGAGGCGGCGGAAAGGGACGCCGCCCCCGACGTTTCGCGCCAAGATACGCTGCTGATGGTGGTCGGCCGCGGCACCAACGACCCGGACGCCAATTCCAACGTCTCCAAGATCGCCCGCATGCTGTGGGAAGGCATGGGCTTCGGTTGGGCCGAGGTTAGCTACTCGGGCGTCGCCTCGCCGCTGGTCGATGCCGGACTCGCCCAGGCGGTCAAGCTGGGATACCGGCGGATCATCGTTTTCCCTTATTTCCTGTTCACCGGCATCCTGGTGCGGCGCATCTATGACTGGGCCGACGAGGCGGCGGCGGAAAATCCCAGCATCGAATTCGTCAAGGCATCCTACCTGAACGACCACGAACTATTGATCGACACCTTCGTCGAGCGGGTCAACGAGGCGCTCACCGGCGACAACAACATGAACTGCCAGCTGTGCAAGTACCGCGAACAGATCATCGGCTACGAAGGCGACAAGGGCGCACCTCAGGTCGGCCACCATCACCACGTCCGGGGCGTCGGCACCGATGGCCCAGGGGCGCATGACCATGGGCATGACCACGCCCATGACCACGGGCACCATCACGGTGATGGCCATGACGGGGCCGAATAGGGCGTTATACGATGTTCGATTACATTCGCGACCCGGCGGAAATCCATAAACGGTCGTTTGAAACCGTAAGGGCGGAAACCGACGTCTCCGGTTTGTCGGCTGATGAGGCGGCATTAACGGTGCGCCTGGTCCACGCCTGTGGCATGCCCGATATCGTCCGTAACCTTGTCTTCGGCCCCGGCGCGCTCAAGGTTGGCCGCGCGGCCTTGGGCGAAGGCGCGGCGATTTTGACCGACGTGGAAATGGTCCGTCACGGCATCATCCGGGCCCGGCTTCCGGCCGACAACCCGGTGCTTTGCATGCTTCATGACGCCGGCGTCAAGGAACGCGCCGCCGAACAAGGCACCACCCGTTCGGCGGCGGCGGTGGACCTGTGGCGCGAAGGCCTCGAGGGTTCCGTGGTCGCCATCGGCAACGCACCGACGGCGCTGTTCCGGCTTCTGGAAATCATCGGCGACGGCGTGGCCCCGCCGGCGATGATCGCCGCCTTTCCCGTCGGCTTCGTCGGCGCGGCGGAATCCAAAGAAGCGCTGATCGACTTTGCCGCCGCCAAAGCCATCCCCTTCGTCACCCTCAAGGGGCGGTGGGGCGGCAGCGCCCTGGCCGCCGCCTGCGTCAATGCTATGGGCGAAAGCGAATGAGCGCCCGGATCACTGTCGTCGGCATCGGCGAGGACGGCCTCGACGGGTTGACCCCCAAGGCCCGCGGGCTGATCGACGAAGCCGAAGTACTGGTCGGCGGCGAGCGGCACCTGTCGAAGGTTCCCCTGGGCGGCGAGCAGCGCATCGACTGGGACGGCGATTTCGACGCCGCCTTCGACAAGATCGAAAAAATGAAGGACCGCCGGGTGGTGGTGCTGGCCTCGGGTGATCCCCTGCATTACGGCGTCGGCGCCAACATCGTCCGCCGCTTCGGGGCTGATCAGGTCAACGTGATCCCGGCTCCCGGCGCCTTCAGCCTCGTCGCCGCCGATCTGGGCTGGCCGCTGGCCGACGTCAAATGCCTGACCGTCCATGGCCGGGCGCTGGAAGCGGTGACCCTGTATCTGACGCCGGGACGAAGGCTGCTGGTCCTGAGCTGGGACGGGGAAACGCCGGAAAAATTGGCCGGTCTGTTGACGGCCCGGGGTTTCGGGCCGAGCCGGATAACGGTGCTCGGGAACCTGGGCGGCGACGACGAAACCCGGACCGAAGGCACGGCGGAAAAATGGACCGGCGAAACGGTTCCCGACCTCAACACCATCGCCGTCGAGTGCGTCGCCGGCGACGGCGCGGATGTCCTGTCCAGGGTGCCGGGACTGCCCGATGACGCCTTTGAACACGACGGCCTGATCACCAAGCGCGAGGTCCGAGCGGCCACCCTCGCCCGGCTGATGCCGCTGCCGGGCCAGACGCTGTGGGACGTCGGCGCCGGGTCGGGTGCCGTCGCCATCGAATGGCTGCGGGCCGAGCCGTCGGCGAAGGCCTTCGCCGTCGAGCGCGACCCCAAGCGTGCCGCCGTCATCGCCCGAAACGCCGCCAATCTTGGTGTGCCGGAGCTGAAAATTGTCGAAGGCGAGGCTCCGGGCATTCTTTCCGGAATCGAAACGGTTCCCGACGCGGTGTTCGTCGGCGGCGGGGTGTCGGTGCCGGGGTTGCTGGAAGCCTGTTGGGACGCCTTGTCCCCGGGCGGGCGGCTGGTCGCCAACGGCGTGACGCTGGAGGCCGAGCAACGGTTGTTGTTTTTCCAGAATGAATTCGGCGGCGACCTGACGCGTATGGCCGTTTCCCGCGCCGCCCCGGTTGGCCCGGTCGGAAGACTCCAAACTTTCCAGCCGCTTAAACAAGTGACGCAACTCGTTACGATTAAGAAATGAATGCCAGCAACAACGGCGGCACCCTTTACGGTCTCGGCGTCGGCCCCGGCGATCCGGAGCTGATTACGCTCAAGGCCCGGCGGATTCTTGGGTCCGTCCCCGTTATCGCCTATCCGGCGCCCGAGCAAGGTGACAGCCTGTCCCGGGCGATCGCCGCCGCCCACGTGCCCGACGGCCTGATCGAGATTGCCATCCGCACGCCGATGACGCCGGGAAACTTTCCCGCCGATGACGTATATGACCGTTACGCATCCGAAATAGCCCTGCATCTTAAGGAAAACCGCGACGTCGCGGTGCTGTGCGAGGGCGACCCGTTCCTTTACGGCTCGTTCATGTACATCTTCGCCCGGCTGGCCGGGGAATACAGCTTCGAGGTCGTGCCCGGGGTGTCGTCGCTGGGCGCCGTCGCCGCCGTCGCCGGTCGGCCGCTAGTGTCGCGCAACCAGGTGCTGACTGTGCTGCCGGCGCCCCTCGACGAAAAAGAACTGGAAAGGCGGCTGGCGGATACCGACGCGGCGGCGATCATGAAGGTCGGGCGGCATTTGCAGAAGGTCAAGCGGGTGCTGAGCCGCCTGGGGCTTGATGAAGGGGCCGAGTACGTGGAACGGGCCTCGATGACCGACGAAAAGGTTTTGCCCCTGGCCGAGGCGCCGGACGGCGGCGCGCCTTATTTCTCGATGATCCTGGTGCGCCGCGCGGAAGAGGTCGAGGCGTGAGCCCCCGGGGGTGTCCGGAAAATGTCGCCCTGGTGGCCTTGGGGCCGGGTGGGCTCGATCTTGCCGCCACGTTAAGACCTAAACTGCCGGGGGCTGAAGTTCATGGTTTAAAAGGCCGGGCCGAAGAAGGCGCCGACGTGGTCTTCGACGAGGTGGCGGCGCATGTGCGTGACCTGTTCGGCCGGTCCCGCCCCGTCGTTGGAATCTGCGCCGCCGGAATCCTGATCCGCGCCCTTGCGCCTCTCCTGTCCGACAAGCGCCAAGAACCCCCGGTCGTCGCCGTTTCCGCCAACGGCGGTTCCGTCGTGCCGCTGTTGGGCGGCCACAGGGGCGCCAACCGCCTGGCGCTTGCCATCGCCGAGGCGACCAGCGGCCATGCCGCCGTGACTACGGCCGGCGACGTAAGATTGGGGCTGGCGCTAGACGATCCGCCGCCCGGCTGGCGGGTCGATAACCCGGATGCCGCCAAGGACATCATGGCGGCGTTGCTGGCCGGCGATCCGGTGGGGCTCAAGGTGGAGGCCGGCGACGCCGGTTGGATAACGGAGTCGGGCGCGGCCTTTGCCGAAACCGCGCCCATAAACGTCCGCGTCACCGACCAGGCGGTTGAAAATCCGGCAGGCGACCTGGTGCTGCATCCAACCGTGCTGGCCCTGGGCGTCGGCTGCGAGCGGGGGACGGACGCCGACGAATTAATAAGCCTCGCCGATGAAACGCTGTCGGGGGCGGGGCTGGCCACGGGCGCCGTCGCCTGCGTCGTTTCCCTCGACCTCAAGGCCGACGAAGACGCGGTGCATGCCCTGGCGGTGCATCTGGATGTCCCCGCCCGGTTTTTTTCGGCCCCAGAGCTGGAAGCCGAAACGCCGCGCCTCGCCAATCCGTCGGATGTTGTTTTCGCCGAAGTCGGCTGCCACGGGGTCGCCGAGGGGGCGGCGCTGGCCGCCGCCGGAAAAGACGGCGAACTGGCGGCCGAAAAGAAAAAGTCCAAGCGCGCCACCTGCGCCATCGGCCGCGCGTCCCGGTCCCTCGACCCGGAAGCGACCGGCCGGCCAAGGGGAACGCTCATCGTCGTTGGCATCGGCCCCGGCGCCCAGGATTGGCGGACGCCCGAGGCGACGAAAGCGGTCCTGGGCGCCGACGACGTGATCGGCTACCGGCTTTATCTGGACCTGATCGAAGACCTGATCGGAGACCGGAAGGAGGGGCGGGAACGCCACGATTCCGACCTGACCGAGGAAGAAGACCGGGCGCGGCAGGCCCTCGACCTGGCGGCGGCGGGGCGGCGCGTGGCGCTGGTTTCCTCGGGTGACGCCGGGATTTACGCCCTGGCGGCGCTGGTGCATGAGCTTTTGGACACCGAACACCGGGCCGACTGGAAGCGGGTCCGGGTTTCCGTCGTCCCCGGGGTTTCGGCCATGCAGGCGGCGGCGGCGCGCATCGGCGCCCCCCTGGGCCACGATTTCTGCGCCATCTCGCTGTCCGATCTGCTGACGCCATTCGACGTGATAGAAAAAAGGCTCGAGGCCGCGGCGGCCGGGGATTTCGTCGTCGCCCTCTATAATCCTGTTTCCAAACGGCGACAGAAACAGTTGACCCGGGCCCGCGATATCCTGCTGTCTGGCCGGCCGCCGAAAACCCCCGTGGTGCTGGCCCGCAACCTCGGCCGCGACGGCGAGGCCCTGGATGTCATCACCCTCGGCGAACTGGAACCGGGCCACGCCGACATGCTGAGCGTCATCATCATCGGCTCTTCGCGCACCCGCCTTGCGGGCCAAGGCCAAGGCGTCCGGGTCTATACCCCCCGGGGCTACGAAACCAAAAAGCAAGTGCCGAAATGACCGTCCATTTCATCGGTGCCGGGCCGGGGGCGGCGGACCTGATTACGGTGCGCGGGCGGGACCTGATCCGCCGTTCACCGGTGGTGCTTTACGCCGGTTCCCTGGTGCCGCCAGAGATCGTCGCCGAGGCAGGAGCCGAGGCGCCCGAAGGCGCCCGGGTCATCGATACCGCGCCGATGACACTGGACGAGATCATCGCCGAGATGAAATCCGCCATTGAGGCCGGCGACGACGTGGCCCGGGTCCATTCTGGCGACCCGGCGCTATACGGCGCCATCGCCGAGCAGATGCGCAAGCTCGACGGGCTCGGCATCGCCTACGACGTGACGCCGGGGGTTCCGTCCTACGCGGCGGCGGCGGCGGCGATCGGGTGCGAACTGACGCTGCCGGACGTTTGCCAGACCATCGTCCTGACCCGCACGTCGGTCCGCAGCTCCGGTATGCCGGCGGGCGAAGACCTGGGCACCCTGGGCCAAAGCGGGGCCACCATGGCCATTCACCTGTCGGTCAACAATTTAGCGTGGGTGGTCAGGGAACTGACGCCTCATTACGGCGCCGACTGTCCGGTGGTCGTCGCTTACCGGGTGAGCTGGCCCGACGAGAAAATCATCCGCGGCACCCTGGGCGATATCCGCGACCGGGTGAAGGCCGCCGGCATCTCCCGCACCGCGTTGATTTTGGTCGGTCGGGTCCTGGGGGCCAGGGACTTCGACGACAGCCGCCTTTACGCTGCCGACCACCACCACGTCTTGCGGCCTGCGAAGAGTACAAAAAGCAAAAAGGGCTAGACCTGGCTTTCGATCCAGGCGAAGGCGTCGTCGACGGTTTCGACCACCGGTCCCGGCTCCGGCGGCGGGCGGCGTATGAGGATAATTTTAACCCCGGCTTCGGCGGCGGCGAAGACCTTGGCCTCCGTTCCGTCGCCCCCGGAATTCTTGGTCACCAGGGTGTCGATGTTGTGATCGGCCAAAATGGCGCGCTCATCCTCGAACGAATAGGGCGGTTTTCCGGTGATCAGTTCCAGTTGCGCCAATGGCGGTGGTTCGGCCGGGGGATCCATCAGGCGGACTAGGAACCAAATGTCGTCCAGGCCCGAGAACGCCTCCAGGCCCCTAACCCCGGTGGTCAAGAACACCCGCTTGGCGAACCGGGGCAGGTCCCGGGCGGCGTCCGTCAGGTCATCAACCTCGATCCATTCGGCGGTCGGTGGAAGTTGCCACAGCGGCCGCAGCAGTTGCAGGCGCGGCACGCCTGTGGCCTCGGCGGCGGCGTTGGCGTGGTCCGAAATGATGGCGCTGAAGGGATGGGTGGCGTCGATGACGAGATCGACGGCATTTTCGTTGATGTAATCGACCAGCCCGTCGATGCCGCCGAAACCGCCGATACGGACGTCGCCCGGCAGCGCCGGGGCCTTGGCCCGGCGCCCGGCCAGCGACGTGGTGACGCGGACCTTCTTGGGGATGGTGATCGCCACCCGGCGGGCCAGCTCGCGGGCCTCGGCGGTGCCGCCGAGGATCAGGAGATGCTTAACCGCCATAGCCGATGAGGTTTCCTTCGCGTTCGAAGATCATGACCTCGACCTCGGTGTCGCCGGCCAGCGTCGCCAGCGCCACCTCCCGGGCCTGGCGGGCGATGGTATCGCCGAGGGCCAATCCCTCGGCCCGCGCCGCTTCCAGCGCTTCACCGGCGGTGGTCGCGTCCTTGACGGCTTCGACGGTTTTGGGCTTCGCCCCCAGCGACGAAAGCATATCGGCCAGGGCTCCCATATCGACGCGGGATTTAGACGAATGCAGGTCCATCGCCCCTTGCGCCAGCTTGGCGATCTTGCCCGGCCCGCCGGCGAGGGTGAGTTTTTCGACTGGGTTTTTGCGTAGGTACTTCAACAGGCCGCCGGCGAAATCCCCCATGTCGATGAGCGCCGTGTCTTCCAGCCCTAGTATTTTTTGCACCGCCGACTCCGACGTCCGCCCGGTGGCCGCCGCGAGGTGGCCGTGGCCGGAGGCGCGGGCGACGTCGATGCCCCGGTGGATGGAATGGATCCAGGACGAACAAGAATAGGGAATGACGACGCCCGTGGTGCCGAGGATCGAAAGCCCGCCTTCGATGCCGAGCCGCCCGTTGAGGGTCTTCTCAGCCAGCTTCTCGCCGCCCGGAATGGCGATGGTGACATCGACGCTGCCGCCTTGAGCATTGCCGTACTTCCGGGTCAGGCCCTCGATCACGGCTTCGATCATCGCCCGCGGCCCGGGGTTGATGGCCGGCTCCCCGACCGCCAGCGCCAGGCCGGGCCGGGTGACGGTTCCGACCCCTTCGCCGGCATGGAAACGCACGCCTTGGTTTTTTCCGTTGCCATTTTCCAGCGCCACGGTGACGACGATCTCGGCCCTGTGGGTGACGTCGGGGTCGTCGCCGGCGTCCTTGATGACGCTGGCCGTTGCTTGGCGGCCGGAAAGTTCCACCCGCTTCAAAGGGAAGCTTGGCTCTTGGCCGCGGGGAAGGGTAATCGACACCGGGTCGGGGAAATCGCCCGTCAACAACGCCTGATAGGCGGCAGTCGCCGCGGCGGTAGCGCAGGCGCCTGTCGTCCAGCCCTTTTTCAGCGGGCCTTTGGGTTTGCGTTCGCTTCCTTGCCAATCGGTCATGGGGCGCTCATATCTCTATGATGTTTCGGGCCTTGGTCCTATCATAAAGGGCCATGACGTCCATTCGACAGGGATTTCAATAATGACGAAAGCCGGCAAAGGAAAAACCCGCCGCAGCCAAAAGACCGCCGTCCCGGAATCGGCCCCGATTAAGCCCTTCTTAAAGGGGCGCGTCGGCCAGATCGCCGTGCTTTTGGTCGTCGGCTTCCTGGCCATGATCGTCTACCGGATTTCACAATCGCCGATTGATAAAACACCCGCACCCCAGGCGGCGGCCATCGGCGGGCCGTTCACCCTCGTCGATCACGAAAACCGTCCAGTGACTGTGGACTATTTCAAGGGCCGGTTGATGCTGGTCTATTTCGGTTACACGTTCTGCCCCGATATCTGCCCGACGGCGCTGACGGATATGGGCGATGCCCTCGGTATCCTGGGCGAGGCCGCCGATAAAGTGACGCCGGTGTTCATTACCGTCGATCCGGATCGGGACACACCCGAACACTTGAAGGAATATTTGAAATTTTTCCATCCGCGCATGGTCGGGCTGACCGGCACGCCCGAACAGACGGCGGCGGCGCTAAAGGCCTACAAGGTCTATGCCGCCAAGGCCCTCGTCGAAAGGGGGGATGCGGACGACTACCTGATGGACCACACCTCGATCATCTATCTGATGGGGCCGGACGGCGCTTATAAGGCCCACTTCTCCCATGGCGTTGGCGCCGAGGATATGGCCAAGGGCATCCAGAAATTCCTGTGACCAACAATCCTGGACTGGTTATCGCCGCGCCGGCATCGGGCAGCGGCAAGACGGTGTTGACCCTGGGGCTGCTGAGGCATCTGGCCTCAATGGGGAGCAACGTCGCCTCGGCCAAGACCGGCCCCGATTACATCGACCCCGCCTTCCACGCCGCCGCCACCGGCAGGCCGTGCCTCAACCTCGATCCCTGGGCCATGCGCCCGGACACCTTGGCCCAGGCCGCCTTTAGCCTGGCCCGGGAGGCCGACGTGGTCATCTGCGAAGGCGTCATGGGGCTGTTCGACGGCGCCTTCGTCGGCAAGGGCGAACCCTGTGGCTCCACCGCCGATCTTTCCCGGGCCACCGGGTGGCCGGTAGTTCTGGTCATCGACGCCGGCGGTCATGACGATGTCGCCCTTTGGGGCGGGATCATGACCAACGCCGCCATCAAGCGCGGCATCGCCGGCGTCGTCATTGATGGTGGCTGTCGCGATGTCGCCGAGATTCGGGAACTGGACTTCGCGTGTTTTGCCCGTGCCCATGTGCCCTCCGGTCCGCATAAGGGCTTCGGTGGCATTATCGACGGCGCCATTTCGTGCGCCGGGTGCCCGGTCAGCCCCGGGGATATTGTCATTGGGGACGACGATGGCGTCGCCGTGGTGCCGTTGGCATGGGCCGATGACATGTTGGCGGCATCCCAGGACAAACTGCGCCAGGAACAAGACACCATGAAACAAATCGCCGCCGGTAAATCCACGGTCGAATTACTGGGTATCGGGGAAGTGGAAATTATCGGCGATTAATGGCGTTTACGCCGGGACTTCGCCGGGGGGTGGCTCGGCCATGGCGGCTTGCGTCCATGCCTGCATGTCGGGGGTGTTGCGTACGGCCCCGGTGTAGGCCCGGCAAACCGGGCTTAAGGTGACACCATAGGTTTGCGGCTGTGTCACCACCGGTGGGAACATGATATCGGCGGCGGTAATCGCCCCTAACAGGAATTCACCCCCTCCCCGTATAGGTCGCGGCAATCCTCCCAGATATCGGTGATCCGCTTGATGTTTTCTGCCACGCCTTCTCCCATCCCTTCTCCCGGCCATTGGTTTTGCAGGTCCATGGGCATGTGATTGCGTAGCGGTCCGAAACCGCCGTGCATTTCGGCGCTGACGGCGCGGGCGACGGCGCGGGCGTCCTGGTTTTCAGGCCAAAGGCCGGCATCGGGAAACAACTCGTCCAGATATTCGATGAAGGCGAGCGTTTCCCAGATCAAAAGGTCACCGTCTTTTTTGTGATGTTTGAGCATCGGTACCAGGCCAGAAGGCGAATGGGTGAGGATTTGTTCCTTGATGTCGGGGCGCTTGAACCAGACCATGGCCTCGTCGAAGGGGACGCCGGTGCATTTCAGCGCCAACCAACCGCGAAGGCTCCAAGACGAGGATGCCCTGTTTCCCATCACCAAAGTGAAGACCGTCAAGGCTTTATTGCCCCTTTTTGAAAAATCACGTGGTGGGGATCATATGACGGCTGCCATGTTGATTCACGCCCCGACCCATATTTCAGTCATTATTTTTCTGCATAACTGTCATAAAAATTCTGCATACGAAACAATCTCCCTCGGGCCATCATATTATTTCGCATACGTTTCGATTTTAGTTGCGGCCATTGTTGGGATTGGTTAGAAGTTCCGTTACCGAAACGAAATCGCGGCGGCCTAAATCTGGGAAGGGGTATGGGCATAGACCTCAACGAATTTCAAGCACTGGACTTATGGCACCGGCCCATTGTGTCGAGCGCACAAATTGATGCG
>ENA-ORDI01001246-ORDI01001246.1-marine-metagenome-genome-assembly--contig:-NODE-1246-length-14356-cov-2.091183_pt1 | contig 14356 bp, 12 predicted proteins | sample MGYA00248628_ERZ508525 | MGnify/ENA primary metagenome ERZ508525 (study PRJEB26195, sample SAMN05422138) | marine metagenome | isolation source: East of Porto Seguro, South Atlantic Ocean | place... | reverse complement strand
AATAAAAGCTATTGCTAGTTGCCCCTGCGGCTAGCAGCCACCGGCCGCTGGTCGGTTCAGGATATCGCGGATGAAGAGGTTGAGAGGGGTTCTCAGTTCATGACTGAGGTTGGCGAGGAAGACGGATTTACTCAGGCTGGAAGTTTCGGCCCCGCGTTTATCGAGAGCCAACTGCTGGTTGGTTTTTTCCAGGTCTGCGGTGCGCACCGCCACCTGTTCTTTCAGGGATTTTTTATGCAGATCAATTTTTTCACCGCGCTTTTGTGTTTCTTCCAGCACCGTGTTGATCAACTCGATCAGCGGATCGTAAAGGTCGTCCTCGAATTTATCGATCCGTTGCGAATAGTCTCGTTGGGCAATGATATTTTCAAGAAATTTTCGAATTCGCTCTTTGCTCAAAGGCCCTACCCCGCTAGTCCCTTTTCAGCGAGCCAGCGTTCTGCTTCCAGGGAGGCGGCGCAACCGGTACCCGCGGCAGTGACGGCCTGCCTGTATTTATGGTCATGCACATCCCCGGCGGCAAAGACTCCTTCAATATTGGTTTCCTGGGTTCCCACTTTCAGTTTGATATAACCGGCACCGTCCAGATCCAACTGCCCGTTGAAGATGGACGTATTAGGAGTATGACCGATGGCGTAAAAAAGACCCGTGACTTCCATCTCTCGCACTTCCTGGGTCTTGACATTTTTCAGACGAGCCCCGGTCAAATAATCTTTGCCCACGGCGTCTTCGAGAATTGTATCCCAAATGATTTCCAGTTTCGGATTTTTGAAAGCCCTTTCCTGCATAATCTTGGAAGCGCGAAGTTCATCGCGGCGGTGTACCATATAAACCACCGAACCAAACTTAGTCAGGTAAGTAGCCTCTTCCACCGCCGTATCCCCTCCCCCGATTACCATCAGCGGCTGGTTGCGGAACATAGGAAGCGCGCCGTCACAAACGGCACAGGCCGACATACCGTTGCTCCACATTTTTTCTTCATTAGGAACTCCCATCCGCTTTGCCGTCGCCCCGGTGGAAATGATCACCGAATGCGCACGCACTTCGCGATTCTCGGATTTCAAAACAAAGGGCCTCTGGCTGAAATCAGCAGAGATCACATCTTCCTGAACCATTTTGGTACCGAAGCGCTCGGACTGCTTGCGGAACAACTGCATCAACTCCGGCCCTTCAACCCCATCAGGAAATCCCGGATAATTTTCAACATCCGTGGTGGTGGTCAGCTGTCCCCCCGCTGAACCTCCCATCACATAACCTTCAAACATAAAAGGGCTGAGATTGGCCCTGGCAGCATAAATTGCGGCGGTATGCCCGGCAGGCCCCGAACCGACAATGACAACGTTTTTAACATCCGACATAACTAAAACCCTTTCTGATTTTTTATCTTTATACAGCGGAACCCTACATCGCTGTATCTCAATTCAGGATCTTTTTCAACCCGATCAGAGGTTCTTAAAAAATGGCCGGGAGAATTCCAAGATCCTCCACGCACAACCTTGTTTTTTCCGGTCCCTTCCGTTGGATCATACCCATCCGAGGTCCATTCATAGGCATTACCCATCATATCGTAGAGACCGTTGGAATTGGCTGTAAACTTTCCCGTGTCTTCCGGAGCACCTGTGCCATAAGGCTGACCAAAATAAGCTCCTCCCAGTTTTTGGCCTTGTGCCGCCGCCTCCCATTGCGACTCGGTGGGAAGCCCTCCTCCTCGCCAATTACAGTAGGTTCGCGCATCTTCCCAGCTTACAAACACTACCGGTTGACGCGATTTATTAAAGTCCTGCGGGCGGTCCTCATGCAATACGACCGGTTCACAAACTCCGGCAATGAAACATTCCTGGTAATCAGCGTTGCTAACCTCATATTTATCCATCCAGAACGGAGCCAGTTCCATCTTGTGGGGAACTTCATCGCTACACCAGTCCGCGTTACTTTGTTCTTCTTCACAGTAATAACTTCCCAGGCTGTATTCTCCACCTGGGATTAAAACCTGTGAGCCGCCAGGTTCGGCATGGATGGAAAGAGGCAGAAAAATTAAACACGTGTTGAAAATGATGAGAAGCAAAATTCTTTGGAGCCGGTGGGATATCAAACTTCTATCCTTTCCAAAATAGCATTTCTCACATCTTCATACTTAGCGGTTAGTTCAACCGGAGAGAACGCGTATTCCGATTGGATTCCTTTTAATTGATTGGTGTGGTATTTGAAAAGAAAATCGGTAAACTTCAATCCGTTAGCGGTGGAGATCACCACCACCCGGTCCTTTTTCTTAATCTCGCCGCGTTCAACCAGTTTTTCAAGTACCGCCAGAGCCACCCCGGTATGCGGGCAACAGAGCAGGCCTGTTCGATTAGCCCGGCCCACCGCATTGGCCAACTCGCTTTCCGTAGCCTCCTCGACGATACCATCGAAGGCCTGGAGGGCACGTATGGCTTTTTTATAACTGACCGGATCTCCAATCTGAATGGCACTGGCGAGGGTTGTTTTCGCCTGGATGGAGTCGAATGTTTTAAATCCCTTTTTATAACTACGATAAAGAGGGTCCGCCCGTTCCGCCTGGGCACAAACAAGACGGGGAAGTTTGTCAATCAGCCCCAGGTCATGGAACATCTGAAACCCTTTTGCCACCGCGCTGACATTACCCAGATTACCGCCGGGAACGATTACAAAATCGGGCACTTCCCAATTAAACTGCTGGACTATCTCGAAGCTGATTGTTTTTTGGCCTTCAATTCTCAGAGAGTTCATGGAATTTGCCAGATAGATATCGTTTTTCAGGCAAACCTCTTGAACCAGTTTCATGCATCCATCAAAATCGGTGTCCAGAGACAAAGTGAGTACGCCGTGTGTGATGGGTTGAATCAATTGTGTCAGCGAGACTTTATCCTTAGGCAAAAATACAATGGCAGGAATACCAGCAAGCGCGCAATATGCGGCCAGTGCGGCAGAAGTGTCTCCGGTTGAGGCGCAGGCCACCGCCTTGATCTTTTTCCCGTCGGAAATCATTTGCTTGACCATGGAGACCAGCACGGTCATTCCCAAATCTTTGAAGGACCCTGTATGGGCCATGCCACATTGCTTGACCCAAAGATCATTGAGGCCAATCTTGTGCCCCAGCCGCTCGGCCCAAAAAAGGTTCGTGCCCCCTTCATAAGTAGAGACAATATTTTCGTTATCCACATTAGGGCAAACCAACTCCCTTTTTCCCCATACTGCACTGCCATAGGGCCATTCGTTAAGGCGGTACCGGCTCTCAAATAGTTCCCGCCATTCTTCAGCCGAGCGCTTTTTCAACAAACTCATATCATGTTGCACTTCCAGAAGTTCGTCACACTCCCTGCAACGATAGACGATATCGGTCAGTCCATACCGGCTTTGGCAATCGGGATTAATACACTGAAACCAGGTTTTTAATTCCATACCTATTTCCCCACACGAATCAAGTTTGGTTTTTCACATACTACATCCAGTTGTTCTATTTCCTTTAAAGCGGATTGAATATTTTTCTCGCTGGCTTTATGACACATCATCACCAGCGAAACCTCCTCGCCATGGCCTGCCCGCCCTCTCTGGATCATGGACTCTATGCTGATGGAATGGTTCCCCAGTGTCCCGGATATTTTAGAAAGAACACTCGGTTTATCCAGCACACTGAAGCGCAGAAAATATTCTGACTCTATCTCACTGATATCTTTCAAGGGGATCGCCTTGATCTCTTCACTTTGGAAAGATCCGGCAGGTACTCTTTCTCCCACGTCCGAGAGGATATTCCTGGCAATTTCCACGACATCTCCAACCACCGCACTGCCCGTGGGTAAAGCACCTGCCCCGTGCCCGATCAGGATATTTTCCTCCATCAAATCATCACAGACACGAATGGCATTTAACACCCCATTGACATTTGCCATAGGGTGCGCAACCGGAATCATGGCGGGATGGACACGAATATCAATCGCCCGGCCATCATATTTAGATATTGCGAGAAGTTTGATCCGGTAGCCAAACTCCCGGGCGCATTCGATGTCCTCCAAGGTGATACCCGAAATACCGGAAACTGTTATATCGTCAAACTCCACAGGGGTTCCATAAGCCAAGCGTGTCAGAACTGCTATCTTATGGGCAGAATCAATTCCTTCAATATCAAAAGTCGGGTCTGCTTCGGCAAAACCTTTTTCCTGCGCTTCTTTCAATGCGGTATTGAAGTCGCAATTCTCATCCGACATTTTGCTAAGGATATAATTTGCCGTCCCATTCACGATACCTTCTATGGACTGGATGTGGTTGGCGACAAACGCCTCACGAACCGAACGGATTATGGGGATAGCTCCCCCTATAGAAGCCTCAAATCCAATAGAAAGGCCTTTTTGAGCAACCGCTGAAAAAATTTCACCCCCATGTTTAGCCAGCAGGGCCTTGTTTGCCGTCACCACATGTTTTCCTTGTTCAATAGCCTGGAGAAGAAATTTTTTGGCCGGGTCGTAACCACCGATCAATTCGATGACCACATCAATATCGGGATGGTTAATCACCTCATCGGAAGAAGTCGTCAACACATTGGGCGCGAGTTTAATTCCCCGGTCGGTGGTAATGTCCAGATCAGCCACCTTAACCAGGTCCACCCCGGCTCCCAACCGTTTCTTAATGATTTCACTGTTTTCCGCAAGGATTCTAGCAACCCCGGCACCGATGGTGCCAAAGCCAATCATCCCCACCTTGATCGTTTTCATCGTCTACCCAGTTCCGTTAAAAAATCTCTCGAATTCCGCGGACCGCTTGTCGAATCCGGTGCTCATTTTCGACCATCGAGAACCGCACAAAATGGTCCCCGCCTTCTCCGAACCCAATTCCTGGCGCAACGGCCACTTTGGCTTGTTCCAGAAGTAATTTGCAAAACTCAAGGGACCCCATTTTCTTGAATCGGTCCGGAATTTCCGCCCAGACCATCATGGTCGCTTTCGGCGGTGTCACCACCCATCCGATTCGATTCAGCGATTCGCACAAGACATTCCGCCGGTGTTGGTAAGTATCGCGGATTTCTTCCACACAATCACGCGGACCATTCAAAGCCACCGTAGCCGCAATCTGGATCGGCTGAAACATGCCATAATCCTGATAACTTTTAATGCGCGCCAGGGCATGAATAATTTCAGAATTTCCCACCGCGAAACCTACACGCCACCCCGGCATATTATAACTTTTTGACAGGCTAAAAAACTCAATTCCCACTTCTTTCGCCCCTGGAACCTGCAAAAAACTGGGGGCGCGGTACCCATCAAAAACGATGTCCCCATAAGCAAAGTCGTGAATCACAATTAGGTCGTGTTCTTTGGCAAAGGTGACCACCTTTTCAAAGAAATCAATACCCACCACTTGGGTCGTGGGATTATGAGGGAAGTTAATGACCATTACCTTTGGCCTCGGCAAGTTACTCTTGAAGGCATCGAGAAGAGCCTCAAAAAAATCCATATCAGGGCCAAGGGGTACATGAATGACATCGGCGTTGGCCAAAATGAAGGCATAAGTATGAATCGGATAAGTGGGTGTTGGAACCAGAATAGAGTCGCCGGGACTGGTGATCGCCATGGCCAGGTGGGCAATGCCCTCTTTAGAACCAATCGTTGCAATCGCTTCGGAATTTGGGTCCAGGTCTACATCATGGTTGCGCTTGTACCAGTCGGTGATAGCGAGGCGTAATTTGTAAATACCCCTGGAAAGCGAATAGCGGTGATTGGATTCCTTCTGCGCGGCTTCAATCAATTTATCCACAATGTGTTTGGGGGTCGGCATATCCGGATTCCCCAGACCAAAGTCGATGATATCTTCCCCACGTCGGCGGGCCTCATGTTTGAGTTCGTTGACGATCCCCAAAACATAAGGAGGAAGGCGCTGAATTCTGGAAAATTCTCTCATGACTCTATTACGTTATCTATGATGGTTCTCGATCATGTCCTGATTGCTGATTTTCTTGCAGGAAAGAGGAGGCAACCTATTAATTTCCAAGGGAATCGGGCCGAATGCCCGCGTAACATAACATAATTTATAAAACCCGGCAAACCAAAACCCATTGGAACGAGAGGTTCTAAATCACCCCAGCCCCTCTTTTCAAAGAGGGGTCCATTTCAGCTCTCCCTTCCACGAAGGGGGAGTTATATTCTTCCTTAGCCTTCATGCCCCGCATGGGGTATTAGGGGGGATTTGATTTTCCTGGTGATCGGAGTCAACCGAGTTTCAGGTTACGAACATACGTTGATCGGAGAAATTTCTTGATTCTTTTTTCTTGATTCCGGCCTTTTGCAAGGAGTAGTATTTCGCTGGCGAACAAATAGATTAACTCGGCTTGACGGGCCTTTGCCATTTGCCTCCCATGCGTGATATCTCCTCACTATGTCTTCATGCCCCGAAGGGGTACTAAGGGGCAACCAAGTCCAATTATTTTCCCCCTCAGGCTTTCGTAAAAAAAGGATTCATTAGAACAAATGGAATTTTTTCAGATTATTTTATTGAGCATTATTCAGGGGCTCACAGAATTTCTGCCTATTTCCAGTTCCGGGCATTTGATTTTGGCTCCCCTGATCTTCAATTTTGAGGATCAGGGCCTGGCTCTGGATGCCATTTTGCATTTAGGAACCCTTCTAGCAATAATAATCTTCTTCCGCAAGGAACTGGCAGATTTGGCAAAGGGTTTAATTGACCGGCAAGGATCTCCGGAAACCCACCATCTTGCCTGGTGCATTCTCATTGCCTCTATTCCGGCGGGACTGATTGGCCTGTTTGGGGGAGGGTGGATTGAAGCCAACCTGAGGAATCCCACTTTTGTCGGGTTCAATCTTTTTTTCTGGTCCCTCATTTTCATAGCGGCGGACCGATATAGTTCAAAAAACACAAACTCGCTTATGGAATTAAACCGGCTCAGTCTACGAAAAATTTTATTTGTCGGGTGTGCCCAGGCCATTGCCCTTTTGCCGGGAACTTCACGGTCTGGTATTACCATTGCCGCGGGACTATTCAGTAACCTCTCGCACACTTCAGCAACCCGGTTTTCTTTTCTGCTGGGAACTCCGATTATTTTTGCGGCAGGAATGCACAAGCTGGTGCAATTTGTATCGCAACCCTCTGCAGAACAAACCTATTCCAACCTCCACCTATTTATAGGCCTGGGAATAAGCTTCCTGGTCGGTTTACTGGCCATTCAGCTTCTGCTCAAGATCGTTGAGAAAGTAGGTCTACTACCCTTTATCATTTACAGGATACTTCTCGCGGGAGGGATTCTTCTTTATTATTGAGGAGAGGATTTCTGTAACCTTCCAAATCAAGGCAAAAAAAAGCCGACCTGAATAAATCAGGTCGGCTTAAATTTTAAAACTTGAAGATTTTAACCACAGGTTACATCCAGGCCGGTTTGACCAGTATTGGTGATTTTAACTACGCCATTGATGTCTGAAATAGAATCGCCACGGCTGAAGTTATTTTGCCTATTAAATGTTACTGATTTTTTTCCCATGGAGTGCTTGCTGGCCATTTTCACTTGTTTATTTCCTGCCGCTCCGCCACCATCCGTAGTAAAGCTCTGATTACTATTCGGGCTCAAGCTTATAGCAGTCGTGAGATGAGTTGAAGAAAACCAGATCGTAGCATTTGCATCACCCCAATCCTTACCATCCGCTCCGCCACCCGTATTTGCAACCGTGATGGATTTAGCGTCGTTGCATTTAGCCATCCCGCCCGGCGCCAACGCTCCTGCAAATGCGGAACTTGCAAGGCAAAAAGATGCTACAGCAACAAGTAGTACAACAGCGAGTTTTTTCATTATAAATCCTCCCTTACCCTAGTTAACAAACATTAGCTGACAAACATTCACCTACTAATATTCTAAATGAGGCATATTCCAGGGAATCGGCCCCTCCCTTTAATAAATAATAAACTTACAATAAGTTGATATCTCAAAGAGCCCTTCAGTGCCTGGACTCCCAGCGATTGGAGTTTTTCCCGCACTTTTACCGGTATCATAAAGCAGGAATTATCCTACTTTCAAAAGATCCGGATTCGGTTTTTACCGAAAGTATACTTATGAGTTAAAACATGTCAATGTTTATTTCTAGGTCAGGCCATAACCTGTTATTTTTTAAAAGGTTACAATATTAGCTTTTTGGCCTCCTAGCGACAAAATTTCCGCTATTCCTACAAGGCTTATGGTCTTTTTCCTATATTTTATAGTCCGGAGCACCTATAAAATTAAGCGTGAAATTATTATTATCCATCAACCCTGCAAATTTTTATCGGCGATCACTACACCTGAAGGCAGAATCAAAGCCTTTTTCAATCCTTCCAAGTGCACCTTGCCTTTAAGGCAAGCCGTTCCTTCAAAACGGACATCTCCCTTTATCTTCAATTCCTCCAAATCAACAAGATCTGGAATGATGGGCAAACTGTTTTGAAAATTTTCTATATTTTGCAGAAATTCTCCCAACTCTATTTTGGGTAAATGCTTTCTCTGCGGATTTATTTTTAACTGGCCCTTGTTCAAGGTAAAAAGGTTGGAACGCACCAACAGCAAATCATCCGTCTTTTTAACTGGCAAAAACCGATCACGTGAAACGGTAAGTCCTACAGCCCCCTCAAAGCATTCCAAAGCGGAACCGATAGCAGTTTCAAGCTGAACAACGGGAGTTTCCCCAATATTTTTCCGGTTCACCAGCACAGTTAATTCCAAGGGCCCCTGATTCAGCCTTTTCTCCAAGGCAATCAGGTTAATCCAGATATTATTGGTGTTGAACACCTTGAATTTTTTCTGGTCACAAAACTCGCCAACCTTATCATCGGGAACACGAGCAATCTCCAACAACTTAAGTTTTCCATCCTGTTGGTAGAGGGACCCACCCTTAACATCGGCAGAGGTCTTAGGAGTCATTTCCATTAAGAAGGGAATGTTGAACTCATCCATATGATTCAGGATGACAAAATCCACAACGGCCCCAAGATTATCGGCATTGGAAATAAAGAGAATTTCCCTGCCCGCATCAATCAACCGTTGCAAGATTCCCTGTTGCCGAACACACTGATAGAAATCTCCATGTCCTGGAGGATAGTATGCCTGATCTCCCCATTTATCAGGAGTGAGCGGACTCAGGCTCTCCGGCTGGGAGCGCCCGCTCCCACAATGGCTCGGGCAGTGAACAGCGAAGAGGTGAAGGCGGCGGTCCCTGCGCTCAATTCGGAGGATATCCCGTGCCCACAGTCACCTTCGAACATTCGGCGTTGCGCGACATCCAAGCACGATTCGGCATCGAGCACGACCCTGAACTCTGGTCGGAACGGCTCGGGCTGATCGGCTGCTCCGTCGAGAACTGTGACGATGAGACCGTTGACATCGAGGTGTTCCCCGACCGCCCCGACCTGCTCTCGGTCGAGACGATGGCGCACGCCGCGCGCCCCTTCCTGCATGGCGCGGCAGCAGAACCGCGGCTCGCCACCCGCAGCAGTGGCATCTCCATGGGTGTTGACCCCTCATTGGAGAAGGTGCGACCGGTCATCCTGGCGGCACTTGTGCGTGGAGTGGACACTGGGAGCACGGTCGAAGAGCAGGACCAGTTCATCCAGGGTCTGATGGACCATCAGGAGAAACTCCACTTCGCGCTCGGCAGGGGGCGTAAACGCTCGTCGATCGGTGTGCACGACTTCGGCTCTCTCAGACCGCCTTTCGAGGTGATCACCGTTCCCGAGGACTACTCATTCACCCCATTGGCGATGTCAGAACCGCTGTCGATCCGGGAGATACTGGAGCAGCATCCGAAGGGTGTGGATTATGCTCACCTGCTGGAGGGTTACGACCGGTTCCCCGTCATTCTGGATGCGACCGGCGCGGTGCTCTCCTTCCCGCCGATCATCAACGGCGAACACACCACCGTGACAGAGGACACCCGCGACTTCTTCATCGATGTCACAGGCTGGGACGCGCGCGCCTGCGAGGCTTCGCTGCTGCTCACATGTCTGGCGTTCGCAGCCCGTGGAGGAACAGTGGAGACGGTGCGCATCACCTCTTGGGACGGAGCGGAATTCGACTCTCCGGAAGGGCGCCCGCGCGAGCACAGGGTCCCGAAGTCGCTGCTTGAGGACATTCTCGGTCGCGAGTTCAGCGATGAGCAGGTTGCCGCTGCTCTTGACCGGATGGGCGGCAGGCTGGTGCGCCGCCGGGTGAGCACCGATGGTCCGCGGCACCGAGAACGCTGGGCAGAGGCGGCGGCAGGCGAGGACGAATACATCGTCGAGATGCCCCGTTGGCGCTCGGACATACTGCATCCCGTCGACATCGTCGAAGATGTGGCCATCGGAATCGGCTACGAGGATCTCGGAGTCTCCATCTCACGCCAGTCCGACGCGGGCATCCCGCTGGCGAAGATGACTCTTCACCGGCGTATTCGCGAGAGCATGCAAGGGCAGGGGCTGCAGCAGGTGCAGTCGCTCACCTTGTCCAGCGACGACGACCAGTTCACACGGGTCCGGCTCAAGCCATCTGGAGCGGTGACTCGGCTCACCAACCCGATCACCCACGAGCACACGGTCCTGCGCCAGAACGTGCTGCCTGCTCTGTTGCGGCTGCTGGCTGCCAACCGGCATCATGAGCTGCCCCAGAGGGTGTTCGAACTGGGGACGGTCGTGCGCGACCACCACAACGAGGAACGGGTGGCGTGGGCGGCGGCGGAGGTCGGTGGCGGGTTCACGGCGGCGAAGGGAATGGCGCAGGCGTTGCTGCGTGACCTGGGCGCGGATGCACGGGGATTGGAAGTGCGCTTCGAAGCGCTGCGCGAAGGAGACGGGCCGTATCTCCACGGACGTGGCGCTAAGGTGTACATCGCAGATGAGTGGGTCGGCTGCATCGGAGAGGTGGACCCGGCACTGGCCGACGAGTTCGAACTCCGAGTTCCCATCCAAGCGGGGGAGTTCGACGTGGGTATGCTCGGCCGGCTCATCCCTGACCCGGTGTGATGAGCTGCTCAGCGGTTACCCGGAATAGGGGGCGAAGGAACCGTCAGCGTTCTTGACGTGGGGTTCCGGTTCGTAGGTGCCATCCTCGTTCTGATAGTACCAGTAACTGTCACCGCTCTTGGTGTAGCGAGCCGGATCCCGCTCGCTGACAGCCGGCGCGACGAGGGTCTCATCAGCCTCAACGATGGTCTGAGAGACGGCCTCACCTTGAGCGGGAGCACCCAGATGTGGATTCTCGAGGAGGTTCATCGCCGCCTGATATCCTTCATCCTCGACATGGCTGCGGTCGGCGAGTGTCTCGGCGGTATCCTCATCACGATCATATTCGACAGTCCCGGGCCCCTCGTCCTCGCCAGACTTGCTGCGCTTGAACGGCCAGAACGGCGGCATGGCCGTCTACAGGAGCCTGCACCCTTAGAATCTGCGCTTGAAGCGATGCAGGACGCGAGCATGCGAGGGGGACGGTTCAAGAATCGAGGGGTGTGGCGGGGGCATGCTCGAGCGGTGCTGTGGGCTGGTCACGCTGCTGCTGGTGTCGCTGATGCTCTCAGCCATTCCAGTGGTGCAGGAAAGCGGCCCAGACCTGCCTGCTGCCCCGGAGATGATGCCCAGTTCCCATGGCGGCGGTTCCAACCTCAGCTGGGGTCCTTCCAGCGGCCTGAATGTGTTCGTCGAGCCGGGGCGGATGATCAGCCTGCAGTTCAACATCACCAACAACGCCAACATCAGCGATGATGTGTCCTTCATGCTCACTTGGACCGGTGCTTGGAACGCGCTGTGGAACACGTCGCAACTACCCTGCACGACGCCGCTCACCGTCACCATGTCTCCCGGCGCCCTCGAGTGGCCTCACTTCGACATCCATGTCCCCATGGTCGTCAACGGCTCTCCTCTGGCTGGCGTTCGCCATGCATTCACCTTGAGCGCGACCTCGTCGATTGACGGCGTGTCCGTGAACTACTCCTTCACACTCGAACTCGATGCCGTCCACGGGGTGGCCATCGACAGCGAATACGCCCGATTGAACGTTGACCCGGGGGAGAAATTGCGTCATCCAGTGACGATGCGGAACATCGGGAACGCCCGGGTGGGACTGGCTGCGCGGGTGGTGCCGCTCGATGCCGAAGGTGAGGTGCTTCTAGGATTCTCACCCGAACTCTCGTTCCAGCATGACGGGTGGCTGGTGGGTGTGTTCGAGGTGTACCACTTGAGCGGGGTGGGCGCTAACGGACTGCAACCGAACGAGAGTGCCACGGTGCAGATCGAGGTGCAGGCGCCCGCACAGACCAGTGGGGGCATACACATCGGGGTGATCGGTTGGAGCGGTGGTGCATCGCTGGACACCGAGATGGTGGATTTCAACGTCGACATCGAGTTGCGCCGGGGAGGCCTGCTCGAAATGGAGACGAATTGTGGGGACGACGTGCTGCCCAACCGGACGTGCAACGCCGAGATCTCAGTGACCAACACCGGCAACTTCGCCGACTCGTTCGAACTCGTCGTGGAGAGCAATCCATGGCTGCGCACCTATCTGTCACGCAGCGTGCTGGTGCTGCAGGAGGGTGAACGGCAGGAGAGCATCATCCTCACCCTGCAGGTCGATGGCATGGTCGCTGCTTTCAGCCATGGGACAGCCACCGTGACGCTGCGGCTTCAGGACGGGGCCGAACTCGGTTCACAACAGGTCGAGATGCGCGTGGGGGCCTATGTTGACTGGGACCTGAAAGCGGTCGAGGCATCCACCGACTCACGTGACAACGTCTCAGTGGCATTCACGCTGCGCAACCTGGGCAATGGGGACGACGGGCTGCAGGTCAGCATGCATGTCGACGTGAACTCGGTTTACGGACTGATTCCGCCGCCTGGTGCCACTTACGGTTCGAGCGAAGGCGCACCTCGGTACTTCGAGGTGCAGAATGTGCCACCCGGCGTCAACTTCACCTTCCGCGCGTGGATGCTTCTCCCGACCGACATGGAGGCCAACGGAACCGCGAACATGCGCGTCGAGATGCAGAGCGTGCTCGCACCGGAGATCGTGTTCATCAACGAGACACACTCCGAGTTCCTCGCCGAGCAGTACCGTCCCGAGAACGTCGATGAGGAGTCGGGATGGCAACGCCTCGAGATCGTCGCCAGCATCATCTGGAACACGTTCAGCGGGCTGGCGATCATCGTCATCGTCTGCCTGGTGGGCGCGCTCGGGTTGCACCGAGCCCTCATCTACCGCAAGCAGAAGGACGAGGAGTGGCTGGCGAAGCAGCCCAAGGTCGAGGAGTCAGAGAAGCCAGAGGACTGGTTGGGCAAGTTCGCCAAAGGGGCCAGTGACACGGGGCAGGCCGTCGTTGGGGCTGTCGTGGAGGCACCCAAGGTCGCAGCCAGGGTGTTCACCGATCTGTTCACTTCGAAGTCGAAGAAGCGCGGAGAGGAGCGGGAGAGACCGTCTGAAGATCTCCTGGACGCAGCCAACGTCGTGCTCGAACATCACGAGGGTGAGCGGGAATTGGAACGGCTTGATGACATCGCCGGCGGACTGCTCGATCGTGGAGACCCGCACCCAGCGAACATCGCGCTGCCGCCATCCGAACAGGTGGCCGGCAGAACGGTGCGCAAGCCCAAGCGTGTTCCTGCCGCGAAGCGAAAGTCAGCCGCCAAGGGCAAGGCGACCACCGCGGTGGCGGTTGGCATCGAGACTCCAGACCTCGAGCCGGAGGATTCACAGGCCGCTTCAACCCCCGTGCGCAAGGACGAGGACGATGATCTCGACCTCGACCTGTGAGGCGGCCGAATGACCTGGATGGCGGGAGTGGACGAAGCAGGGCGCGGGCCGTGCCTCGGACCGTTGGTGGTGGCTGCCTTCGCACTTCCTCAAACCGATCTGGAGTTGCTCGTTGAGAACGGGGTGGACGATTCCAAACAGTTGGACCCTGATGAGCGGCGGCGGGTTGCTGACTGGCTCAAGTCTGAGGGGGCCGAGCGAGGGTGGCGCATGCAGGTGCACATCTCGAGCGCACAGGACGTCGATCTTGCAATGCAGGTGAGCAACCTCACGAGTCACGAGATCGACATCTTCGCTCTGCTGCTCGACGCTGTCATCGGTGGTGCAGGAGATCTGGGTGGCGGAGTGCTCGCCCTCGACGCCTGTCATACGGATGCGCACCGATTCGGGGAGCTTGTCGCCAGCCGGCTCGATTCCTGGCCGTGGGCGGGCTGGAAAATTGACAGTCGCCATAGGCACGACGAAACGAATCCGGCGGTATCAGCGGCTTCCGTGCTGGCGAAGGTGGAGCGTGACGAACAGGTGAGAACGCTGGAAGCGGAGCTCGAAGTCCCGATCGGGTCAGGATACCCCAGCGATTCCAAAACGCGGGAGGCA
>ENA-ORDI01001245-ORDI01001245.1-marine-metagenome-genome-assembly--contig:-NODE-1245-length-14361-cov-3.584430_pt1 | contig 14361 bp, 16 predicted proteins | sample MGYA00248628_ERZ508525 | MGnify/ENA primary metagenome ERZ508525 (study PRJEB26195, sample SAMN05422138) | marine metagenome | isolation source: East of Porto Seguro, South Atlantic Ocean | place... | reverse complement strand
TCCATAACCACAAATTACGCCATCTGTAAAGAATTTCTTTTTCTGCATATCATATTCATGATAGTGGTGTGTGGTTAACGGATCCATTTCGGTAAAAGTACCTTCATCAAGTAAAAGATTGATTCTTTCACGAGCAGTTAATTTACCTTTATCATGTTGAGCTTTGATTCTATCTTGGCCCCCTCCTTGTAATGCTATGTTTTTCTTTTTAGTATATTCATCAATCTTCTCAGAATGCATAGCAGTGATCTAAAGCATGAGGGTTTCCTATATTAATTTAATTTGGAGATAGAGACATTATCAAATTTTTACAAAAATTCAACAAGTATTGTTCATTTTAGAAATTCAGGAGTTAATAATTAGAAATTTCTTTTTTACCGATTTTTGGTAAGAGCTAAAAGCATCTTTTGCCTCACTACATTTCTTACAGATACATAATTGAGATACGTTTGGAATATCACAATTTTCTTGAAATTCACATTGAGGACAACCAGCAGGACCGCCACATACTACGCATTGCAGTTCATTAATTTCAGCACATTTTTCATGTTTTACACCTAATCCTTTTGCCCACAATCCAATTTCATTGACTTCGATTTTTTCATTACATACTAAACAAGTTCCTGGAAACTTCATAGGAATTTTTCTCCAGCTCATTAGATTAGTTCAATCTCCTTTTCGATAATATCACCAAAAGTTTCTTCTATTTCTAATTCAAGAGTTTTATTTTTAATGCAAAACAAAACATATGGTAAACAAAGTGTTACAAAAGCACTAGAAGACAAATGTAGTTTTTTTGCCATAACAGATGATAATGACTTTATTTTGTTTCTGTCCCAACGAATTCTATTAAGTAAAGGCCATGAAATATTGTATTGTGAATATCTTATTCTATCATCATTTTGATATAATTCTATCAAAACGTCATTGAGATAACGTAAAAGTCTCCAATTCTGAGTTTTCATAATCTTGCCATAAAGCATGTCAGCATTTGAGATAATTTCTAGATATTTTGCAAGCGATGTATTATCTAAATTACTTGAGATAATACTAGAGTAGAATGCATCAATCTTTTTTCTTGGATCAATTTGCATGGAATACAAAACCCCTCTAGCTTCTTCAATTGAATTTGCTTTAAAGAATGCATTTACTCCATCTTCAACATTAATGCTTTCAAAAGATGTTTCAGTTTGAGGATTAAATCCAGTAACTAAAGACTGAGTTAGATTAATCATAGAACGGATATCTCCATGTGATTTGTCAATAACTTTGATTAAAGATCCAGGGCTTAGTTTTGCACTTTCTTTTTTTAGAATATTTTCAAGATAGACTCTCAAAAGACGAGGAGGAAGTCTTTTGAAGTAGATTGTTTTAACAACTTTTCTGATACTTTTCATTTTGTCTTGAGTATCATCGTTTGCAGCAAGAACAATAGGTACTGTAGGTTCTTTTAGAATGTCAACAAGAGCTGCAGCGCCTCCATAATCACCACGACCGTGAATACCATCTACCTCATCAACAAATATCATTGGAGTTCCTAAAACACTCACATTACCTAAAACAGGTGTAAGAATTTCATTAATTCTAGATTTACTTCTAACGTCACTTGCATTAAGTCCAATCATATCATATCCAAATTGTTTTGCTAGTAGATAGGCCATAGTAGTTTTTCCAATTCCAGGAGGTCCAACTAGAAGAAGTGGTTTTGTTCCTTTCTTCCATTTTGCAAACCATTCCATTATTGCAGCACGAGATTCTTCGTTTCCCACCATGTCAGAAATAATCTGAGGTCGATATTTTTCAGACCACATCAATTTTATCACTTTGGAAGTTTAGATTCAAACTCTGACCATTTGTTGGCCTTTAGTAATTGATTGTACCAGTATTGATTATAATGTTCTACAGTCAAAAACAAAAATTCTAAAAATTCTTTGTGAGAAAAGTCCTCAGGTAACATTTCAAGAGTAAGGCGAGCATCTTGTAAATACAGATTACTTTTTTCTAAAGTGACTTCAAATCCTTTTTTCACATCATTTGCTAGTAATGAATAGTAAAGTGGCCAAGAAGGTATTTTTACAAATCCATTTTTAATAGAGTCTTCAATTTCATTTCCACATCCAACACCTTCTGCAGCTCTTGCCATGCCTAAATAGAAAATTTCACCCAATGGTCTTTCTGCTAAAGCCATGTTTCTACCAGCAGTTCCCATAACTGCTCGATATTTTTTGTAAGACAATGTCATTTCTTCTTCAGTAATTTCAGTTGGTTTTGATTTTAATTTCTCATCAAGATACTGTCCTATTCTAGCATCCTTGAATCCATCTTCAAATTCTTTTAGAACTTGTTCACCACCCTTTGAAATTTTATCTCGGGCTAATTTCAAGATGTATGGATTCATTAGTTTATAATCATCAAGAAATTCCAAATCTTCATCTTTATCTACGATTCTATCCATTGGTTCACTTAGATCAATTGCTAAAATATGTCCTTCAACTACATCCTGTTTTAATTGAGGATCATTTCTTCCAGCAAATTCTGCCGCACCATCAAATAACGCATTAAAAACAGGAAAGGTCATTTTTACGAAATTTGAATTTAAAATTCGAAGCACTCTATCTCTTAGTACATCAAGGCGTTCTAATTTTGATTTTATAGGCTCAATTTCAGATGCGTTTAGTATTATTTCAGTAGAACCTACTTCATCACCGAATGCTTGCTGAGTAGAATTTGGGTTGGTATCTGATTTTATTTCGTTGAGAAGGCCTTGTGCAAATCTTTCTGCAAAGTTAGGAAATTCTTTTTCTGTTTCTTCCTTGTATTTTTTAAATAATTTGTAGCCTTTTGATTTGAACAAACCTTGTTTCAATATTTGTTTTCCAGGTTTTGTACTCATCAAAGCTTCTTTACTTACAACAGATTGATCTTTACCACTCACAAACGTAAACTTCTTTATTGTTATTTATGTTTTCAAAACAAATGTTTACTTGACTTAAATTACGAAATATTAAACATTCATTATGGAAGTAATAGAAATTCTTCGTGAAGCTTCAAATAGAATTTATGAAAATGTAAAAGATCTTGCCGGTACTGAACATGCTGCAGGAGATTTTGGTAGAGGTGCAGGAGGAGATATTTCACGAAACATAGACATTGTTGCTGAAAAAACAGTTTTAGATTATCTTAAAGAAATTAATTTTGAATGTGTTGTTTTAGGTGAAGAATGTGGAAGAGTAGAATTGTCAGATAACACTAAAGGATACATCATTATGGATGCAATAGATGGTTCTGCTAATGCAGTACGTGGTGTTCCTTTTTTTTGCAGTTCATTAGCATTTGCAACTGAGAATAAACTAAGCTCAATTACAGACGGGGTTATTACAAATCTGGTAAATGGGGAAATGTATTGGGCTTCAAAAAATAAAGGTTCATTTTTCAATGAAGAGCGAATTAAAGTACATAATAGTGATCCAATTTACAAAATAGTTGGCATCAACATATCTGGGGCAACAGTAGACTTGATGAAACGATTACATCCAATATTTGAAAATCATAACCACATAAGACATTTTGGTGCAAATGCCTTAGAAATGGCATTATTTGCGAGAGGATTGATGGATATTTTTATTGATTTGAGAGACAAAATTAGAATACAAGACATTGCCGCTGGATATCTAATTGTAAAAGAAGCGGGCGGATTATTGTTAGATGCAGATTTGAATCCACTTGATGCTGATCTAAGTTATGATACAAGAGTTTCTTTTATTGCAGCTGCAAATCAGAAAATTCTTGATGAAATAATGTCGCAGATCAACCCTTGAATAGGTTAGAATATAAAATTAAATTATTACAAGGGATTTCACAGTTTTTTTATACTTTGAAACAATAATCGAATTTTTTGAATGGAATTATAAAAGAAATATTTTTATCTAAAGTCAAAGAAAAACTTGTTGTATGGTATTAGAGATGAAGGCAAAGGTCACGTATATGGAATTACTAAAAGAAGATCTTGTAATTATGCGAGTAGTTCCAGAAACTGGAGTGCCAAATTACAGAACTGGTCAATTTCTAACAATGGGTCTTCCAATACCAGCTGAAAAAAAGATAGTTAGAAGAGCATATTCACTTGCATCACATGCAGGGAATAGAGATTATTTTGAATTTGTAATTAGATGGGTAAGAAAACCACTTCCAGGTCGTGTTACAACTGAATTATTTTATCTAAGTGTTGGTGATGAAGTATTACTAGGATATCCTACTGGAGCTGCATTACAAATTAGCGAAAAGTTACCTAACGGAGAAAAAGACAATAGAAGAATAATTTGTGTTGGTGGTGGAACAGGATTAGCGCCATTTATTGCATTTGCACATCATTTCCATGACACTAATGACAAAAGAGAAGTGATTATTTTGCATGGAGCTAGTTACATTGATGAATTAAGTTACAAACGACTTTTGACAGATTATGATAATGAAAGTAAAAAAAGAGGAATTGACCAATGGAACTTTAAATATAGAGCAGCAATCAGCAGACCAAAAGAATACTACAACAGATCTTGGTCTGGACCTGTAGGCAGAGTAGAATCATTTTTCAAGCCTGATAAAAAAACTGGATTATCACCAGTGGATGAGATGGTAGGAGAAGAAATTACACCAGACAATACAATTGTCTACATTTGTGGATATCAAGGTACTATTGATGGAGTGATTGAATCTCTTGGCTCAAGAGGCTTTGTTACTGAACATGAAAAGAATCCTGATGGAAGCTTTGGAATAAAGTTTGAATCTTACGGATAGAAATCTCTTTCAAACAAATAATCAATTTTTATTTTTTGGATCAAAGCTAGTTTTTAGCAGAAAATGAACCTGTGGATTTTTATATCCTAATATTTTCTGTAAAATATGGCAAAACTCACGTGTGGAGACTATGGTTTTGAGTGTGATTATGTATCTGAAGGGGAAATGGAAAATGTTATTGAAAATTTTAGAACACACATGGATGATGTACATGGTATAGATTATTCCAAGGAAGTTGTCATGCAGTTCCTCTTAAGAAAAACAGGCGCTTGAGAGAATTAACCATCAAATCTTTTCATTGTTGCAGATAAAATAGGAACTTCTTTTGTAATAATTTTTTCAACTGCAGGAACAATACTCATTCTAGCTTTAACACTTTCTTCATAAATTTCGTAAATTTGATCTCTAAACAATAATTTAATTCCAGGAAGTGCAGTAATTCCTTCTTCAACAGTTCTAGGTTCTGACAAATCTAAAATTAGTGTACCTTTTGTCTTTTCTTCCATAATCAATCGGATTCTATCATAGGTGATTAAGAAATAATCACATGTTGTTGCGACAAAGATAATATCATATTTATCAAAACCAGCCAAGACCTCATTAAAGTCAACAGGATTTCCACTCAAGAGTGTTGTAAATCCAATTGCACGATCAATTGTTCTACTCGTGACATCAAAGTTGATGTCTTTTTTCTTCAAAGCTTTTGCAACCATAGCAGCAGGCTCACCAGTACCAATGAGTAAGATTTTTTTCTTGGCATCAAGTCCTGCTTTCTCATCTACCAGTTTAATTGCAACATCACCAAGAGAGATAACTTCCTTTGCGATTCCAGTGGTATCTCTCATTCTGAGAGATAATCTAATTACGCTTTCAAATAATTTATTGAGAATTTTACCAGAGATGCCAGCACTCTTTGCCTTAGCAAATGACAGCACAATCTCATCAAATATTTCTTGTTTACCTATAACAGGAGAATCTAATCCAGATGCTAAACGTAATAGATGAAGGTATACATCATCACCTTTGTATACTTCGAGAGTTTGATCAAAATGATCAATATCATTCTGGTCCAATGAAGACAGAGGTATCCAAGTATCTTTAATTTGGTTTAACACAAGAGTTCTTCCTTCAGGTCTTCGTGCATCAGGAGAATCAGAAGTTTCAACATTACTTACTAAAAAGATTTCAACTCTACTTGCTGTTTGAATAATTATACATTCATCAACACCAGAAATTTTTTTGAATTCTTCAGATGCTGCAATTACATCTTTGAAAGTAAATTTTGACAATGCATGTAGAGGTACATTTTTGAAAGTGACTCGTGCATTCATTACATCAAAATGTACTTGACTCAAATCATCACCATTAAGATTTTATCTTCTCCCGTCCACCTTTTGCAGTTCGGAAAACATTCATTCCAATGAAAAAATTTTCGTGTAAAGAGTTTAAATAAATTATATCATTCTTCGCGTTTTGGATTTGTTTTTCAGTAGATTCAGGATCATTTTTTAATTTTTCAAGTCTTTGGCTTGCTTCTTCTAAAAATTCATCAACTGCGTGTTCATAATTTGAAACGCCACCAAACTCAGGACTAAGAACGTGCTCAGGAACATAATTAGGAGTTACATCTGTGAACGCCTCAGCTTTTCTTGTAATAGATTCCTGTTCTTCCGCCGAAAGGATTGGTCGTGGGAATCGGTCTTTCTTATCTAACCAAAATTCTGGTTCGCCCATCTCTCGTCTGAAGATTTCCTCACCTTGTCTCTTAAACGTGTGAACAGGGCGCTTTGCTACATCTTCTTTTACTTCATCAGCAATTGCCTTGTATTCCGCTTCTGCTGCAGCTTCGGCTTTTTCTTTTGCATCTGCTGCTTTTGCAATAGCCTTTTGTAGTGCAATTTCTGCTTTTTCAGCTGCTTTAGCTGCTGCATCTGCGTTACCTGTTGCATCGACTACAGTTTTTGCATCTTTTGGAGATTTAGCTTTTGTAGTTTTTTCTGTAGTTGATTTTTCTGATGATGAATCTTCTGTAGGTTTTTCTTCTGCTTTAGATTCTTTTTTCTCCTCAGACATCGAATTTTACTATTGTTGCCCGAATTTTAATATTCTTGTATGAGAAATCTTTTATCATTTCTTTTTTGAACAATAATATCTGCAAATATAATTCTGATCGGAAGTAAAATGATTTATTTGCTAACTAAATTTTGTAAAAATTATGGCGCCCTCGGCGGGATTTGAACACGCGTCTCAGCCGTGACAGGGCCGAATTCTAGACCGGGCTATACTACAAGGGCACAAATACATTGAATCAAATTGCCAGATTAAAAGTTTCGGTCACAACAAAAAATTTTGTAAAAGACTAAATTATACACGTAAAGCATTTGTCATGAGGGTCTATGGCGCAGCCAGGTAGCGCACCGGACTTTTAATCCGGTTGTCGAGGGTCCGAATCCCTCTAGACCCGCTACTTTTCTTTATTGCAGTTACCGAATTATTTCATTAACTTGTTTTTCCAAGTTTTCAATAGATGAATTGATTTTATTTTCTCTATTAGTAATAGTTGTTCTATAGTTGTTGATCTTTTGAATTCTATCAGAAATCATTCTTTTTTGTTCATCATATCCTGAAGAACCATATGATTTTCTATCCTTTAGAGAGGAGACAACAGTTGTAGAGGAGATAATTTTTGAAACGATTTCTGGATTAACTTTAGTATCAACTACAGATTTTTTGATTTCTGTTGAAGTCAATTTTGAAATAGATTTTTTTGAATGATATGCCATTTGGACCAAAACACCTGTAATTTTATGCGTCACTCTAAATGGAATTCCCTCTTGAACTAATTTTTCAGCGATATCTAGTGCAATAAGATTACTTGATTCAGTAACTTTTTTCATTTGTTTTTCATTCACTTTCAAAGTAAGGAGTATCGATTTTAAAATTAACAGTGAGCTAATAGATATTTTTGATGTGGACCAAATAGATGATTTTATTTGTTGTAAATCACGTCCATAACCTGTTGCTAGTCCTTTGATAGTTGTTAGAATTGCAGTCAAGTTTCCAATAACTTCAGCAGTTTTACCTCTTGTTAATTCCAAAATATCTGGATTCTTCTTTTGAGGCATTACGCTTGAAGGAGATGTAAATTCATCAGATAGTTCAATAAAAGAAAATTCAGATGTAGACCAGAGTACAAAATCTTCAGATATTCTACTTAAATTAGTCATCAAAATTGAAATCATTGCAACATATTCAGCCACAAAATCACGTGTACTTGTTGCATCAATTGAATTCTCAACAAGATCATCAAAACCTAACATCTTTGCAGTGCTATGTCTATCAATTGGTAGACTTGTTCCCCCAATAGGTCCTGCGCCAAGTGGACTTTGGTTAACTCGTTCAAAGGTTCCATAAAGTCGTTGAAAATCTCTTGACAAAACATCTGCATGTGCCAAAAGATAATGAGAAAATAGACCTGCTTGAGCTTGCTGAAGATGAGTGTAAAGTGGCATTATTGTTTTCTGGTGATTTTTTGCCACAGAAACAAGAGCTTCAATAGTATCTAGAAGACAATTGCAAATGATATTGATGTCGTCTCTAATTTTCATTCTAATATCTAAAGCAACCTGATCGTTTCGTGACCTTGCAGTATGCATTTTTCCCCCACTTGCCATTCCAGCCTTTTTGATTACTAGTGATTCAATTAATTCATGAATGTCCTCTGCACCAGACGATGAATCAAATTTTTCTTTTTTCAAATATTTCAAAGCTAACAAGATTTTTTTTGCATCATTTTTTGTTATGATGTTTTTTTGATATAACATCAAGGTATGAGCTTGGCTTCCAATAATATCATAGAGTGCAATTTCAGAATCATCATCTATTGATGAAACATAATCTAAAGTAATGCCACTCAAATCATTTCCTAGACGTGAGCGATACATTACCTAAGGTTTTAGAATGGTTATATATAGCATCGACGCTTTTGCCCACATGAGTCAAGATATCAAATTACTGCGAGTAAAAATCTTCGATGAGCTATCAAAGATTGTAGATCCAGAAATTAACACATCAATTGTTGAATTAGAATTAATTGATGAGGTTGATATCAATGATAGTAATGTTAAAGTTGATTTACATCTTACTAGTCCATTCTGTCCAGCAGTTTTTGGTTTTAAGATTTGCCAAGATGTTCACGATTATCTTTTGAAGGTAGATGGTGTTGATGATGTTAAAGTAAATGTTTCAAATCACTTTATGGCAGAGCAGATTAACAATCAAGTAAACAATAGCCCAAACCCAAAAAAACAGAGTTAACTTCTAAATCCTAGTAAATAGCCTCGAAGTAGTTGTATTCCCATCGCAGGATCAACGCCTTTTGGACATACTTGACTGCAAGAACCAGCAAAGTGGCATCTCCATATTCCATGAGGTTCATCAATCATCTTAAGTCTGGAATCTTTTCCCTTATCTCTGCTATCTGCAACATATCGATATGCTTGAGCTAATGCTTGTGGTCCAACAAATGAAGAATCTGTTGCCATTGTAGGACATGCAGAATTACACAAACCACATTTGATACAATTAGCAAATTGGATGTATTGTTCTACCTCTTTAGGAGATTGTAAGAATTCTTTTGCATCAGATTCGAGTTCCGTATCATCTCGAATAAGATATGGTTTGATTTTATGATGGCTGTCAAACATTCTTTCAAACTTTACAGCCAAATCACGAATAATTGGAAAGTTGCTCATAGGTTCAACTGTAATAACATTAGAGTTTAGTTCACTAATTTTTGTAAAACATGCAAGTCTTGGTTTTCCATTAATCATCATTCCACATGAACCACATGTTGCTTGTCTACAAGAGTAGCGAACCGCTACTGAATGATCAAAGTGTTTTTTGACATCAAGAATTGCCTCTAGAACAGTTGTCCATTTCTGATATGGAACAGTAAACTCCATAAATATACTTGAATCATCATGTTTAGGATTATATCTTGAAATTCTAAGTGTTATTGATTTAGAAGAGGACAATGGTGTTGATGTTTGTTCCTCTGCAATGCTAGTTACCTGTGCCATTTCTATACCAATCCCATGTTAACTACAATAATTGTTCTTGAACCGTATGCTATTAATCCAATCATTGCAGCTAGACAACCATAAGAAACGGCTTTTTCATAAATTCTTCCTTGTTTTAATTCCAATAAAATAACTCTAAGACCATTAAATCCATGAATTGAAAGTAAGACAAGTATTAATTCCAACATTATAGCATATGGAACGAATTTGTAGTTGGCAAGAACACTTTCATACTCTAAGGATTCTGCAAATCCCTGCGTAAGGCGCATCAAAACGTGAACTGCCACTAGGGCTACTGCTGCAATGGCAGTTCCATAGTGAATTTTCATGATTGTGCTTTCTCTCATCTTATTCACCAAACAATACCGCTAGTCCATACATCATTGCAAATGCTGCAAGAACAATTGCAGAATAGATACCTATCTTGTGTCTGTAATTTTGTGATGCTGGCTCATATGGATAATCAGGTCTAGCAGGTTTTCCTACACCAACTCCTCCATGTCCTAACATCACTCTAATTCCATTAACAGTATGAAATACACACATTCCAATTACAATTGATAAAATAATATGTCCTTCAGTAGTTGATGTCATTTCTAACAATTCATCCCATCCAACTTGTCCTCTCAGAATATTACTTGTTTCATAAATGTGAGCTACAAAATATGCCAATAATCCTAACCCACTTAATCGCATTAACAAATATGCAACTCGTTCGATTCCATAGCGACGTGGATTGGCCATTCCTCCAATGCCCTCTTTGTGTTCGTCTTTGGTCATCTAATATTTTCTCTCCACTGGCTTGTACTTAGTAATTGTTACTGGAAATGTTTTCATGATTGGTTCATTTGGATCATAGTAAGCAAGTGTATGATGTAAGAAGTTTACATCATCACGTTTAGTATAATCAGTTCTTGCATGTGCACCACGAGATTCTTTCCTGTTAATTGCACCAATCAACACAACTTCTGCTACTCTAAACATAGAATCAAGTTCCATTACATTTGAAAAGTTAGTGTTATACTCTTTTGCCTTATCATCAACATGTTTCCAAGTCTGCTCTCTAAGATCACGAATCTTCTTGAGACCTTCTACTAAATCAGTTTCATTTCTGTAGACATAGGCCTTTTCATTCATAGTATCAGTAAGTTCTTGTCTAATTTCATATGGATTTACATCACCACTTCCTCTAAAGATTCCATCATAGATTCTCTTTTCTTCTGCTTCAACCAAACTATTTGGCCAAGAAATTGATGGAATTCCCTTTTGGATATATTCCACTGCCAATTCTCCAGTAATTTTACCCCAAACGATACATTCCGAGGTTGAATTTGCGCCTAGTCGGTTTGAACCATGAACACTATTACACGCAGCCTCACCTGCAGCCCAAACTCCTTGCATTTGTGTTGCACCCTGAATATCAGTATGAATTCCACCCATCATATAATGACAAACAGGTCTAATGTCAAGTAATTCTTTGGCAGGATCAATACCAGAAAATTTGATAGAAATTTCTCTAATTCCACCTAATTTCTCTTTAATCTTTTCATCTCCAATATGTCTTAAATCAAGTTTCATACAATCAACTCCAGTTTCATGTTTGAATCCTCGACCTTCTTGAATTTCTGTCATTATTGATCTTGATACAATATCACGTGGAGCTAATTCCATTTTACTAGCGGCATAATTTTTCATAAATCGTTCACCTTTGTTGTTAAGTAGATAAGCACCTTCACCTCTTGCACCTTCTGTGATCAAAATTCCAGATGGTAAAATTCCTGTTGGATGAAATTGCACAAACTCCATATCTTTTAGTGCCATGCCAGCACGAAATCCCATATCCAATCCATCTGGAGTTGATGACAGTGCATAAGTTGAAAAGCTGTATAACCTTCCAGCACCGCCAGTTGCAATGATAAGAGCTTTTCCTTTAATTATGTAAAATGTACCAGAAGATAATTCAATTGCAGTAAGTCCCATGAATCGTTTTCCGTCATGAATAATTGATGTTGCAAACCATTCATTGAGATATTCTATATTTTCATATTTTTGACATGTATCATACAAAGTTTGCATTTCAAAAAAGCCAACTTTATCTGATGCATAAGTTGCTCTTGGAAAACTATAACCACCAAAGTTTCTTTGATCAAGTCTGCCATCGTCTCTTCTAGACCATGGCATTCCCCAGTGTTCTAATTGATGAATTTCTTTTGGTATTTCTACACAAAGTTTTTCAGCAACATCTTGGTCTGCAAGAAAGTCACTTCCTTTTATGGTATCATAAATATGTGATTCAATAGTATCTCCTTCATCTTCAAAAAGTACTGCTGCAGTTCCTCCTTCTGCAGATACAGAATGAGAACGCATTACTTGTAATTTTGAAACAATACCGATTTTGAGATTTGGTCCTTTTTTTGCAGCTGCTATTGCGGCTCTCAAGCCAGCAAGGCCAGAACCACAAATTATCAAATCAAATTCAATGGAATCAGTCATTTTTCAGACAAACTTGCTTTGAGTGTGATAAATATGTAGTAATTGAGAGGTGTAATCCCAAATATTAAAATATATCACTAGTGATATCACTAGTGATGATTTCGGAGTGGTTTCAGAGAGTAGGAAGTTCAATTCCTAGAGGGTTTTCTAGATATTTCATTTTAGAATTATTGAAAAAGAAAGAACGTACTGGAAAAGAGATCATCGATTATGCAGTTGAACAAAGTAACGGAATTTGGAAACCATCTCCAGGATTGATCTATCCATTATTAGGTAGATTACTAGATGAGGAATTAATTAAAGAAACGAAAGATGGAAGATATCAACTAACAAAGAAAGGAAACGAAACAGCAGCTGATGTAGATAAGATAAACGATATTGTTAGAAAGCAATTGGAGGTTTTATTTAGACTTAGCAACGTAGGAAGATTTGTTGCTATAGATATATTAGAAAAGATTTCAGCAATGGGTTCTATCCTAAGTTCAAATTTTGCCCATATGACTGATGATGAAACAAAGAAATACAAACATTTTCTTGAATCAGAATTAAAGAAAATTCAAGGGAAAGAAGTACAGAAGAAAGGCAAAGAAATTAAGATCGAATAGAAATATAGAAAATTATTTGAAGTTTCTCAGAGAATCAAATCCAGATAATGTCTATAAAATAATTTCGGATAATTTTTGATTAAAATCATAAATAATTCAGAGAAAGAACACAATTATGAAAAATTTAAGAAATATGTTAAAATCAAAAAAACCACTTGTTATTCCAGGAGTTTATGATGCATTAGGTGCAAAAATTGCCCAAAAAGTTGGATTTGAGGCAATGTTCCAAACAGGTTATGGTACATCTGCAACTCTATTTGGAATGCCAGATTATGGATTTATTGGAGCAACAGAAACAGTAGATAATGCTAGACGCATATGCAGAGCAGTTTCAGTGCCCGTAATCGTTGATTCAGATACAGGATATGGAAATGCTTTGAGTGTATGGAAATTAGTAAAGGAACTAGAATCATCAGGAGCTGCAGGAATTTTTCTCGAAGATCAAAGATGGCCTAAAAGATGTGGACACATGCAAGGAAAAGAAGTAATTTCACAAGAAGAATACACTGAAAAATTATCAGCTGCGCTTGATGCAAGAGAAAGCAAAGATTTCATAATTGTTGCAAGAACAGATGCAAGAGCTACTGAAGGATTAGATATAGCTATTGAGCGTGGAAAACAAAATAAGAAAACAGGCGCAGATGCAATATTTGTGGAAGCCCCAAGATCATTGGATGAAATGAAAAAGATTGGAAGAGAAATCAATGCGCCATTGGTTGCAAACATGATTGAAGGAGGAGCTACACCATTGAGTTCTGCTGAAACATTAAACAAGATGGGATTTAAAATAATTCTCTATCCACTATCTGTTTTGTATGCTAATACATTTGCAACCATGAATATTCTAAAAGAATTAAAGAAATCAGGAAATACTACGAAATATAAACAAAAAGTTGTGAGTTTTGATCAGTTTAATGATTTAGTTGAACTTCCAAAGTTCAGAAAGATGGAAAAGAAGTACAGAATTTTAAAAAGGAAATAAAATAAAAAATTTCAAGTAAAGCGTGTTTATTATGAGTTTCTCTTTACTTCAATTTCTATTGTTGAAACGTTTCTGGTTCTGCCGTCTTGTGATTCCAATGCTTCTGAGCCAATATTAATTGCTCCGATAGTATAGCCTGCACTTTCTGTTTTTCGTGCAATGATTTGAGCTACATCTACAGCGCGACCTATGCTCATTCCTCTAGCTTTGATGTAAACGGCAGGTAAGTTTGCCAATTGAATTAATGTGGATGTAACATATGCCATCAATGGTTTCTTACCTATGAATATGGTATCTCTGTTTCCTGAAGTTTCTTTAGGTTTAGAAGTCTGTGTGTTTTCTGTAGTCTCTTTAGGATCAGAAGACTGTGTGTTTTCTGTAGTCTCTTTAGGATCAGAAGACTGTG
>ENA-ORDI01001243-ORDI01001243.1-marine-metagenome-genome-assembly--contig:-NODE-1243-length-14363-cov-4.500280_pt1 | contig 14363 bp, 11 predicted proteins | sample MGYA00248628_ERZ508525 | MGnify/ENA primary metagenome ERZ508525 (study PRJEB26195, sample SAMN05422138) | marine metagenome | isolation source: East of Porto Seguro, South Atlantic Ocean | place... | reverse complement strand
ATTTGTTGTCCAAATACTCCACGGAAGGATATGCACCGGATCATTGACATTTGCAAAGCAGCAGGAAAACCATTTCGAACTTTACCATCTGTCTCAGGACTGGTATCAGGGCGAGTTTCGGTTAGTCAATTCAAAGAAGTTTCATTAATCGATCTCCTTGGAAGAAGCGAAGTCGTTCTGGATAAAGGTCTAATTTCGGATTATATCAATGGGAAGCGAATTTTGGTAACGGGAGCCGGTGGTAGCATTGGATCCGAACTTGTACGCCAATGTCTTAAATTCAAACCTGCACTGCTTGTTATGTTGGATAACAGTGAAATTAACTTATTCAATATCGAACGCGAAGTGATATCAATACCAACTAATGTTTTGGTAAAGCCACTTCTGTCAAATATCCGGGATATAAATATTTTGAATAAGGTATTTACTGAATATGAACCCCAAGTTGTTTTTCATGCAGCAGCTTATAAACACGTATCCATGCAGGAAGCTTTTCCTTGGGAAGCGATTCATACAAATGTTCTTGGCACATCACATTTGGTAAAGGCGTCTTTAGAACATAATGTTGAAAAATTTGTGTTAGTCAGTACAGATAAAGCTGTTAAACCAGTCAATGTGATGGGCGCCACAAAGCGGCTAGCAGAATTGGTTTGCCAAGGAGCAAATACAGAATATGGGACCCGATTCATGTCTGTACGATTTGGAAATGTACTGGGTAGTTCTGGTAGTGTAATTCCAATTTTTCAGGAACAAATCAGGGCCGGTGGTCCAGTAACAATTACGGATCCGGATATGGAAAGATATTTTATGTCTGTACCGGAAGCAGCACAATTAATTTTACAGGCAGGAAGCATTGGCGATGGTGGAGAAGTTTTTGTTCTTGATATGGGTGAACCTATAAAAATCCTTGATATTGCAAACGAACTCATTAGGCTTTCAGGATTTGAACCAGAGTTGGATATCCCCATTAGTTTTATTGGCGCACGTCCCGGTGAAAAAAAGATAGAAGAATTAATTCAGGATAATGAAAAAGTTCGAAAAACGAAACATGCAAAAATTATGATTGTGGATTCAACCACCGGCAAAGAAGATGGAAAGAAAATATTAAATAGAATTTTGAAAGGCGAACTAGGGGGTCATGAGTTTAATAGTAACCAGCTTAGAGTGTCCTTAGCATCTCTTGTGCCTGAGTATAAACCAAGTGATGAATTAAAAGAGCCTATTATTTTTAGAATCAAACCGGACGTCATGGCATAACCTGATATTAAATCGTTGTAAAAAAAGGCTCCAGATTGAGCCTTTTTTATTTCTTTTATTTTGAATAGAAAATGATTCTTTTTAGAATTTTCCAACCATCTGACATTTTAAGTTTTTTACCCTCAGTTTTAGTCCTTCTCTTATATGAAATGGGAATTTCATTAATAGAATTATTTATTGATACAAGGTTCGACGCAATTTCTACATCAATGTCAAATCCGACAGAATTGGTTAATTCAAAAGATAGATCTGATTTATAGAAAGCTTTACATCCGCAAAGGACATCAGAGAAATTTGTTTGATGGATAAGATTAAATAATCCATTTAAAAAGAAATTCCCAAAATCTATGATTGAACCCAACGGGTTCATTGAATTAACCCTTGATCCAAAAACAACATCAATTCCTTCAACTTTATTCAAAATCATAAAGTTTGTCAATTCATGTAAGTCTAATTCCAAATCCCCATCAAAAAGAATAATTTTATCATTGGATGATTTTTCTAATCCTGCACGAATGGCTTTCCCTTTTCCAAAGTTATTAGGAAAATGGATTAATGTTATAAAGGAACATTGTTGTAATAAGCTGCCAGATTGATCATTACTTCCATCGTCAATGATGATGATTTCATTATTGTTAGAATGAAGTTTTAAACCTTCAAGTAAAGTTGGGACACTTTCAACTTCATTATGAATTGGGATAATGATGGAATAAGGCATGAATTAATTTAGGTTAAAAAAAGCGGTCAAAAGACCGCTTTTCGATTATAGAGCTCTAGTTTGAAATCAATGTGAATCTAATTTTTCCCAACACCCAATTTTATCACGTGGGGCTGATTCTTTTTTATCACATTCCTTGAATCAATAATCAGGTCACTATTTTCTTCAATAAATTGAAAATCAATTTGGTCATGATCCGTCATGATGATAACCGCATCTGAGTTTTTTAGATTCTCTTTGGTGAGAGATTTATTTCCATTAATTCCGTTCCCATTGAGTTTGACAAAAGAAACATATGGGTCATAAAATGAAAGTTCAGCCCCGTCATTTTCCAACAATTTCATGACATCTAAAGCAGGCGATTCACGGACATCATCTACATTTTTTTTATAGGCAACACCTATAACAAGGATTTGACTTCCCCATATTGATTTTCTTTGTTGATTTAATCCTTGCTGAACCAAACCAACTACATGTAGGGGCATAGCCGTATTGATCTCGCCCGCCAATTGAATAAACCGAGCATTGTAATCCAGTGCCTTCAATTTCCAGGACAAATAGTGTGGGTCAATGGGGATACAATGCCCGCCCAATCCAGGACCCGGAGTGAATTTCATAAATCCAAATGGTTTTGTTGCAGCTGCATCGATGACTTCCCAGACATCCACGCCCAATTTTTCACACATGATGGCTACTTCATTTGCTAAGCCAATATTGACAGCCCGAAATGTATTTTCCAAAAGTTTGACCATTTCAGCTGATTCAGGAGAAGAAACCATTACAACCTCATCAACGATGGTCTTATAAAGCAATTCACCCATTACACCGCAATTAGGCGTAATGCCGCCCAATACTTTTGGTGTATTGGCTGTTTTATATTTTTTATTTCCCGGATCAACCCTTTCAGGGGAAAAGCAGAGATAAAACTCATGGCCTACCCTTAATCCTTTTGATTCCAATTTAGGTAAAACTAGTTCTCTTGTCGTTCCGGGATAGGAGGTGCTCTCCAAAACAATGAGCATATTATGATGAATAAAATCCTTCATGTTTTTCATGACACTATTGATGTGAGAAATATCAGGATTCTTTTGTTTGTTTAGGGGTGTGGGGACACAAATAGAAATGGCATCCAGATTCTGAATCACCGAAAAATCAGATGTGGCAGAAAGTTGATTAATTGCAACTGCATTTGCTACAGATACGTCTTCTACATCTTGGATGTAATTTTCACCCCGATTCAGTTTTTTTACCTTTTCCTGATCCACATCGATTCCCGTTACATGAAATCCTGCACGGACGAATTCCATGGCGAGAGGGAGACCCACATAGCCCAGACCGATGACACCAATCTGTGCTTCCCGGTTTTCAATTTTAGTTTTAAAGTTCATTTAAGAATTATAATTGTTCAATAGATTTTAGAAGCTAAGAATTTATACGAAATCCTTGGGAAGGGATAACTATATTTACAACAATTTTTAACAAACAATTTAGAAAATAATGGTAAATATTGATTGGCGAATTCGCTTGGCAGGTGGCGTAATCATACTTATTGGTGGTGGTGTTGCGATTAAATATGCATTGGATCTTCGGTCTGCTGGTGAAGATCTTAATCAAATTGGGATTCTTGCCCTATTGGCGGTTTGGGGTGGATGTGATTGGATATTAAAAGGGATTCAAGAAAAAAAATAATTCATGCGAGACGCTGTTTATCACTATATGGCGGAACCAAATCCGTTTATTTTATTTGGGACAGATCACATCGTTGGAACAATCGTTTTTCTGTGTCTGTGGATTTGGTTACCAAATTATACTAAAAATAACCTATCAAAATCAGATCAGGAACGATTGGGTATATTTTTGGGTTTTGTTGTCATGTCCAATTATCTTGTATGGGTTGGATTGGAAGCAATTGCCGGTACTTTTGATCCAAAACTGCATCTCCCATTTCACTTGTGTCGGTTTGCAAATCTTATGATTCCTATCGTCATGATATGGAAAAAGGAAAGGCTCTTTCAGATATTATATTTTTGGGGAATGTCCGGAATGCTTCAGGGTGCCTTCACACCAGATGTCACCCATGGATTTCCACATTTTCATTATTTTCGATTTTTTATCGGGCATAACGGAATGGTACTTGTTTTGATCTATGCCATCGTGGTTTTTGAAATGCGTCCTACACTTAAAGGATTATGGGATTCATTCCTGGCCCTCAATGGATTTTTAGGGCTCGCTACAATAGTAAATCTGGTATTGGATTCGAATTATTTTTGGATCTGCGGAAAACCACCAACCGCATCCTTATTGGATTATTTAGGACCCTGGCCGTGGTATATTTTGACTGCTGAAATTGTTGCATTGTTACACTATTTGGTCGCTTATGCGCCATTTTATTTCATTAAGAGAAAGCTTTGAATAACCTACTGCAAGAATTAAATAGTTTAAAATTCGCCTGCTTTTCGTTGGAAAATTCGCCCATAATACCATTATTGACTGCATTTCCCGCCTTAATCAGACAAATTTTAACTCTTTTTTCTTCACCCACCAGGTTTTTCAAAGCCTTCTAAGAAAAGGACGATCCCTTGACTAAAATAGAACTCCTATTAACAACCCTGTTTATTGGGGTTTTGCTTACAGGAATGAAAATGACATCCACAAAAAACTTATTACCGCCTGTTGCGCAAAAAATTCCAAAAGTTGTAACTGTACATAATGACTACAGAATCGATGATTATTTTTGGTTAAAGGAACGGGATACACAACCCGTCTTAGATTATCTCAAAGCAGAAAATAGTTATACCTTTGCAAAAATGAAACACACCGAATCGCTCCAGAAAACTTTGTATAAAGAAATGAGGGGAAGGATTAAAGAAGATGATTCCACTGTTCCTTACAAATTTGGAAATTATATGTATTATACCCGGACAGAAGAAGGGCTGCAATATGACATTTATTGCAGAAAATTAAAAAATTTGGATGGTGAAGAGGAGATTCCTTTGGATATGAATGTGTTAGCGAAAGAACATGACTATCTCGTGTTGAGTGCTTACAAAATCAGTCCGAATGAAAAATTCCTTGCCATCACGATTGATACATCAGGTGCCGAACGCCATAAGTTAATCATCAAAGATATCAAAACGGGAGACATCCTGGATGATCATTTGTCAAACCTTGATGGATCAGTGGAATGGGCCAATGACAATAAAACATTATTTTATACTGTACTGGATGAAGCCCATCGTCCTTACCAGTTGTGGCGACATGAATTAGGGAATGAACAATCCCAGGATGTTTTGGTCTTTCAGGAAGATGATGATCGTTTTTCTGTGGGGCTTCATCGCACAAAAAGTGGTGAATTCCTGAAAATGGACCTAGGAAGTCAAATCACCACCGAAGTATACCTCTTGGATCGAAATGACCCTTTTGGTGAATGGAAAATGGTTCAGCCCAGAGAACAAGGAGTTGAATATTATGTTTATCACCATGGTGATTATCTATATCAAATCACGAATAAAGATGCAATCAACTTTAAATTGATCCGAACAGCAATTAAAGGTGGAAAAGAAGAAGAAATCATCCCCAATCGGGAGAAGGTAACCCTGGATGTTGTTACCATGTTTAAAAATCATATGGCAGTACTAGAACGGGTCAATGGAAATCTTAAAATCCGACTTTTTGATTTTGAGAATGAATCCTGGTTTAACATGGAAATGAATGAGGACATTTATTCTTTGACTTTTGAAGAAAATTACGATTGGAATTCTGATTTCCTTCGATTTGGATATGGATCGTTTCTCACACCCTATTCTGTATATGATATTAATTTGAAAACCCACAAAAGAACCCTCCGCAAAAAGGAAGAAATTTTAGGCGGTTATGATCCTGAGAATTATGTTTCTGAGAGAATTTGGGCACCAACGCATGATGGGGAAAAAGTGGCTATTACCTTATTGTATAAAAAAGGGATTGATTTAAAAGGTAACAATCCCTGCTTTTTGTGGGGATATGGCAGTTATGGTGCCACATATGACCCTTGGTTTTCTTCCAATATTTTCAGCCTTGTAGATCGCGGCATGGTTTATGCCCGTGCCCATATCCGTGGATCATCTTTTATGGGACGAAAATGGTATTTAGACGGTAAACTGAAACAAAAGAAAAATACGTTTAAGGATTTCATTTCAGCAGGACGGTTTTTAGCAGATGAAGGAATTACATCCCATAAAAAATTGGCAATCTATGGTGGCAGTGCCGGTGGACTTCTCATTGGAGCTGTGATGAATATGGCCCCAAACCTTTGCAAAGTTTCCATCCCAAGTGTGCCTTTTGTTGATGTAATCAATACGATGTTGGATGAATCCATTCCACTGACTGTTACTGAATTCGAGGAGTGGGGAAATCCAATGGAAAAAGATTTTTATGATTATATGAAATCCTATTCACCTTACGAAAATATTGAAGCCAAAGCGTATCCACACACATTGGTTTTAGCTGGATATAATGATCCGCGGGTTCAATATTGGGAACCGGCAAAATGGACAGCAAAACTCCGGGACATGAAGACAGATTCGAATGACCTGCTGCTCAAAACTATTATGGGTGCCGGGCATTTTTCATCTTCAGGCCGATTTGACTATTTGAAAGATGTGGCATTTTATTACGCCTTCACCCTGGATAAACTGGGTCTGAATTAATGTCACTCATCTCCATCAATCCTGCAACTGGTGATGAGATTCGATCTTATCCACAGCATTCGTCTGAAGAAGTAAAATTCATTTTAGCGCAGGTCGTGCAAGCGCAAGAGAGTTGGCGTGAATCGGATTTAACTCTGCGCTTAGCATGTCTTGACCTGATAGCTGGAACTCTTCGAGATCGGGCAAGAGAATATGCATCACTGATGGCAGAGGAGATGGGGAAACCCTTTTCCCAAGGATTGGGTGAGGTGGAAAAATGTGCCTGGCTCTGTGACTACTATCGAGAAAATGCCAATTCTTTTTTATCCGATCAGGCAATTGATATTTCAGGACAAAAAAGTATCGTTACGATTCAACCTATCGGTTTGGTTCTCGGTGTGATGCCCTGGAATTTCCCATTTTGGCAAGTCTTTCGATTTGCGATACCAACACTCACAGTCGGGAATGGTGCTATTTTAAAACATGCTTCCAACGTTCAGGGGTGTGCTGCTGCGATAGAAAAATGTTTTAAAGATTCAGGATTCCCAGAAAACATTTTTCGGAATCTTGTTATTCCTGGGACCGAAGTGGATAAAGTAATCATTCATCCAGCCATTGTTGCCGTTACAATTACAGGGAGTACACCCGCCGGAAAATCGGTGGCAAAAGCTGCTGGAAGTGTTCTGAAAAAAACAGTTCTGGAATTGGGTGGCAGTGATCCCTATATTGTATTGGATGATGCGAATATTGAAAAAGCTGTGGAAGCGTGCATCACAGGCAGAACACTTAATGCCGGACAGAGTTGTATCGCAGCCAAACGGTTGATTGCAACTGAATCTGTTTATGATGAATTTTTATCTTTATTGGAAGAAAAACTTTCCACTAAAATAGTTGGTGATCCCTTGGATGAAGTAGATATGGGTCCCATGGTTTCAGTCAAGGCACGAGATGAAGTTCATGTTCAGGTCACGAAATCGGTAGATGCTGGCGCTGAATTGATCATGGGTGGCGAAATTCCAAATGAAATTGGCGCTTATTATCCCATTACACTTTTAGCCGCTGTTAAACCGGGAATGGCTGCTTTTGATGAAGAAATATTTGGACCTATTTTCGCAGTTACAAAAGCCCGAAATGTAGAGGATGCACTATCTTTAGCAAACCAGACAGAATTTGGATTGGGTGCTGCCGTGTTTACAAATGATCTTAAAAAAGGGGAAGAGATTGCAAAATCTAAACTGCATGCCGGTGCCTGTTTTGTGAATGATTTTGTAAAATCGGATCCGCGATTACCCTTTGGGGGCATCAAGGATTCCGGCTATGGACGGGAACTTTCATCTTATGGTTTGATGGAATTCGTAAATATTAAAACTGTTGTCGTGAAAAAGGCCTGATCGTTGTAAACTTTCCATGATGCAAACCCGAATTTTCATTTTAACAATCTTATTATTGGCAGTTTCCACCGCCCAGCAAAATCGGCTTTTCTGGGATGGGAACGATTGGAACCGAGTAGCAAAGAGTGTGGATTATCATCCTAAAACGGTGCATCGGATAAAAACGGCTTATCTTCATGGTGTATTGGATGGACGACTCCATGGCTATTTAAAAACCTGGGCGAAAGATCAATATTTGGCTGATGATGTATTTGGGGAAACAGTAGATTATCTAACGACCCGGGAACTCATCAAAAACCTGGATAATTTTTACGAGGATCCAATAAATGGTTACATCCCAATCCCGGCAGCTATTGTCATTGCGAATATGTACGCAGAAAGGGTGCCTGTTCCCATGATCGAAGATTATATTGAAAAGACCCGCAGGTGGATCAATGATCTGACCCTGGATCTGGATACATTAAATTATAGTAAACTAATAGAAGACAAATTTATCAAGCACCACGAAAAACAATTTAATCGATCCGAATAAAACCAGCTTTGGGATGCCATGCGAAAACCCGGTTCTCCCCGGCAAATTTCACTTTTGAAATGGTGAATACAAATGTGGGTGGTTTTTCTCCTTCCAAAGGGTATGTTGTTGTTTTGGTTGTTGAAAATCCTGTTTGGAGTGGCGGTTCATAATTATAAACTAAAACCATTCTTTCTTCTCCGAGAAATTCCTTATCCCCAGAATATTTTGCTAAAAATCCTTCCAGGTAATCCACCGGCCTGCCTACATGGTTGACCACTTCCACGTTGATCAGAATTTTGGCATCATCGATCACACGGGGGCGAACCTCGATCGTGAAGGGTACCTTGTCTCCAGCAACTACAAAGCAGGTTAAAAAAAGTAGTAGTAGTGTCCGTTTCATTGCATCAAAATTGGGATGAAAATCTGAAAGACAAAAGAGAAAGGTTTTGAAACCTTTTTATCAGCGGAATGGTATAAGGTAAATTCTTGATTGTTTTATTCATCGAAAATCCAATTCTAATTTCTCAATTTTGACGCAATTCATAAAAATTATTCCAGTCCTATTTTTGTCCATGGGGTTTTCCCAGGTGCGGATGGATGAATGGAAAGCACTCACATCTCCGTTGAATATCCGGGATTTGACGAATTTAACTAATGAATTATTTGCTGCGACGGAAGGGGGATTATTCCATATCAAGGACCAGGTTTATAAAACCTATACAACCGTTGATGGATTATTGGGGGTGGATTTGGCTGCAATTGACCATGACCATGATGCAAATATTTGGATCGGTGGAAATGTACCCTATGGATTCGTCCAGGTTTATGATCCAATGGAAAACGAATCTGTTGTCAGTTTTGATTTTGATTTAAGCGGAATTATAGATATTCAAGTTTTGGATTCCCTGGCTTTTGTATTTTTTCAAGATGGGCAAGATCTGGGACTGATGAAATTTCTTTATGACGATGGATGGGAATATCGTGATATATTTAGAAATTTTCCGGATGATGTTGGTTCCATTAATTGTTTTTCAGCAACGGATGAAACACTTTACCTGGGAACTGAAAATGGACTTTTTTCTGGGGGATTATCGAACAATCTTAAAGATCCAAATAGTTGGGTAACAGTTGATGATGGCATGACATTTGAAATCACAGCGATGGATCAGAATGATTCATTAATTATTTTTTCGTCATCATCGTCTGTTTATAAATATGATCTGGAACAAGGAATTTGGGCTGAAGCAAACTATTCTTATGAAGGGAATCTCACAAATATCACCCACGTTTATTTTAACAATCGAGATCAGTTTGATGGGCGTTTTTTTATTATAAATAATGATGAAATATTGGCATTGACGGAAACAGATTTGTTGGCCTCTTATGGAAGCGGGTATGGATTTTCATCAATTATATCCAATTCAAATCAGTATGTGTTTGGTTCAAATACCGGATTCATTTTCAGCGATCCCAAGGGCGAGAAAAGTGATGTCCGATTTATTCCAAATGCACCCGTAACCAGTGGATTCTCTGCGATTACTGTTTTGGATGATGGACGATTGGTGGGAGGAAGTGCCCATGGTATTTCTATCTATAGCGATGAAGGCTGGCGGAATATTCTTGAAATAAAAATGGTTGGTACAGATACGATTAATTCAAATTATGATTATTCACATTTTATAGCTGATACCATTCCCCATGATTTTGGGGGATTTATTGCCGATCTTGAACAAGGGCCGGATGGATTGCTTTATTGTGCAATACGGGGTTCCTATGTAGCAAGTACTGCCCCTAATCGTACCAGTGGTGGTGTCATTATTTTGGATGTTGACGATCCATCAAATATTACAGTCATTGATACAACATATTTGAGTTTTCATACCACTTCATCCAACTCACGACCTTATATGGTTGTGTTTGATATTGAATTTGATAACTCAGGAAATATGTGGGTTGCAAATCCGTATTGCATAAATGGGAATGAACCGATACATGTGAGATCACCCCAAGATGAATGGAAACATTATGGTTCATCGGAAACAAGCATGAAGATCAGTCAATCACCAGGATCAATTACGTTTGATTCCTGGGGGAGAATGTGGTATTCAGCTTTCCAGGCAGAAGAAGCAAACCTTGGATTTTATCCGAATGGTGGAATCTTTATGCTGGATTTTGTCGGGAATCCCTATGATCCTGTTTCATTCTTGTGGAAAAAGGTCAAGAGTGAGGGGACGGTTTGGTCATTGGGTATGGGACAAAATAATCGCTTGTATTATTTAACACCCAATGGACTCAATTATTATGATTTAACAAATTCTTCAACGAACCCCATTTCAAGGGAAAATGCTTATGCTTATTTCCCTAACATTTCATTTGGAAATGGGGCAGAGATCAAGATCGATCACCATGGGAATGTTTGGGCACACTCTCCGACACAGGGAGTCCATGTCCTTCTGGAAAACACAACTTATTGGCCAGACATTAATGGATTTCGAAGTTCCAACAGTCCGCTATTGTCGGATGAGATCACAGATATTGCTTTTGATGATAAACGGAATCTGGCTTATATCGCCACCAGTAAGGGTGTGAATATTCTTCGCATCCCATTTGGAAAAGAAAAGAAATCGTACTCAGATGTGAAAGTTTTCCCGAGTCCATTTTACATTCCTGCAGTTAAACCCATGAAAGTGGATGGGTTACCCTTTGAATCATCCATGATGGTGATGACATTGGATGGGAAAGTTGTGCGACATGTACCCAGTCAAGGAATCAGTATTGATGGCGATCAATTATCCTGGGATGGACGGGACAATGCGGGCGATTACGTATCCAGCGGTGTTTATTTATTGGCGATCTATGGTATGGATGGATCGCAGACGGTGGAGAAAGTGACTGTGATAAAAAAATGATAAAACAACTTTTCGGAATGGATCCCTGATCTCTCCGCCTACGTGCGTTTGGCGGACAGGCATTACACTTCGTCAGGAATGACAACGACTAGGGAGATTTGATGTGTGCTCTTTTTTAGATCATTATAAGAAAATTGCTGAAATTTCTTCGAGTATTTTATGTCCTTCGTGTTTAACTCTCATTTATAACAAATGAGAGTTTTTTGAAATAAAGATCATTTCGGAGATAATCACCTTCAGTACCCCAGCGGCCGGAATGGCGAACAACATGCCGAGAGGCCCCATCATTGTTCCGCCAATCAATAAAACAATCATGACAGCCATGGGATGAAGCCCCACACTTTCTCCTACCAAGATTGGTGTGATGAAATTATTATCAATCTGCTGGACAATAATAAACATGAAAACAATGTCCATTATGAAAAAAGGAGATGGAACAACGCCGAATAATTGATGCGCCATGGCTGCGTCATTGCCGAGATTATTCATTAATGCAATTAAAATTGCAGGAATCATACCTACAAAAGGTCCCACCATGGGAATCAAATTAGCTAGGCCGGCGATGATGCCAATAAAAACAATTAAAGTCATGTTAGCACCGGTCTGATTCAAAATGAATAATCCAATAATGGACAGAATAGCCACACTGCCCGCAGCAAGAATTTGCCCCCGTAGATATTTTGAGATTTGCTGCTCGATGTTGTAGATCGTCCGAAGTCCAATTTCCAGATATTTGTTGGGGATGAATCGAACAAGAGTCCGTTTGAAATCGTGATATTCGATGAGCAGAATAATGGTGAAAATCAACACCATGACCGCCACAAAAAAGAAACTTCCAGCTGATCCCAGTAATGATAAAATATTCTGAAAAACATTCCCAAGGCTGTCTTTTGCAGTGGCAATGATTTTTGCACTTTCGGGAATCATATTTCCCATGAAATCCGGGAGGTATTCCCTTGATTTATTGGAGAGATCTTCCAGGCTGATGGCAAAATCTTCCTGCTGGAGTTTGGTGGTAAACACTTTGATCTGTGAGCCAAGGTTGGCAATAAAACTGCCGAAGAACCAAAGTCCAAGGGTAATCACACTTCCCAGAATGAGAAGTACACTTCCACCACGAGAATGGATTCTCCTTTCTAAAGTGTCCACAGTTTGGAGAAAGATCGTCGTAAATAAAAATGCGAATATAAGCATGACGATCACTGACGCAAGAAAGGGGAGAATATTCCAAGCCAGGCCACCGATAACAAGGAGAAGAAAAAGCCGGTATAATTTCTGAACAGAATCCATATTCAATTCGATTTTGTGAGTTCCAGGTTCGTCCTGCGTAAACGTTCCCCCAATACTCTTGAAAGATTCAATAAAATTTTATTTCCCAATTCAGGACCCCGTTTCATAAGGGTGAGCAGGTCTGTCCGGAAAAAGCCAACCAGTTCGGATGCTTCTGTTGCTACCGCCATTGCAGACCGAGGCTCTTCGTCGAGTAAAGCCAATTCACCGAAGAAATCACCGGATCCCAGGGTTGCAAAGGTTGTATTCGAATCCGGGTCCTTTATCTCCACTGTCCCTTTTAAAATAACGTACATTCCTTCACCGGGAGCCAGTTTTTTAAAAACAGGTTCATTTGCTTTATAGGATCTTTCATGAGTGAGTCGGGCCAGGTCTTTTAGCTCTTTTGGTGTAAGATTCTCAAAAATGGGGACTTGTCCCAGGACCTGCAATACAGGATCGCTTGATTCTTTATTCTTGAAAAAATTCTCGTAAAGGGATTTCATATTTTATCCTTATTAAAATAGGTCGAAAATTTGCGAAAGTTTGAATCTTTCGCAAGTAAGAGAGTCAACCAGTTGCTCAACAATCCGGATTTATTCATCGTTTCGGGAGATTAGATGAATGATTGTTAAACTGTCCTTCAATCATCCTTGATTGAAGGCTCAAATCTTAATCGTAAATTGTTATCAAAAAAAATAGGCCACTTCGAAAAATGCTTTGCCGTCTTCCGCCGTTTTTAATGCAAAAGTGGATGTCTGGAAGATGGGACATTTCACCGCACCTTCCGAGGGATGGGGATCGTATCCATGGGACATCATGAGCGATTCGGGTTTTAATTTTTGTTTTGTCATGGTTATCCTTTCAAGGATGCTTGGTCGATATACTCAGGATGAAGCCCAAAATCCTGTTCAAATTCTTCTGCTATGGATTTGATCATTTTTCGCCGTTCATTATGGGGGAGAAAAGCACTTTTCATGGCAGTGATTGTGATCTCCCGAAAATCGTGGAGTTGGAAATCGAACAATTCATGTGCCAGCATGAATTCATCCGTCAGGGTTGTATCGGACATGAGCCGGTTATCCGTATTCAAAGTGACGCGAATCCCTTGATCATAATAATATTTCAGCGGATGATGTTTCAGGGAGCGAACACTATGGGTTTGCCAGTTGGATGTGAGACAGATTTCCAGCGGGATCCGGTGATCATTCACATATTGCATCAGATCCTTATCTTCCTTGAGTTTTGTGCCATGGCCAATCCGGTTTGCGCCGCAATAATGGATGGCCTGGTGGATGGAAGCAGGACCGAATGCTTCACCGGCATGAATGGTAGAATTGATATTATTATTTCGAATCTGGTAAAAGGCTTCTCGATGTTCTTTGGCAGGGAAATTTTCTTCCGCACCGGCCAGGTCAAAACCCACGACACCACGATTTTTAAACCGGACTGCCAGTTCAGCAAGAATTAGAGATGCTGCCGGTGAAATATGACGAATGCCACAGACGATAATACCGGATTTTACCCCAAACTTTTTTTCTCCCTTTTTCAGACCTTTCTTGACGGATTCCACGGCCATATCCAAAGTCATTCCTTTTTGCTGGTGTAAAATTGGAGAGTAACGTACTTCGATATAGC
>ENA-ORDI01001241-ORDI01001241.1-marine-metagenome-genome-assembly--contig:-NODE-1241-length-14394-cov-4.330726_pt1 | contig 14394 bp, 7 predicted proteins | sample MGYA00248628_ERZ508525 | MGnify/ENA primary metagenome ERZ508525 (study PRJEB26195, sample SAMN05422138) | marine metagenome | isolation source: East of Porto Seguro, South Atlantic Ocean | place... | reverse complement strand
GTATGGTCTTGTGACACGCTCATCTGTCATTGTATTAAAAGCTACATTGTAATGCATTGTGCCGTTTTGACCCGTTGGTGTGATACTACCAATATAATTACTCCCGGATGGGGTCAAAGGAGTTGAATCAGTAATCGTCCCATTGAGTCCCCAGTAGAGCATAAGGGTTGAATAATCAACACTGTAATCAGAACTCTCATCTATGGATACTGACAAAGTTATGGGGTCTACATTATTTTCAGTATCAGGCAATTCTTCAAATTCAATTTCACCCATAAAGGGATAGCTCATTACAAATAAGCCGTTGCCACTATAATCTGTTGAATAAATTAATCCATTTTCCGTGAACGGATATGTTCCCCAATTACCACTGTATAGTCCCTGTTGACCGGGATACCAATCATAATAGCCTACTTCAATAGGATTATTGGGGTCGGATATATCAACTATTCTTGTACCATAGACGTAATAGGATACGTATAACAGATCATCTTTTATCAACACATTGTGGACAGATTTATTTTGAGCCTCCGGCTCATCCGGATACCAGGTGGCAACCATGTTAATATTATCAAAATTCTGGATGTCAAAAATATAGAGATAGCCTCCATATTCCTCATCACCTGTAATAACATATTTCGAATCATCTGTAACCCAAACAGAATGACAGCCATAATTGCTGTAATTATGCTCAACCATTGTAGTTGGATTAGTTTTGTCTGAGACGTCAATTATATATAATGATCCATTGTAAATATCGCATCCATAAAGGGTATCATTTTTTACAAATCCATCATGAAAATAGCTATCTTCCCATGCGCCAACCTCTACTGGATTTTCTGGATCCGCAAGGTCTAAAATTCTGCAACCTCCAGCACCAACATTAGCTCCAAAAATATAGGCATATCCGTCAGCAATAAAAATATTATGGCCTCGATTAAATGTAGTATTATATGTTCCTACAAGTATGGGGTTAAATGGATCTTCCAAATCAATTATATCTATACCTCCGGCAGCATCATCATTGATCGAATAACAATAATGTTCATGTACTTTCAAATCTCTATGAGTTACGTTTGGTCCATCAAAAAAACCCACTTCAATGGGTTCATGAGGGTTTGTAGACACATCAAATATATATGTGCCTGTTCTATGGCCAACTAATGCAAACTCATGGCCATCCGGTGCCGTATAGCCCCATACATCATTACAATTACCTAGATCAAGATGGGCAATTGGGCGAATATTATCGATCTCAACCTGCTGAGCTGCAAGGCCTGTAGTAAAGATGATTAGATTGATGATGTATTTATTGAACATTGTTGATTTTTTCTGCACTTTAAAGGGCACAAACTTACATAAATATGCCTACCAAATGAATTCATTAAAGTTTCCAATCACACTACTATTTTTATATTGTCAAATTATTGCGCAAACCATCAATATTACTGATCTAAAAGTAGAAGCAAAAAAAAATGGAATTTTCTTAAAGATCCGCTCCAACAGACCAATACCGGAAGGCACAGCAATTGGTTGGTATTCTGATAATGGCTGGTTCTACGCGACAATTATGAACGCCTACATTGATACAAATTTGGTAGAGAGCATTAAACCTCCGGCGCCAGTGAAAAAGATTATAGTACATAATTCAACAGAATCTGTCCAGATATCACTGGCTGTCCCAATTATTGAAACACATGAATTTTTGTGGCCTGGTAATCCACGAGAACTTTTGGTTTCACTTCGTTTTCCATTGGATTCTATGAAACCAGTCTTAGCTAATGCCAAACCGATTATTGATACTAATAAAAATATGAAATCTGAATTGAATTATTCCAGAATGAGGAATGCTGCTTTGCTGATCGGTGTATCATTATCTGTAGCCGGCATTGTGGCTAGTGAAGGGCAAGAGTCCTTGAGCTGGGAACTACCGACTGGCTTGGGATTACTAATTGCAACTTATATTTACGACCGCTACATTCGAATTGATAAGTAATGGGGGAGCTTTTACCATACTATGCCTTGTTTTATGTATTGGGGCTGTTATTGATGGCTCTTTTTGTAAGGCTATATTGGAGTAAGAAAAAATATGACGATACCAAAAGAAATTTTAAGGAATAATAATAACCTTACTACGCTTGTTTTCATAATGTTGATCGTCCTTCAAAGTTGCACATCAAAGCCTGAAGTAAAACCACAAGAACCAGCCCACCCGATAAATACGATTGAAACACTCCGCCAGAATCATGAATCAAAAATTTTAACGAATGATGAATATTACTTGTATATGACCTATGCAATTTTTTCACAAGAATCCTTACCAGGAAACTATAAGGGAATCGTTGGCCCTAGAGATGGCACGCCAGTGATAATGGAAGTTCAACGCGCCTATTATTCCCTGCAGCCTGAGACCCAGGATATTATTCGACAGTGGATAAGACCACTTCCCCAGAAACCAACAAAGAGGAAACCATGAAAAAAATACGTTATCTAGTTATTTTGTTATCAAGTATATCCTTAGCGAAGATACCTGGCAATATGGAGCAATCTGTTGAAATAGTTATTCAATCATTTTCAGGAAATGGGCAAGTCAGATGTTTGACGCCGCATCTATGGAATGTCGCTCTTTATGGCAACCGACTATCTGAGGACCAGAAATCCAGATTACGAAATGTTGGATTTCGATTTGACGGGCCGATCGTACATCGTTCAATGGAAGATCGCGCTGAGAGCGAAGGGCTAGATCAGACTCTTGATAATGGTTATTTTCGTTTTCACTATACTATTACTGGCACCCATGCTATTGCTAATGCGGATACAAATGGTAATAATATACCGGATTATATTGACCAGATGGTGACAGTATTTCAGTTTGTCACCAACATGCAATTGGATAGTCTAGGTTATGCAGAACCGCCCAGCGATAGCTGGTATCCTGCTAATTCAGACAATGGTGGTTCGAATCATTATGATATATACATTAGAGACCTTGGATCCAACCTATATGGGTATGTTGCGCCAGAAAATTTTGCACAGGCCACTGGTTTTGGAAATAACGAGAATACACCAGTTACGGAATTAAATGCCCTCAATTCTTTTATGGCTATGCGCAATAATTATACTGGTTTCCCTGGCACAGAGGAAGAAAGTATAAAAGTTACGGCTGCCCATGAATATCATCATGCAGTACAATCTGGCTATGATGGCTATGAGGCACAATGGTTAATGGAAGCAACAGCTGTAGAAATGGAGGAACAAGTTTATGACGAAATCAATGATTGTTATCAATATCTACCATCCTGGTTTGCAGAACCACACAAAGCACTAGATGATCAAAGTGATCACTGGTATGGTTCATTTATATTCCCACAGTATATATTCGAGCACTTAGGTGGCAGTCCAACCCTTAAAAGAATTTGGGAGAAAAGCATACTAGATGATAGTTATTACGGAGATTTCAGCCACAGGGCAATTTCTTTAGCTTTATCCAGTGAGGGATCATCGTTCTCCGATGCGCTGAATAAAATGGTCATAGCAAACAGGATTATGTCTTCGAGCCTTAATGCTGGATTATTTTCCTATGACGAAGCAGATACATATTCCGTAAGTGGACCAGCAACATTTCAAACTGTCACATATAGTGCAGGTACTAACCAGTCAGTTACAAGTACCAATCTTAACCGCTTTGCGAGCCAATATACACAGGTTAATACGAGTGATCCTGTGCTGGCAAACCTGACAAATAATTCAGGTCCAGCCACAGATCTTAATATGCATGCTATAATTGCATATGCAGATAATTCCTGGACTGTTTATTCCGGTAATTCAATAAATGTTGATCCAACAGGATCAAGCAGTCTATATCTAGCTGTAGTCAGTCAGGATACGAGTACAAACAACTGGGACTACCAAATAGATATTACTGATGGTGAACTAGCAGTAGATAATAATGTTGTGCCTGCTTTTATATCGGTATCGCATAATTATCCAAACCCTTTTAACCCATCTACATCCTTTGATATACAAATCCCCTTTAAACAGCAGATTAGGATTAAGGTAATGTCAGTTACAGGTAAACGTATCGCTGAAATAGCGAACCAAACTTTACCCGCTGGTAATTGGACTTATCGTTGGGATGGCATATCTAATTCAGGTAAGCCCGCTCCATCAGGTCAGTATTTTATTGTGATTGAAGGTGATAATTTTCAGCGCTGGCTGAAAGCAACATTATTAAAATAATTTAATCTAATAACAACATAGTAAGATCTTCTAAATGGGTTTCATAGGCTTCTACTGATTTGTCAAAACGAAGCTCATACCCTTCTTTTTTCCCAGGATCTTTGCGAATAAAGACCCGGCCGCCTTTTTCCTTTTCTGCAATCTTATCAATGATCACAAAAAATTTGTCTAATCGATCAAGTTGCTGGTTGAGTTTCTCAACTTTGTTTAGGCGGATTCCTATTGTTTCGATATAGTTACCACCATCAGCAACTGCATTAACTACTTCTGAAGTGAGGTCCTCAATCTTTGGTTGTAATCCCAATCTTCGATCAAGTAGTTCTTGTGAAATAAAAAACCAATCATCCTTTTGTTTTCTAATGAAAACCAATTCCATATCCCTTCTTTCTAGTGCCTTTTCAATTTTTAAAAGTGATTCTTCATAAGACAGCTTCCTTTCAATAATTGCATTATCAAGAGTAATAAACTGTTGTCTAAATGTTTTTTCTTTACCGGGGATTTTTGATTCAATATCCAGTCGTTTACTTTTCTGAACACGGATGATTAGTTTTTTTTCCGTCTTTGCGTTAGATAAAATATTCTTATGTGCAACTACCATGATATCCAGGTTGGCATCAACAAATTCATAAAACTGAAAATCGTTCTGTCGTGACTTGTTTAATAATGGCCTTAGTATCTTTTTAGTGACCTTTAATTCTTTTGCTTTATCCTGCACCCATTCCCGATGATTTCGTACCTGTGACTCCATAGCATAGATATCACCAAATTCTCTTGAACTCGTTGGCATATATTTACCCACTTTTTGAGCTACTTTAGAAGACGCAACTTTAGAAGAAATATTTCCTAATAATTCGCTTACAGGGTTCGAGCCTGAACAGCTTATGTGAAAAAACAAAAGTCCCAGCAAAAGGGACTTTTTAAAATGGAAATTCAATCTTTGGACCAGCAATTCAGTCAGAAACATCCAGTAAGCCATCCAGATCCCCTGATTGGTGTAAGGCAAATAAATCGTCAAATCCACCGATCGAATTTTCATTTATTATTATTTGCGGTACGGTGCGACCACCTGTGAGATCATATAGGTCATTCCTGGTCATTCCAAGTTCGTCAATATTTAACTCTTCATATGACACGCCCATATTATTTAGCAATGTCTTGGCATTGCGACAGTACGGGCACCAATTGGTCATATATATTTTTACACTCATTTGATCAATAATACCTTTTGAATTTGGTTGAAATTTAATGCTTCCATGATCACAAAATATGTCCCGGAAGCGACAGGTTGTCCGAATCTGTTCGTGCCACTCCATTGAAGAGCATAGGTTCCGGCATTCTTTTGTTCGTGGAGTAATACGTTTACTTCCCTCCCCAGAATATCATAAACGGTCATTCTTACATCTGAAGCCGTTGGCAATTGATAACGTATGGTTGTTACTGGGTTGAATGGGTTCGGATAGGCAGGTAATAATTGAAAACCTGTAGGCAGATGTTCATCTTCCGTTCCCAAAGGTGCCACGTAGTTAGCCGGTGCTTCTGTTGTGAAACGAATGGCTCGTTCATGGGCAAGTTCTATTGCACCGGGAGCGTAATCATTGTTAAAAACATACTGAATACCTTCATTCTTTGTGGGATCTTCTATGCCCACAGTAGCATAATTTTTTTCCGCGTCAATGTCAGCGATTTCTAAATAGTGAAATTCGATCACACCATCCCCGGATTCTGTGGGCATGGCAGTCTGGTCGTATAAATGAATGGCAAAGGTCTCTTCCGTGGTTTCATCAAAACCATTCAAGGCCCGGGACCATTCAATGATAAAACGGCCATTTTCTTCATCATGTTTTGTATAAACGCGTATTGAATCATTATTGATTACTTCCAAATCGTCCCAAAATGGTGCCAGCAGTGCCCTTGGTCCCATGGCCATTGGAATGGTGTAATTATAGAAATAATCAATGTCGCATAACTCAAACGAAACCCAACCGTTGGAGCTGATGGTCATTTCATCATAGGTTCTACCGAAATACTGGAATTCAAAAGGGAGCTCGACATTCACGTGATCATCATCATCGAGTTTGTATTCAGTGCCGCCGCTGCCGTTATAACCTGGATCCAACTCTACCCAGTCAAATAAAGGCATTTGAGTGTAATTAGCATCAGTGTTATCATAGGCCCAATAGCCATACCATGTATTAGAGATTGGGTCTTCTGTCGTTTGCGAGGCAATATTTATCACATGGTCACCCTCATAAATTGTAACAGTATCTTGATAGATAAGGACGTTCAAAGTAAGATCACTTCCAATTGAGGCATCATCTATACTTCCAGTATGATCATCTAATTCAATTGCATTAGATGAAAATGATTCAATATCGAATATCGTAGAACTATCTATATATGAAAAACTTATAGAATCACTTATACCATCTATGACACAGTTCAGATGTTCGAAAAGTCCGGAAGAATAATTATGATATGTTAGTTCAGGAATAAAATTAGAGTTTGGTTCTAGATCATCTGGACCAATATTTACTTCTATTTGAGGTTTTATGACAGGAATAAATAATGTATAATCAGCAAAATCAGTATTTATATACAATGAAATATAATCGAAATCTTTGGATATTGATCTTATAGTAAATGGTGATGCAGGAATCACAACTTCATTATTATCAGATTCAGGAATGACTATATCAGCATTTATAACCTGACAATGACTATTCATATCATTACTTATATCAGCATTTGATGTATTCAAAGAAGTATGCCCTGAATTTTTGAAGATTGGATATACATCAACTGTTTCACCCGTTTCGAGCACACCATTTCCATTAACGTCATTTTGTAGTTCATACCCAATAAGCATCAATTCAATATCAAGTGATTCGGTTGCGATTTCTTCATGGTATTGTGTATAGCCATTTTTATTTATATAAATACCAACAGTAGAAATACTAAACAATGACACTTGTGTATGGAAGTAACCTAAATGATCAGATACACCTTTTGCTAATAAACTATCATCAGCCATGATCGAAACAACTGCGTTTGCAATCGGTTCTTCATCTAGATCTTTTACACCAATTGTAATATCTCCATCATGTCTATAGAAGGTATTTGTTGACACTGAAAATTCATGAGGTTCATTCAGATAGATGGAAACGGAAGGATCCCCCAAAATGTTATATACGTGAAAATAGAATTCCTGGACTTCTTCCGGTCCGTCGAGGTTTGGAAATTCGCGAGTTAGACCTAATAATCCTGCATTGACTGCTGGTCCTAATTCCACAATGCCATCATCCAGCATGGCATCAAACATATAGGCGTTAATAACATTGTTATACTTTGTGCTGGTATGCAGATCAGATGGACCAACAATAGCTACCCCGCCTTTTGGATTTGAAGGTGTTCCAGCACGAATCAATGCTTCACCCAAACAGGGATCCACGTTATTGGCAAAATCATTGGAATTACAAACAAAACTGGTGAAGACAGGCGTCATCCAGCCGTTGTTGAGCCCGGCTACATCGCTGACATGGAATTCAGGATAATGCCAGCCGTTGGCGTCTCCCCAGCCGCGATAATTCACAATACCCACACCGCTGTTGATAATATTCTGGATCAATGAAGCTCCCTGCTGCGTGGGGGGATAAAAAACGGTGTCCACGGATGTATAGCCTTCATCAAGCAACAGATCACGAACCCAATAGGATGTCCATTTCGGTGTAATGGGAATGGGAACAGTATTACTATAGTTTCCTGCTACTACAAGTGCCTTGCCCAACCAATCAGGATTTGTTGCTAAAGGCTGCCGGTGATAATTGATGGTCTTGCGGATCATAACCACCAATTCAGAAACTGAATCCACGGAAAAACGGCCGATAAACACGTCCGGTAAAAAATCATCGCCCAGCAAATGGGTGTACTTTTGATCGGTAACGTCATTCTCAGGGCCGTAATAAAAAGACGGCATTGCTGCTACACCATCCACATCACCAATTAACAGTACATATTCTAACATTGGGTCAGCCATTAATGTTGCTGCGATGGCGTCTTTAATCTCTGCTGCTGTGGCCCCTATTTCACCGAGAGTTTTTACGGAAACGTCGAAACCCTGTGATTTTTTAAATGAAACAAGCTCATCCAAGTGACTTACCATATTATCAGGTGTAATTATCAGGTAAGATCCGCGCTGGGGGTTCAGTTGACTCAAGGGTATATTGTATGCTTCAGAAATAAGATGCCGATACGCCAGGGGGATCGGTCCACTTAAGATATCCGCACGATCTTTACCCCGAAATGAACTTTCGTTAGCAAATAGAAACGTCAATGAGAGTAAAATTAAGGTTTTAATAAAACGCATTTTCTTGTGAATGTTTGTTGCTCTGATATAATCTTAACGAAATATACGCCCGAACTGGTTGTGCCAATAATATCATCTAACAAATTATATCGCCATGGTTGTCGCTGTCGATATTGCGGGCGAATTTTTTCAAAGTATACTTCCTGGCCGAGTAAATTGTATACCAGGATAGTTACTGGTCGACTGTTATTGATTAGATCTATGCTGATCATACCCGTTGATGGATTTGGATAAATATTACTTACTGAAACGCCTTCAGATTTTTGTCCTATGCCTGGTCCTTCTATTACGGTACCTAATGTGTAATCATTTCCGGCATATAACTCCACAGAAATTATATTACAACCCCTGTAATTATTGGTTTCATCTCTATTAACTTCAAGTTTTACTTTAATATTGTTAAATCCATTTGTATCCGCAATCATCAACCTATGCCGTATGGGTTCTGACCAATGGTGGCCTGACAACGACATTTCAGCGATGGTATTATCTGTCGAATCCATTAGGATAATGCTGAGCGAATCATGATCCCATTCAAATTCCCACTGATGATTGATCCGCAGTGCGACTACGTTCATTTCTTGAGGGAATACATATAGATCCGTTTCCAGGGTAAATATAGAATCCAAGGAGTCGGCATTTGCGTAAAATAATCCGTCCTGGGTGCGAATCGAGTTATCAAATGCCCAAGGCCCTATAATTGTGCTAAATGAAGAACTATCAACAACGGTTGCACCGTAGATATATTGTATCCATGATGGCTGGGGCATATTTACGTCCAGTTCCAGGTCTCCAGCAACGGTAATAGTACGCCGCCACGGAATAAGGTAATCCCAGTAAATCGTGAATTCCCACTCTCCCTCTGGAATTGGTAGACTGTGAATGTGGTTAAAATCCATTTCTATTGTGTCAGAAATGCCTTCATTAGCAATAACTAAAAATGGATTTTCATCCAAAACGACTGGAGACTGAAAGGAAGCAATGGTTATATCAACATTATGTAAGGGCAGCGGGACCAGCGTTACGTTTTGCGTCGAAGGTGAACTGGCGTTAGCAGTAACGAGGAAATTCAAGGGGTAATAACCAGATTTTTCGTACCTAACCGAATATGTGCCTGGTTCCACGATTCGGCGGTAACGGCCAAATTCATCGCTCTTGCGGGGTTTCTGAACACCACCATGTAGTTCATCGATTGTAATTATAGCATCTTTAAGGGGCATTCCAGTGCCACCATCAGTAACTATACCTGTGATCTGGGATGCATCTGTATTATATCCAATTGAACGGTCCATGAGGAAAAGCATCGCTGGCATCAAACGATCAATAGTATCCTCAATCAAAGCGCTGTCCGGCTGCAAATTCGATGTACCGCATTCAATTAGATACTGAAAACAACCAGTGGCGTGGTAAAACCAGTCATGTGCTTTTCCATTTCTACTTTGCCCATATAAAGATTGATAAGTATCCGTGCTATTTTCTTTGAGAATAAGTTCTGCAATTTGATCTCCGATGCCCTTAATAGTAGTATTGTCTGGCGTCTTTTTATCCCCATCCCAACGCCATGAATTATAAACTTTTTCTGATAAACTTCCTGATCGAGAACTATGCCAGGCAATCGAAAAAACATAATCATTTTCCAGGGCCAGGTCTCGCACAGCCCTTATTTCAGGCTCAGACCAGGGTGTTGTCCCCCGATAATAATCATAATGCGCAGCATAATCACTAGGGTCAGGTTCCATGAACGTATCACCAAAAACCCAATTAAAATCAAAATTCCGGTTTAAATCAACGCCATCAATGTCCTCACCAATGGCGGGATCGTAATCAAAATAATTATTTGGCCATGGTCCTTCCGGCGAAAAATCATTTTTATTCTTCCTGAAGCTCACATCAAGTCCATCGTGAACAACATTCAATCCCTCTGGATTAAGGGTCGGAATTATCCAGGTCTCAAGATTCTGTTTTAATATGGCCATATGCTGTACTTCTGCTGGGGGCGGATCAAGCATTTCAGTGATCAGTTTTAATACGGCCTCAACGCCCAGAATTTCCTCAGCATGTAATTGACCGATAAATAATACCCGTGGTTCATCTTCCTTAATTTCAGCATTATCTGATATCTTCACCGCAAAAATGGGTAACTGTTCTTGGCTACTATACCCTATAGTATCAACCCTATAAACTGAATTAAAGTCAGATATCTGGTTGAGGGAATCAAGAAATTCCTGGATTTCGGGAAATGTATGATAGCGTGAATCCAAAGCCTGCGCATCAAGTAAAACAATACAAGTGCACATGAATACTACTGTTTTACCTAGAGCTTTCATGATGAGCCAGCAGCAGTAAGATTACTTTATGTAGGTAATTTTTCTAATTGATTTGAATTCACCTGCAGTCACATTTATCAAATAAAGGCCACTTGATACATCCTGCTGCAACAGATCTTTTCCATTCCAAGTAAATGAATGGACGCCTTGACTAAGAGGCAAAAGTTTTTCTTGATAAACAATCTGTCCCAGCATATTGAAAATAGCAATATCTACTGGCTGCAGTGATGGGATAGCAATATCTATTTTTACTGTTCCATTAAACGGATTTGGATAAGCATTCCCTATATAAAATTGTTCGGGCCATAAGGATGATGGATCAGCAGTCATTGCATCAGCTACCTGAATCGCCTGACCGTAGAGGTTAACCAGATCAGCCTTTCCCGAACTACGCATATCCTCCCAGTGTACAAACCATTTATTATCTATTTCACTTCCATTAGTATACAGAAGCGAAATTTGTGGGTTCTTTTGATCATGGTATTCCTGACATAGAATAACACCCGCTGTAGAATATTTTATGCCATCTGCATAATGCACAACCTGCGCATAAATATCTAGGCCACCGGCCAATACTGGATCTTCATTCTCGACCCCTCTCTCATCTTCCCATACAATAAGGTAATAGCCTTCATTTACCCGTTTTACTGCTGGTGACTGCTGGTATAGATCATTATCACAAATAAAAATATTATCACCATAAAGACTATTATTGGACAAGTCTAGAAACTGACCAACGATATCTAGATCGTTTCCATTTTGAAAATCCTCCCATACTACAAAGGCCGTCTGACTCAGTTCATCTACAGCAAGTTCTAAGTTGATTTGGTCATTCTCTTCAGTTGTCAAAAGTAATCCACCTGTCCACTGCAACGATCCATCCCAGTGAATTATATTCGCCTTTATATTTTTATTAAAATTATAAAATTCCTCCCAGGCTACGAGTATTCCATCAGCAGAGGTACTGATACTACCGCTTAGTTTTTCCGGGTCGCCTGTTGATGATAGCGTATAACCATCACTAGGCCATCCATCTACGACTTCGCCGATCATATTAAATTTCTGGTACTTAAGAGATCCAGCACCCCAAATATCATCTACCCATACTAAAACGAAATCACCATCTGGTGTCGGATAAATGCCCTCAACGTAATTATCCACCCAAAATCCATCCACTAAGGTCACACCAGCAGAATCAAATTGAGACAGTCCATCCAAATCGTAACGCTGATAAAACAGATCAAAATCTATTTCATCACGGATCTCTGACCAGATAACACCAATTCCATCTGGCGTCTCAAACAAATGAGCCTTTCGCTGGTCAGCAGTACCTTGATAAACTATATGACCGCCACTGGGCCATTGCATTTGATATTCCAGATCAAACTTGTTTAAACGAACTAACTTTGCTCCACTTGAGGCATCAAAGGCAGCTGTAAAAAGAAAATCATGGGCTAATAATGTTACTGGTTCATTTTCCAACTGGAATGTATAACTGTCAAACTCAGTTAACATTAAGCCATTTTGCAATTCCGGGTCTGGACCGCTATTATCAAGAGTTCTGCCAAAAACTTTTTTTCCATCCCGAGCATCACTCCAGGTTAGGATCACGTCATCATCTGAATATATGGATTTAGTGTATTCTATATCACCATCCAGTCCAGGCATTGCTATTAGACCATTTGTATCAAAATTCGCTGTTGAGCCATCAGTTTTCTGTACTTTCAGATCAATACTGCCATTTCCCTGATCCGAGAATACCACGAACGCACCATTACCATCATCAACTAACACATTAGGCATAGATTGATAACCGGTCGCATCAGAAATGAATAACGCGTCATCCAAAAGTAACGTGCCATCCGACTCTATCTTCTGATACATGATATCCACATTAGGGAATGTACCACGCTCCCAATAGACGAAAACTTCTCCTGATGGTCCTGCTGAAAAACGGGCATGGTGGTCATCACCACTTGGGTCTAACTGTACACCATTGTCATCCCAAACTATGCCACCGCCGGCTGTAATTCGCTGAAAGAAATGATTGCCTTCCGTGGGATCTGATCTATAATCGATCCACTGGATGAAAACATCCCCAGAACTATTCCGTCTAACCCTGGGGCTTGCCTTTGGGGAATCAAAACTGCATAGTTGAAACGCTTCGGTATATACTAGCCCATTACTATTCAAAAGATTGTAAAAAATATCGGTATTTTCTGTCCCGGATTGCCAAATAATAAATGAAGTGTCGTTCGTCATATATGTTGTCCTAGGTGTAGTCTCGAGATCAGCTGTTGCAGCAACCACCAAACCATCATCAGTAAAGATTTTATCCATATCCATATTCAGTTTTTGGCAGTAAATATCATTTCCAGATCCACTGCGTGTATCAGACCAGATAATCGTGGCTTCGTTATTACCAGCATATTCAAGACTTTTGGCGCCTTGAGTACCATTCATTTCAATAATGGCTATCCCACTGGCCGGAGCAATAACCTGGTGATCCGAAGAAACATGGGTTCCATAAATATCATCATCGAGGAAATTTCGTTTATCCTGCCAGGCCACATAGACTCCACCCAAGCTGTCCGTACACATGTTAATACTTAAATGCCTACCATCTATCCGTGCCAGTGCCACTCCATCATTATCCATAAGTCGATTTCCTTCATTATCAACATGCTGAATGAAAATGTCACCTTCTTCATCAAACCGATAGTCTACCCAGGCAATGAATGCACCACCATTACCATCGGTAATTGCAACAGGATCCTCTTGCCGGCCGGGCAAATTAGTAACGTCGCTACCCCCCGTGCCCCACAATAAGGACCCAGAGGAATCTACTTTTTGAGCAAATACATTTCGGCTGCCGTAGCGTGTATCTGACCAAACGAAAATTATACTTCCGGGCTCACCAGGACACACCGTCCGCTGCCATTCAATGTGGACCCCTTGTCGAATTGGAAGGCCATTGGAATCCCAAGACATATCTTGCGCTTTTAAAATAGTAATAATCATAAGGGCTAGATAAATTTTTCTCATCTTCATTCCTTATTCATCAATTTCAAAAATTTGTAATCCTTCGCGCGTGGCAGCAAAAAGATAACCACCTGAAAATTCTGCATGGTAGACATAACCAATATCATGAATTCCCCTGGCACTGATGGTTGTATTACCATCAGGTTCATAGAGGGCAAGTCCATTACTGGCACATGACAATGCCAATTGATTGTTATTCACAGCTATGTGTGTAACAAATAGATCGTTTGCAAACTGAATTTTCCCTTCTGATTGAGCAGAAAAACCAGTCGCCATTCTAAAGGCACCAGCATCTTCACAAGCTACATAAAATTCACCACCATTAAGCATTGTGATCGCCCTTGCATTTCCTTCTAGATCAATGTGGTAACTACTGGTAATGATCCCGTTTTCAAGATGAAATGCTTCAATGCCAAGCTGATC
>ENA-ORDI01001233-ORDI01001233.1-marine-metagenome-genome-assembly--contig:-NODE-1233-length-14442-cov-6.160390_pt1 | contig 14442 bp, 18 predicted proteins | sample MGYA00248628_ERZ508525 | MGnify/ENA primary metagenome ERZ508525 (study PRJEB26195, sample SAMN05422138) | marine metagenome | isolation source: East of Porto Seguro, South Atlantic Ocean | place... | reverse complement strand
TGTAAATTGTATTGAAAAAACAACTGATAAATCTATGACAACATTTTTATTAAGCCATAACAAAATAAATACTCCTAGGACCTGGGTCCCAGAAAAATTAGTAGTAGCTAGAAATATTTTAAAAAAATTAAAGAAAAAAAAATTATATGGAATATGGAAACCACTCTTTGGTTCACAGGGAAAAGGTTTAAAGATAATTAAAAATAATAAATTAAAAAAAAATAGTGAGAAAGTATACTACTTACAAAAATTTGAAAATATTAAAGTAAAATCAGATAAAAAATGGCAAGATTTCAGAATTTTTGTTTGTAATAATAAAATTATTGCATCAATGATTAGAAAAAATAAAAAAAAAATAACAAATATAGGTCAAGGTGGCAAACCATTTAGTTTTATTCCTAGCGAAGAAATAAAAAAAATTTCATTAAATGCATCTAAGCTTGTAAATGCTGACTATGCTGGAATAGATCTTATAAAAGATAAATATGAAAACTTCAAAGTTATTGAAATAAATAGCATTCCTGCTTGGAAAGCTTTACAAAAAGTAACAAATAAAAATATAGCGTATATTTTAGCAAAAACATTTGTAACTAAATTAAAATAAGAATGGTCAATTCTAAAATTAGAATTTTATTAAAAAAACAAATAAAATTTGTCTGTGATACGGAAATGAAATCTTTAAAACCTGGAAATGTTCACAAATTTTCAGAAGGTCATGACATGAATGTAAAAGATTTTTTTAAATCCAGTTTAATAATATCAAAATGCTTAACAAAAAAAAACTTAGATCTAGGAAAAAAAATTCTAAATTCTGTTAATGAAATACAAAATAAAATAAAAAAAAACACAAATTTAGGAATAATCCTAATGTTATCTCCAATTGTAACAGTGGTGCAGAAAGAAGGAATAATTTCTAAAGAAGAACTATTAAGAAAAATTAGATCTTTAATAAAAAAACAAAATGTTAAAAGTTCAGTTCCTATTTTTAAAGCAATAGCTCTTACTTCTCCAGGGGGTTTGGGGTTTTCTAAAAAATATGACGTTAATGAACTGCCTAAAACAAGCCTATATAAAGCAATGGAGTTTTCTAAAAAAAGAGATTTAATTGCAAGACAATATTATAACGGATTTAAGGATATTTTTGATACAGGCGTACCAGCATATAAAAAATTTTATAATAAATGGGGTAAGGTGAATTGGGCGCTAACAGGAGTATATTTAACTTTTTTAAAAAAATTTAATGACTCACATATTGTACGAAATAAAGGAAATAAAATTGCTAGAAGTATAAAAAAAGAGGCAAAAAAATACTATTTTTTTCTAAAAAGAAATAAAAATTTAACTAAAATAAAAAAAGAATTACTTGTTTTTGACAAAAAACTAAAATCTAAAGGAATTAATCCAGGGACCATTGCTGATTTAACTGTTGCAACCTTTTTATTTGAAATAGTGACAAAAAAACAATAAAAAAAACCCTAGATAAATCTATAAAATATCATTACCATATAGTCTTTAATCACTGTGTCATGTTTTTTAAAAATTTATTTAAATTAGGGGGAATAATGGCTAAAATTAATAAAGTACTTGTTGGAGAATCTCTTGTTGGTGACGGTAATGAAGTCGCTCATATTGATCTTATTATGGGTCCAAGAGGAGGTGCTGCGGAAACTGCATTTTGTAATACTTTGTCAAATAATAAAGATGGATTTACATCACTACTTGCTGTTGTAGCACCAAATCTACCCACTAAACCAAATACTGTAATGTGGAATAAAGTTACTATTAAAGGCGCTGCACAAGCAGTACAAATGTTTGGACCAGCTCAAACTGCGGTAGCAAGAGCTGTTGCAGATTCAGTTGAAGATGGAACAATTCCATCTGGAGAAGCTGATAATATCTTTATTTTAGTGGGTGTATTTATTCATTGGGATGCAAAAAATGATCAAAAAATCTATGATTACAACTATCAAGCTGTAAAGGAATCTATCGAAAGAGCTATTAAAGGAGAACCTACAGCTAAAGATGTTGTTTCTCAAAAATCATCTGCAGAACATCCTTTTGGAAAGGTAAAAGTTTAACACTTTTTCAAATATATTTTAAAAAGAAAAAAAAAGCGGGTTTTAAACTCGCTTTTTTTTTTTATAAATCCTTATAGATAATATTTTTTTCATGTATCGCTGTTGATAGAATTACACCTTTAAATCCATTCTTTTTTAGAAAATTAATATCGTTATTATTTGATATTCCACCTGCCAAATAATAGTCTTTTTTTAAATCCAAACCAAGTTTCTTTAATTTTATTAATTTAGGTCTCTTCTTAACTCCTATAGAATCTATTATCATAAAAATAATTTTTTTTGGCCAAAGTTTTTTATTCTTTATTAACTTTAAAGGACCTATAAAAGAATCATTTTTAAAATCTAAAGATAATATAATCTCTTTTTTTTTATGTTTATAAATCTTTTTTAATTCCATAATATTTTTTAAAGTTTCTGATCCAATAATTGTTTTAAATGGCATATTCTCAAATTTTTTAAAATCTAAAAAAGTTCTAACACCGTAATCAACCCAAAAATCGATTTGTGGAAACTTTTTAATAACTCTTTTTATAATATTAAAATTATTTTTATTGCCCATTATTGCGTTTAAATCAGCTATATAAATTATCTTAAATTTATATTCTTTAAGTAGACTATCTATTATATTTTCTAGGTTAGAAGAATTTATTAATTTAGATTTAATTGGCTTATATTTTTTTCTTTCACCTGAAAAAGCCTTTACTACAATATTATTTAGCACATCAATTGCAGGTATTAATTCCATAATGAAAACAATATTTATATGTGAATACGTTACAGGTGGTGGTTATATTAATAAAAAAATTTCTAAAAAATTATTTATACAAGCAAGGTCAATTGTAAAATCTTTATTAAATGATTTCAATAAAATACCAAATCTAAAAATAATTTATACTTGGGATTATAGATTTAAAAAATTAAAAAAACTAAAAAATGTAGAATGTTTTTATATAAAAAAAACTCCCTTAAAAAAATGGAGTATTCTAATAAAAAAAGTAGATTATTTTTTCCCAATAGCCCCAGAAACTGAAGGTAAATTAATAGAATTAATCAAATTAAATAGATTTAAAAAAAAAATGTTATCAAATAAAATTAATGCAATAAAAAAAACTAGTAGTAAATATAAGACATATAAATTTTTTCAAAAAAATTCTATCCCAACTTTACAAACATTTGATAAAAAAAGAATTAATTTTAAAATTTCTAAAAAATGGGTCGTAAAACCTGATGATGGAGCTGGAAGTGAAAAAAATTATATTTTTAGTAATAAAAAATATTTACTTAATTTTTTAACTTTAAATAAAAATTTTGTTACTCAACCTCTGATTAAAGGGGTTAGTTATAGCGCAAATATTCTTTCACTAAAGAATAAAGCTTTGATTTTAAATTTTAATAAACAGAAAATTTTTTATAATAAAAAAAAAATAATATTTAAAGGAACAGAGTTTATAAAGAAAGTACCTTATGAAGATAAGATAAAAAAAAATATAAATATTATTTCTAAAAAACTTCCTGGTTTAAATAGTTTTTATGGTATTGATTTTATAATTTTTAAAAAAAAAATATTTTTTATAGATATAAATCCTAGAATTACAACTTCTTATCAAAATATAAGTAAGAATTTAAAAATTAATGTTGCAAAAAAAATTCTAAATACATTATGATAAATTATTAGCAATGAAAATTATTGGTTGGGATATTGGTGGTGCTCACATAAAGGCAGCTAAAATAGATTTTAAAAAAAAAGAATCAGAAACTAAACAAATATATAGCCCTATATGGAAAAATACAAATAACCTAAAAAAATCAATTAAATTAATAAAGAAAAAACTTGGAAAATGTAACTATCATGCAATAACCATGTCGGCGGAGCTTTCTGATATTTTTTTAGAAAGATCAGATGGGGTAAAATATATTATTAATTTATCTTCTAAAATTTTAGGAGATAAAAAAATTTTTTTTTATAGTAAAAAAAGTTTTATAAGAAAAGAAATAGCTTTAAAAAATACTTCTGTTTTAAATTCTATGAATTGGCATGCTACAGCAAATTGTATTTCTAATTTTTTTCCTAATTGTATTTTGGTTGATGTAGGATCAACAACAACGGATATTATTCCAATAAAAAACCAAAAAATAATTTCTAAAGGTAGCAATGATCATCAAAGGCTTGGATCTAATGAATTAATATATTTAGGAGTTTTAAGATCACCAATACATGCTGTAGAAAGGAAAAAAAATTTAATATATGAAAATTTTGCTAATTTAAGTGATGTTTACAGAGTTCTTAATAAAATACCAATAAAATTTGATTTATCACCTACACAAGATAATAAAAGTAAAAATAAGCATGATAGTGCAAGAAGAATTGCAAGAATATTTGGAAAAGATTATAAAAAAACTCATTTCTTAAAATGGAAAGAAACTGCTTCTCAAATAGAAAAAAAACAAAAAAAAATTTTAAAGAAAAGTATTAATAAAATAAAAAAAAGAAACTTTTCAAAAGAAATTCCAATTATCGGAGCCGGGGTAGGAGAATTTTTATTAAAAAATATTTTTAAAAGAAAAAATTACTTTTCTTTTTATTCTAAAATAAATCATATAAAAAAAAGTAATGCTATTAATTGCGAAGCAGCTGTTTCAGCAGCTATAATATTAAATAGTTTTTTGGAAAGAAAAAAATCTAAATCTAGATATAATTCTATCTAACAAAATCTCGCTAATATTATCTTTTCTTTTTTTTGCCATACACAATGCTCCTCTAAAGCCGAGATAATCTGGTTTCAATTTAATTAAAGGATCAATATCTTTGATATTTAATGAACCAGCCAGCCCAATACTTAAATTTTCTTTTCTTGAAACTTTAATAAAATTTTTTAATTTTTTCATACTTAAATAATTTCTCAAATTACTGTTTTTTTTATTTTTTGTATCTATTAATATTCCATCAAATTGAATTTTTTTTATTTCTCTAATCAAATTAACATTAGGTTTATTATCAGCAAATAATACTGCTATTATTTTTTTATTTTTTACTAATTTCTTTAGATTTTTTAATAATTTAATTTTTTTTTCATCAAAAAAAAAACCTATTTTTATAAAGTCAATACTGGTTTTAGATAACTTAATTACTTTTTGTTTTATTATTTTTATATCTTTAATATCTCCAATAGTTGCACTTGTTAGTTGATTAGAAGGAATAGATTTCAAAAAAAAACTAATTTGTTTTATTGATAAAGCGCCAAGTGATCCTACTGATGGATCTTTGAAATCAATAATATCGACACCCTTTTTTAAAACTAAACCTATTTCATTTAATGATTTAATGCTAGCTAAAATTTTTGTTCTACAAAAATTAGACATTTTTATTATTAATTCTTTTAATTAACTTTTTCCACGCAATTTTTTCATTTTTTCCTGCAGTTTTATCTATTGCAATTTTCAAGTAATTAATCTCTTTTTTTATTTTTTTCATTGGAATAATCTTTATTCTACTAACTAAAATAGCAGCTTCAATAATAGAGGATTGAGCTCTGTTAAAACCTTTAAAAGATTTTAATGCAGTTTTTTTCAAAATTTTACATTCAAACTTTGGTCTAATTTTATTTTTATAAGATTTGATCACTTTTATTTCAAGATATGAAAGAGTATTTTTCAAATAAAAACTTTTAATTTTTTTTGTTGGTTTGATTTCAAAATTCTTTTTTCCCAATAAAGCATCCACAAAAATATTTACATCATCTGTAAAATTAATTACCGCATATGGATTTTCTTTTAAATTTAAATAGGTTTTAGATGGAATATATGGCGAAATAACTAGTTTACTTTTGTTAAAAGTAATGCCCATTGGCACAACATGTGGTTTATTTTTTAAATCAGTAGTTATTACTATTGACTCTCTTATCATTTTTTAAAAATTTACTTTCTTTTTTTCTTCCTTAAATCATGTTTCATTTTTTGCCTTGCATCCATAGTTGTTCCTGGCTCTTTAAATTTTGTTAAATCAATAAATTTTTTTATTCTACTAGCACATCCCCAGTTTAATTCTTCATCTTGGACATATTTTTTACCTAATTCCCAAGCTGTTTGAGCCCTTGCTGTTTCTACGCCGATATAGAATGCATGCCCTCCATCTTCTTCTAATTTTATTTTTGGGAAAAAAGCAAAAGGGTCTTGTTCTATATAATGTCCGTCTCTATTATACAAATGCACTCCTTTATCACTTACTTGAATTCTAAAATTTAAATCTTTTATCATTTTAGATGTTTCTTTGATTTCATTTCCAGTAACAAATGGTTTTTTCTCGTGTAATGATATTAAACCAGAGTCATATCCAACTGGTAACGAATTATCTTTTTTTGATTCATACATAATTTTTCTAGCCAAATCAGTTTCTTCCACAACCTTTAAAGCATGGTCGCTAACTTGAACAACTAAAACGTTGTTTATATTTAGTTCTGAGGCTATTCCAATTAATAAAGCGTTCATTCCTGATGTATCAGCGTCTGTAAGTTCTGTCACATTTCCAGTCCCCATTAATATTTCTATTTTAGGATATTTTTTTCTTAAAGCACGATACCTATGAATAGATTCGGTAAAACCATAATTTATTGGATCTAAAACACTATCAGCAAGAAAAGGTTTTTTTTTCTTTTTAAATAATTCTATAGCTCTAAATAAACTTTTTAGATCACCAGATTTTGCAGGTATAAGAACTGGTATTGAATCAATTTTATCAGCAATATACAAATTTTTTTCATTTAAACTTAAAATATAATCTGCTCCCGCCTTGCCACCTCTTAACAATTCACTTATATTAGCTGAATCAACTGATACTTTTAATTTCAATTTTTTTAGAGCTTTTACTGATTTTTCTAAATGTTTGAATTCTGTATCTGGTAAACAACCAAGATCAATTATGTTAGCGCCTTCTTTTTTATATTTTAAAGCTTTCTTAATAATTTTATCAACTGTCATATTAGGGGCATCAACAATTTCGGCAAAAATTTTAATATTATACTTAGTTAACTTCTTCTTTTTTTCTGATCTACCAAAAAATTCTGGAATATCTCGTAATTCTTCAGGCCCTCTTTCAAAAGGAATTCCATAACTATTAGATAATTTATCTATATCTACTCTTACTCTTCCAGGTAAAATAACTTTATTTATTTCTTTTAAATTTTTTAATCGTCTCAGTATTAAATCTCCAGTCATTAAAGCTGCAACAGAAAGTCCTAATTGTTTAACTCTATAATTCCACTCAGGTGGTTTCTTACATGGTGATGGAATAGACATATTTTCTAAAATTTTCGTAAGCTGTTTTTCTGCTAATTTTCCAGTTAAAAATAATATTACTTCTTTATACATTTAAATTTTTTTAAGAACTTTTTTTAAATCATTAACGCTACTTACAACTGTTGTTAGTTCAAATGATTTTAATTTCTCAGTATTTTGTAAATCAATTTTTCTAGGAAATACTTTGACCATTTTACTTGGAGCTTTAGTGTCATGCTCAGGTTCCGTATCACATGCTAAGACTATACAAGGCACTTTGCATTTACCTGCTTGAGCAAAAATATTTGTTGCTAAATTATCTGAAATACCTGCTACAAATTTAGCAATTGAATTTGATGTTGCTGGAGCAACAACTAACGTGTGATACATATCTTTATAAAAAAAACCTACTGGTGCCGAACTAGCAGTTGTATCTTTAAAAATTCTTGTATCTTTTGGAAAGTTTGCATTTTTCTTTCTATACATTCTTATAACTTCTTCCGCAGCCTTACTTACAAATAAATCGAATTCTCCTAACTTGGACATTATGTCTAGACATTCTTCAAAAAAATGTCCTGAACCAGTTATAACCCAACCCAATCTTTTATTATTTTTTGAATTATCAATCATTATCTATCTATTCATTCGAATAATTTTAATACCAACACTTTCAGCTTCCTTAAATGGTTCCAGCTTTTCAACCATTATTTCTATTTTTAATATTCTTCTATCTTTCAAACACTTATTTGCAATTTTATCAGCTAAATTCTCTACTAATGGAATATGGTCTCTATTGATAACGTATTTAACATTTTTGATAACATCTTCATAAGAAACAAATTCTGATATATCATTTTTTGTTTTTATGTTATCTAATGCACTTATAGATATATTAAAACGCACTTTTTGTTTTCTAATTTTCTCTTTTGGATAAATTCCAACATATGCTTTTAATATTAAATTTTTAATAAGTACTAAGTATGTTTTTTCTTTTATCATTTAAAAAAATTCTACTATTGAATAAATTTTTTTTTATTTTATTTTCTTACATATTTAATCAAATTTTATATTAAATATAATAATGATTTTTTTAAGCAAGTTTAAAATATTCCTATACATTGTTATTTTTTTTTCTTTTTTTAAAAGCAATTTAATTAAAAGCGAAGAATTAACGGAAGCCCACAAACTATTAGTATCTAAAAATCATCTTTCTAACTTAAAAACACCAACAAAAATTAAATATATTTTTAGAAAAACAGGATCTCTAGAACCTGGATTTAATGATAGAGTTGTAATGATAGTTCCTGAAAAGGATGGCAAAGGTGTTCATAATATACAATTTGACTTTTTTAGTGCTTATAATAAAGAGGATATAAAATCAGCAAATTATAAAAAAAATAATCCAATTTTTCATGCATTTTGGGAACATGACATTCAACTTATGCAACGTTTAACAGGAGGAAGTTGGATATATTTTAGAAAAAGAATAACTTGGGCTATGAGTGATCCATATAAATTTAAAATCACACCTGCAAAATGTGATATCAATGAAAAAAAAGTTGATGGACAAACTATTGAACTTACTCCGTATGAACAAGATTTTGATTCAAAAAAGTTTAAAAAATACGCTAAAAAAAAATATTATATAACTATTTGTGAGGAAGTTCCTGGAATGATATACGAAATGTCTACAATAATACCTTCAGAAAATGGGTCAAAGCCACTAATAAAAGAAACTTTAACATTTGAAAAGATTTTAAATTAGTTTATTTTTTTTTTTATTATGATTAAAACCATTTATAATTATTTTATTATTTTTTTAATTTTTTTTATTGTAAGTTGTAAAGAAAAAAAAAATGAAGATTCTTCTGATTTAGAAATCAAAACTAAAAATATACCAACAAATGAAAAAGTTGAATATGTTTTTGCATGTATGCAAGGAAATGAGGATACGCAAGCTTATATAGTAAAGTGTTCGTGTAGTATTGATTATATTGATGAACAAATGACATATGAAGAATACGTGCAAGCAGAAACTATAATGAGCTTAAGACAAATTTATGGCGAAAAAAGTTTATTGTTCAAAAATACACCAAATGCAATGGAAATTACTTCCAATATGCAAAATATACTAGCTGAAGCAGAGATGGAATGTTTTTAAAAAAAAAAATAACTTTATTAATTATCTTTAGTTTAACTTTAGTTCTTTTATTTTTTTATAAAAATCATAATAACAAATCTCATATACAAATTGGTGGCGATTTTGAACTAACAAATCATCTAGGTCAAAAAACAACAAATGATAGTTTTAATGGATATCACCGTTTGGTTTTTTTTGGATTTACAAATTGCCCAGATTTTTGTCCCAATACATTAAATAATATTGGTATAGTTATTAATCAAATTGATAAAAAAGATCAATTAGTACCAATTTTTATAACTGTTGATCCAGAAAGAGACACAGTTGCAAAATTAAAAAAATATCTTACAAATTTTCATCCAAAAATAATTGGTCTTACAGGAACAAACGAACAAATAAAATCTGTTAAAACAAAATATAAAATTTTTTCAAAAAAAGTAATGGATATGAAAAAAGAAAATAGAAAATCTAATAATCATCATGATGAGCTCAATCATGGCGGATATGCTGTTGATCATACAACAATAATTTATTTAATGGATAAAAAAGGGATTTATATTACACATTTCAGTCCAGATACTAATAATTCAAGTATAGTAAAAAAAATTAATCAATATTTATAAACAAATTTTATGCTTTCTTTTTTAGCAGTAGATACTTCTCCAAAATGGTTATTAATTCTTTTTGTATGTTCGGGAGATCCTGAATTAATTAAAGATCCAACACAAAACATTAATTGTCAAAGAATTGAACAAGCAACATATAGTCTTAAACATTGTCAAAATTCACAAACTCTCGCTTCAGCAAGAATTGCTTCTCCATATTTTGTTAGTAAATCAAAGTGCGTTGAAATTATAAAAAAAAAAGATCCAAATATAGGGTAGAGAAATTATTTCTTATAAACGTGATTTATTGATAGCAATACCAAAATTGAAAGAAGCAACCAAGTTATAAAGTATTCACCATCAGTAATATTATAATCTGCTCCAAAATATTTTGCTGAAAAAATTAATGCATACAAAACAATTGTTGAGATTAATAAACTAACTAAAATTCTATACAGAACTTTTTTATATTTCTTTTGATTTTTCATACTATAGAAAAAGAAAACGGGCAAAATAATTTTTAAAAATATTTTAACCCGTTTTCAAAAAAAACTTTTAAAAGCAAGTGAAAAAAGAAAAGTATTTATTCAGAGCTTTCTTCACCGCCGCCAGCATCGTCTCCACCAGCATCGTCTCCTTCGGCATCGTTTCCACCACCAGCATCGTCTCCTCCGGCATCGTCTCCTCCGGCATCGTTTCCACCCTCATCATCACCTGCGAAAAGAGTGTAATCATATTCAAGTTCTTCCATTTTATCTCCAAAAAGAAGTTAAAATATTAAAATAAAGCACACTTATAACGCCTTTAGTTGGCACATGTCAATAGATTTTTTTAACACAAAAACAGAAAAGTTGTTGATAATTAATACAACAAAATGAATAATTTAACGTAGTTTTCTCCATTTTTTTCAATTTTTTTTAATTCTTAACTAAAAAAAAAATCCTTCAATTATATATTTTTGCAAATATCAATGATTTTATTACGAATCCATTTATTTCCTGGGTTAGTATCAGATCGCTTATGCCAAATAAGTTTTAAACACAGTGGATTTGCGAATAATGGCAAAGGAAAGATTTTTACTTTATCAAGTTTAAATCTTTCGGCTACTCTCTTGCTCACAGTTAGTACCATGTTTGATTGTCTGATAATTGCTGGAGCTACTAAAAATTGGTTCACAGTCATTGCAACTCTTCTTTTTAATCCCTTAGCTTCTAAAAGATAATCAACAAAACCAAAAGCTTTTCCTGTAGTTGTTACCATTAAATGTTTACATTGCGAAAATTCTTTTGTTGTTAATTGTTTTTTTTTAGCTAGTGGGTGGCCTATTCGCACAACACATACAAAATCTTCATCATACAAATCATGAGATATAAAATTTTCAGTTTCTTTTAGTTGTTGGCCAGCAATTATAAAATCAATATTGGCTGCTTCTAGTTCTTTTAATAAATCAATATCTCCAAGTTGTTTAGACCTAACGTTAATATTTGGTGCTTCCTTTTCTAAAACCTCCGCTAATTTTGGAAAAAGTATAGAAGCGGTATAATTTGAAATGGCAATATTAAATTCTTCTGTTGAATTTTTTGGATCAAAAGATGTTGGATCAAATGCATTTTCAACCAAATTTATTGCTTGACGAATTGGTGGCCCTAATTCTAGAGCTCTTGAAGTTGGAACAACGCCCTTAGCTGAACGAACAAATAAATCATCTTTTGCAATATATCTTAATCTGTTTAACGCATTACTTACTGCTGGTTGTGTCATACCAATTCTTTTTGCTGCTCTAGTAACATGTTTTTCCCTCATTACAGCATCAAAAACAACTAATAGATTAAGATCAACTAATGCAATATTCATTATTCACAGCGTTAATAATAGTCATTATCATAATAAATTGTATTAATTACTATATAAGATCTACATTATTAGTTGTAAAGAACAAAAAGTTTATCCTCCTCATCTCCCTATAAAAAAGCCCTGTGTCTCTGGGCTTTTTTTCTTATATATATTTTTTATATTACTGAGAAGCTATCTTTAATTGGTTGTCTTGTAATACGAATTTTTCAAAATGTGAATATACATTGCCATCTGTATCTTTAGCTGTAACTTTTAAATCGCCCCCTTCATCTACTGGAAAATTAAATCTAAAAGTAGGGTCCTGACTTATAGAAATATCAGATTCTAAGGCCATAACTACTTTGTCATTATAAGTAACTTCAAAATTTTCTATATAATAAGCCGGGATCATTTCTGTAGTTACTGGATTCGCTTGTAAACCATTAAATTGTGGGTGCAATATCATTATTTTTGCTTGTGCTATGCCATCTTTTTCTTCAATTTTTTTTACTTTTATTTTCATTTTACCTGCAGTTGCAATCATATTGTCCAGATCACCTAATGGAGGAGCAGCGCATCCACCTGAACCCCTAACAAAGTTTGCAGCCATAAAATAATCTCCTTTTTTGGTCTCTGCTATAACTCTTACTTTGGAATATGCATCCAATCTAATCCTTGTTGCCAATTCAATTTGATCTATGTTAGTAGCAAATTTAAAAGTTCCAGAATAAGGAGATGGATTCATATCAATAACTAAATGTACTTTAGTAATGAAATCATCTTGATTTTTAAGTTTATGTGTTTTAAAACTTATTGGAACAAATGCAGCGTCAGGTGCACGTTCCGGAGTAGTTAATTCAATTATGCCTTCTCCACTTTTAAGATCTATATCTTCAAAAAGTGTTTTTTTTAAATCTGTCCATCTTGCTTCCCTGCATTCTTCATATTTAGCACAATATGCTTGTTCTGCTTCTAAAGCCGAGGTAATTGAAAGGAAAAAAAACAAAACAATATTTAAAAAAAATTTTTGCATATTTATATTATATATAAAAATATTTAATTAATTAAATATAAAAATTAAAACTTTAATACTCCCATTCATATCTCATAAAAGTTCTAACAATGTTCCCAGGGTTTACTCTATCAAATAAAACCCAATTATTTTTTTCGCTTTGTGCTATTGTTTTTAAACCCTCCTCAACTGAAATATTTTTTTTTAAAACTTCTATTACTTCGTCATATAAAACCTGTAAATATTTTTTTGTTTTATTTAATGCAGTATTGTCTGTTTGTATTTTTCCGTGACCCGGCACCATAATTTTAAAATCAACTTTTTCTATTTCATCTAATACTTTAATCCAATTTTTTGCTAAACCATCCATAGTTGGCAATCTCTCATCTTGAACTAAATCCCCAACAAAAAAAGTTTTAGTTTTTAAATCAAAAACAGATGCATCACTATAGGTGTGAGCCGTTGGGTGAGAAGCTAATAACAATTTTCTGTTTCCTAAATTAATAATTATCTTATTGGATAATTTTTTTAATTGGTCTGATGATATCTCCGCAATAACTTTATGAGGAAAAATAATTTTTGTTCCCTTTACTTTATCACCTGCCTCAGAAACTTGTCTTATATATTGTGAACCTCTTTCTTTAAGTGCTTTTTTTAAATTAAAATGACCATAGATTATTGCTCCCTCAGGTATAAATGCTGTATTTCCAAAAATATGATCTTGATGCACATGAGTATTAATTACATATTTAATTGGTTTTTGTGAAATTTTTTTAATTGCAAGTTTTAATGCTTCTCCTACCTGATGAGAGCCTCCTGTATCTATTACAGCTATTGATTCATCTCCTATAATAAAACCTAGATTTGCAATATCGCCAATATTACTTCCTTCGTATATATTTTTGTGTTTTCCATAATGAACATAAACTCCGTCTGCTATTTTTTTAACATTTAAAGGTTTAGTTTTATTTTTAGCAATTATTAAAAGTGAAACTAAAAAAAAAAAAATAAAGATAAAAAAAATTTTTATTATTTTTATTTTTTTCATTTTATTATTTCAGGCTTTATAATTATTAATCTATTACCTGCATCCTCCCACACATCAGTTCCTGGATATAAAAAAATATTTGTATATCCCATTTGCACTAATCTTTCGGCTGCAATTTTTGAATAATAACCTCTTCTACAAAAACAAACTATTTTTGCGTCTTTATTCCCTTTTGTTAAGCGTTTTACAGTTTCTTCAAAATACTTTCTTAATTCAGGAGTTAGTGTTTCTAAACCAACGTTTGGAAGCCATTTGGCTCCTGGTATAGTGTATCGCTTAGCAGGCATCCATTTTTTTGGATCTAATGCTTCTGGCTTAATATCTTTTTTCCATGTATCCAATAAAATAGCACTTCTAGAATTAACGATATTTTTTACATCATCTGTATCTAAAATTATTATATTTTCTGAATGTTCTTCCCATTCTTTTTGCATACTTTCGCTATTTGCATAATT
>ENA-ORDI01001232-ORDI01001232.1-marine-metagenome-genome-assembly--contig:-NODE-1232-length-14444-cov-12.462449_pt1 | contig 14444 bp, 17 predicted proteins | sample MGYA00248628_ERZ508525 | MGnify/ENA primary metagenome ERZ508525 (study PRJEB26195, sample SAMN05422138) | marine metagenome | isolation source: East of Porto Seguro, South Atlantic Ocean | place... | reverse complement strand
GGGGATTTTGCCAGCCCGCCGCCAAAGAACCAGCCACCGGAAGCCACTCCACCCCGCAATACTGTCATCCTGAGGAGTGCCGTAGGCCGACGAAGGATCTGCCAGACCGCACCTTGGCAGACCCTTCGCTTCACTCAGGGTGACATGAGTGCAGGGCGGTTTGATTCGAAAACATGGCGACGGCGCAGCGGATATCGCCGATCCCCCATCCCCCATTGAGCCCCACCCCCACTCAAGGTAAACTGTCCCGAAACCAACCAGCGTCGTCTGCTGAAAGTCCCGATGCATCGGGACTGACGCTGACCGCCGCTCCAAAGGAGCTACCCTTGCGCATCGACGTCCACAGCCACCTCATCTACCTGCCCTACCTTGAGTACCTGGCGGGACGCAGTTCCCTACCCCAGGGAGTCCTTCGGGGCGGGACCTACTTCGTTAGCTGCGCCGGCGGCTACCAACATGCATCGCCCATCGTCCACGCCGATTTCGACCAGAAGTTGCTGGACATGGAGGACATGGGCATCGGCAAATCTGTCCTGAGCCACGGCATGCCCGGCCCGGAACTGCTGGGCGGCTCCGAGGCCGACGACTGGGCCTCCCGCATCAACGACCACCTGGCTGAGGTCGTGCAATCCCATCCCGGCAAGTTTGAAGCCTTCGCCACTCTGGGCTGGGGCAGCGCCGAACGCACCATCGCCGAGATTGACCGCTGCATTACCCAACTGGGCTTCAAGGGCGTTTATCTATTCTCCAACATCAACCAGAAAACCCTGGACAGCAAGGAATTCTGGCCCGTCTACAAGCACATCGAGAGTCTGGGCGTGGCCATGAACATGCACCCAACGGCGCCCATCAACATGAACGGCATCGACCACCGTCCACTGGTCCCGGGCATGGCCTTCATGTTCGACACCACTCTGGCCACGGTGCGCATGGTGATGAGCGGCGTATTTCAGGAATACCCTGAATTGAAACTGATCGTCCCCCACACCGGTGGGTTCATGCCTTTCATCCGGGGCCGCGTTGGCCGGATGATCGACGCCTGGACCTCGCCCGACGACTGGGCCGACCTTTCCGACTCCTCCCAGGTCTACTTCGACAAGATCTACCTGGACACCGTGGCCCACAGCTCAGAGGCCCTGGAGTACTGCTACAAACTCTACGGCGCCGACAAGCTGCTCTACGGCACCGACCATCCCTTCGCCCACTTCGAGGTGTTCAACGAGATGATCGACAACCTGGAATGCTCCGAGTCCGACCGCGAGTTGATCAACCACGGGAACGCAGAGAAGTTGCTGGGGTTGTAGGGGCTTAAATCCCCCCAACCCCCCTTTAACAAAGTGGGGCTATAGGTCCTCCCCCTTTCGTAAAGGGGGACCGAGGGGGATTTCCGCCGCCCCCAACCCAAATAGCTGACCGCTGATCGCTGTTAGCTGACAACTTCTCCAAAGGAGACACCATGAACCTCCGAGATTCCGTCATCATCGTCACCGGCTCTGCCACAGGGCTGGGCGCGGCCATCGTGAAACAGGTGGCGGGCAAAGGCGCGCGGGTGGTCATTAACTACACCAAGAGCGAGAAAGAGGCCCATGAGACCGAGGCCGTATGCGATTATCTGGGCGTGGAATCCCTGTTATGTAAAGCGGACATCTCGGTGGACGCGGACTGCCGCCGCATGGCGGCCGAGGCCATGGAGAAGTGGGGCCGCATCGACGGGCTGGTCAACAACGCCGCCAGGTCGGTCTTCGCGGACAACAATGACCTGGAGACCCTTTCGGGACAGGATTTCTTGGACGTCTACTCGGTGAACGTGGTGGGTACCTACCAGATGACCCGGGCGGCCGCGCCCCACATAAAAGCCCAAGGCGAGGGTTCCATCGTCAACGTGTCGTCCATATCCGCACTCACCGGCGCCGGCAGCTCCATCGCCTACGCCGCCTCCAAGGGCGCGCTCAACACCATGACCACCGCCCTGTCCCGCGCGTTGGCGCCGGAGATCCGGGTCAACGCCGTGCTGCCCGGCGCATTCCCCTCCCGCTGGTGGGCCGACGGCCTCGGCGAAGAAGGGGCCAAAAATCTCTTCGAAAAGTTCACCGCCCAGGTGCCCCTAAAGTCGGTAGCCGATCCGGGCTCGGTCGCCAAAACCGTGGTTTGGCTATTGGAAGACGCCGGCTACATCACCGGCGAAATGATCAAGATCGACTCGGGCATGCACCTGTTGGGGTTTCAGCCGTGATAAACGCCATCAAATACGTAATCGACATTAATGCAGGTTAGCAACTATTTTTGCTATAGTAGTTATGCATTATTCGTCGAATCGGGGGTGTATACGATGCAAACCAGCCACATCAAGAATCGGGACATGATCATGCAGGTGGTCCTGTTCGTAATTACGCTGGGCATCTATGCCCTTTACTGGTATTACTCCACGCTGAAAGACCTGCACACTGCCAACGGTAAAGATGAGGGCGCAGGAATCTGGGCCCTCGTGATGTTGGTCCCGATCCTCGGTTACTTCGCCTATTGGCACTACGCCAGTGAGTTCTCCGAATTCACCGTAGGGAGATATCCCACCTTGGTCATGTTCCTCGCCTGGATCGTCTTTGCTCCGATAGTCTGGCTCCTGGTCCAGATGGAACTCAACAAAGCAGCTGCCGGCGGAGTGAGTCAGCCAGCGGCTGCGTAGCCCAGGGCCGGACGCACTACCCCACCTTCATAAACACCTGCAACCGTTGGTGTTGCACGTCCGCGCCGTAGACGTTTCCGGCTGAGTCGGTGTAGACGTGGTGAGCATGCTCAAAGGTGCGGCCGCGCGCCAGAAGCTGGCCGTCTAAGGTCAGGATGCTGATGCGGGGGACTTGATCGGTTACGTAGACTATGCCGTCCGCGTCAATGTGGACGGCCATGGGATGTGTGAAGTCGGTCCACTCTTCGATGAACTCACCTTCTGGGCCGAAGACCTGCACCCGGTCGTTCTCCCGGTCAGCCACGTAGATCCTCCCGTCGACCGACACCCGCACACTGTGGGGCACCAGGAACTCGCCAGGGCCTCGGCCCGGATTTCCGAAAGAAGTTATGTAATCTCCCGACGCCGAGAACCTGTGAACGCTGGAGTTGCCGTAGCCGTCGGCAACGAAGATGTCCCCGGCTTGGGGTGACCCGGCCGGCGCAACGCACATGTCCGCTGGGTGGTTGAAAGGCGTCTGCAACTCTGCCCGGTCTCTAGCCCCCAAAGACATGACCAACTCCCCTTCAGGGGTGTACTTCAATACCTGATGGGCGTCGCGGTCGGCCAGGTAGACCCCGTCGTCGGGACCCACATAGATCATGTGAGCGTCGGCCGGCACGCCGTTCTTGCGCGGCCACTGGGCGGCCAGATTTCCATTGCGGTCGAATACTAATACCGGCGGGTCGCCGCGTTGGAATACGTAGACTCGGTTCTGCGAGTCCACGGCCACCGCGCTGGGCGCCTGGAACTCCATCCCTGGGGGTAACTTGGCCCAGTCAGGCCGGTGCTCGTACCGGTAGTCGCCCATTCCAATGATGTTTGGCATATCTGTTCCTCGATTGATCTGCGTTCCAGGGTGGCGAGAATGCCCGAAGTATACATGCGGCCCCATGTAAACCCGGCTGCGCCGGCCGGCGGCGGTAGACGGCGAGGCCAATCCTTGCCAGAATAAATCCCATAATTTCGCCGCGCCGTAAGACGCATAACAGGAGATAAAGACATGGGACCCAAACTCGTTGAATACCTGAAGTACGAAGCCGAAGACACCGGTATCGCTTGGATCACCTTCAACCGGCCCGAACGCCGCAACGCCCTCATGGGCAACTCCCAGGAGAACTCCACCGTGGCCAAGGTGGGCGAATACATGCGGGCCGCCGACGACGACCCGGACGTCCGGGTGATCGTGCTGACCGGCGAGGGCCAGGGGTTCTGCTCCGGGGCCGACATGCGCCGGGACAACGACCCGTCCGTGCTGGGCGAGAACTTTGTGGGCAACCGTGACCACACCGAAAGCCCCGATTTCACCCGTCAGCATTTCTTCCACGGGTTCACCCAACTGCACCGCGACATATCTCTCATCCGCAAGCCGACCATCGCCATGGTCAACGGCGCGGCCGTGGGCTCTGGCATGGACATGGCCCTGCACTGCGACATCCGCGTCGGCTGCGAAAACACCCAGTTCGTCGGCTACCACCAACTGGGCCAGATCTTCGAGAACGGCGGCAGCTACTACCTGCCCAAGATGGCCGGACTGGGCCGGGCCCTGGAGTTCGCCTACACCGGGCGGCTGGACGCCGAGCGGGCCTACCAGTGGGGCCTGCTCAACTACTTGGTCGACTCCAGCGAATTGGAGCAGACCACCCGGGACCTGTGCGACCGCATCATGCGGGTCCCGCCCATGGTCCAATGGGTCAGCAAGCGGATCATGCGCACGGCAGCGGACACCACCCTGGAGAACACCATGGTGCTCACCTCCAACGCCGGCGGTATCCTGAGCGGCTCGGAGGACGCCGACGAAGCCCGTCTGGCTTTCTTGGAGAAGCGCGCCCCCGTCTTTAAGGGACGTTAGCCGGAAGCGAGTTCCGGAAAACGGGGCCGCCAGACCACACATAGCAGGGGGAAAATAACGACGTTTAGAAGGTCAGGAGGTCCCCATGTCGACATTCGGCGACCTAGAACGCGCCTTTGCCGATCTTTACCCCTACCGCTGGGCATTCGCGGCCGGGTTCATCGCGTTCATGGCCTTGGCGGCCGGCTACGCCTACCGCCAAGGCTGGCACAGCTTCCTCTGGCGTCACCGGGTCAAGACGGGGATCATCGCCACGCCGGCGTTAGTAGTTACGCTGTGGCTGGGTTGGTCCCTTGGTTCGCCGCTCTTAACCAACACCACGGTGGACGAAGCATTTCCGTTCGCGGTGACCGCAACCGTCCCGCCATACATGGGCATCGAAGACCTCGAAGTGACCATGGCCGTGATGGCCGAGGTTGAGTCCCCGGTGAGCGAGGAGATGCCCGACATGGACGCCAAAGCTCCGCCCGCCCAGGCGAGTCCTTCGCCCACGCCGAAGGCAACAGTGACCGAGCCGACAACGGCGCCCGCACCGACTGAAGCCCCGGAGGCGGCTGGTCCGGTAATCCTCAAACACGGCATGTTTATGGACATCGACGCGTTCCACAAGGGGACCGGCACCGCAACCATCTACGAAGGGGCTGACGGAAGCCGGATATTGCGCCTGGAGGACTTCAAGGCCACCAATGGCCCCGAACTACACGTTGTTCTATCGCCATACGCCGGGCCCGAAGAGATCGGAGGGAGCCTGAAGTCGCCGGGGTGGCTCGACCTGGGCAAGCTGAAAGGAAACATCGGCAACCAGAACTATGAGATTCCCGATGACGTGGACATCGGTATCCACAACAGCATCACCATCTGGTGCAAACCTTTTAACGTGATCTTCAGCGTGGCGGTGCTGCGGAGCACAAGCTAGGCAGGGCGGGTTTCCGGCTCCGGGTCTTTACGCCGGGGCGAAGTCCCAACTATGATTAACCGTGCAATAAGGGTGGTTAGCTCAGTTGGTTAGAGCACCTGCTTTACACGCATATGACCCATAGCGCTGTGCTAACGTAGCTACGAACCCAAGCAAAACGTGTACAGTTATGTGCTCTCATCCCCGGCGAAAATTGACCATTAACTCTTAAACAGTAGGTTCTCGGTTCGACCCCGAGCGGGTCACCAACTTTTAGGCATGAAAAGCCCTCCAGGATTACTTGGAGGGCTTTGTTTTTGCCCAAATGGTCTTGAAGTGGTCTTATTCGTTTTTATAATGGCCAAATTACCACTTCATTATCAGAGGCTACGGCGCCGGTGAGAACTTCTGGACGCGGTGGTTGTTCCTGTCTGAAACGTAGACGCTACCGTCTGATGCCACCGCGACGCCATTCGGTCCGTTGAACTCCCCGTCGCCAGCGCCAAAAGTGTCCCATTCGCTAGATGTGCTGCTTGACCGTGGCTTCGGCAGGTCACCACAGTAGCTGGACATAGCCCATAATGTCTCCAGCAGGCCGTTGGAGCATTTGTCTGATGAGACGCTAAGGTTGCTTGTGGAGAACGCTAGGCAGCTTAGGGAAGATGGTGGTGTTGTGGTTGATGAAGACGGCCAGGTAGTTACGGAGGAAAGGGAATGAAGTTACCAGTAGTTCTAGCTGTACTCGTTGGAATCTTTGCACTCGCTTGTTCTAGTGCTGCCCCGGCTCCAGCGGAATCTACTTCCAAGATTAACGCAACGGTAGAAGCGAGGCTATCGGAAGACAAGCCTTCCCTGCCCACGGCCACCCGAAGAGTGCCACTACCTACTAATACACCTAAATCAGGGCCTATGAATACCCCGGCGCCCACGACAAAGCCTCCAAATACACCTGAATCAGGGCCTACGAATACCCCGGTGCCCACGACAAAGCCTACGCAACTTCCTGATATTACACAGATCAGAAAACCAACCGAATTCGTTTCATCGAAGGATTACATGGAGTTTGACACGGGTTTGCGTACTCTATTTCAAATTGCCGTGGACAACGAATTCTTAGCTCTCGAAGAAAAGGCGGGGCTCTCGGTCGCTGTCTACACTGATAAAAAACTCTGGACATATGCGACGGGAGAAGCGGACAACAACGTCAAGATGATGGTTGATACCCCACTGATGGTAAGTAGTACCTCAAAAACCTTTTTGTCGGCGCTTATCTTGTCCCAGATTGAAATGGGCCTTTACGAACTAACAGACTCTCTTGGAACAGTATTGGAAAACCATCCTGACTTTCCTTCATTCGAACTAGATAAAGTCAATCCAGAAGTTACCATTGAGCAAATGTTGACGATGTCTTCTGGAATGGCAGACTTTAGTTACAACATGGTAGGGAAGAGCGCATCTTACAAGGAACCAGTGTGGTCTCCGTTTGACACGGTTAACCTCATCCAATCCCCATATTCAACTCCTGGTGCCTTCAAATATAACGACACGAATGTCGTTCTCCTAGGAATTGTTGCGGAGTTTTACGCTGAGGAATCACTTGCGGACCTTTATAGGGCGGCTTTTTTAACGCCCTTGAATATGACGGCAGTCATATTGCCCGAAGAGGGTATTGCCTGGCATACGCAATTGTTTAACGATCAGGCTGAGGATTTCACGTTCCCGAGAATGGCTATGCCGTATACGGATGTGTCGCCTTGGGGTGGATCTGGATTCGGAAACATGATTCAAACGGCACCTTTCGGATTCGGTTATTACCTGGGTGCGGTAGGGAGACTGCGTTATGGGTGTTGTGGGATTATTTCAACACCTGAAAACGTGGCTCGCTGGGCATACGAACTCTATCGGCCGAATGGGTCTGCAATTTCAGAATCAGTCCGCAATCAGCTCCTCAATTCGTTTTCAGGGGCACGTGTTCCGGCTTGGGCAGTGACGGGTGAATCGTATGGATATTTTGCATCCAAGCGAACGTTTAAATTGCCGGATTCTACGACCATAACGGCCTACGGGCATCCGGGTGGTGGTGGTGGTTATGCCTCCGTGATGTATTATTCACCAGAACTTGACTTAGCGATTTCAATTTTGGCTAATTCTGAAATGAGTTTTAGGGGAGCCTGCGGTCCGGAAAAACCGATGAATTGCATCTCATCTGAGATCTTTGCGGCCTACTCTATCACCGAAAGCCCTTAAGCGTTGTAGGAACAATAGCGCTGCCGTTAGTCATTCGCCGAATGGCGGAAATGGTCACAATTTTGGCGGTTGCCCTAGGCGGTATCGTTCCTTCACCTACAAATTATCTAAAAACCAATAATGTAGGATCCACTCCTTTGACCCACTATTTGGTATTTATGGAGAACCCTTAATGGGGTACCAAATAATTGCCGACCAAATCCCAGTAACAGGGTGGAACTGGATGGTATCGACAGGGAAATAGACCAGCCGTTTTAGTTACGAAACGGGACTGTATGGGACGGGTCGTGACAGAGAAACACACGCTACGCAGAACTCAAAAACCAGTGGGGGTGACCCTGTGTCAGTGCGAATCTTTTCTAGTATCCTGTTCGCCTAGCCATACCGACAATATAGGAGTTGCAACGAGATGCCAAAAGCATATGTAATAGCGCACGTGACTTTCACCAACAGGGATAAATTCATGGCTGATTACGGTTCGAAAGTAGAAGCCACCATAAACGCATTTGGTGGACAATTCCTCGTCCGCGGGGGTGAAGTATCGTATCAAGAAGGTGAGGCACTCGGAGACATAAACGTCGTAATCGAGTTCCCCGACAGAGCCGCAGCGATTTCATGGGAAGAAAGCGAGCAATACCAAGCTATCTTGCCGGGCCGTACAGACAACTCTGCCGGTAACGTGGCAATCGTAGATGGTGTCTGATTTTAAAGTCGCGATTGTAGCGGAGAGTTGACAGCCAAACTGACAGCCACACGGGTGCACAACTATGGGACGAGAGACACACCTGTGGAAAATTGAATGGCAGGATTAAGTCTAGATGGACGTCAGTGGACGTTGGTGAACGGGTCTATACCAGACTTAAAATCCGCTACCTTTGCGGGTGTGTGGGTTCGAGTCCCTCTCCCGGCACCAACTTCTAGGCACGAAATAATCGCATCTTAGGCTCTTGAGATTAACTTGGGAGCCTTTCTTTTTGCCATATGTCCACGGATTGTCCACGAACTTTTTTCGAAGGCTGTTTCTTAGGCACAAAATCTCCTAGACGTTAGGTTTCATATGTTAGAGAAATGTGAAAAGTTAATAATCTAAAAACAGGTGATTCAGTTTCTTCTTCCCGCCAAACGACGAAGGGCAAAATGAATCTCGGATTATTCCTCGGCGCGTTGCGGGTTTCGCGGGATTTGGTGATATTGGCATTGACTTCATTGGTTAGCTCCATATAATCCAGCTACTCGTTGAACTGGTTAGCCGAGACGCAACGGAATGGTAGGTACTGGTGGCTGAGACGAAGCAACTCAAACTCGAAAGACCATTAGTTTTTGTCGATTTAGAAACGACAGGAGTTAATCCAGCGATTGACCGAATAATTGTGTTGGCAACCAGCAAAAGTGGGACACTTTCGTAAAGGAGAGATCAGGGGGAAATGGCGGTGTTGTAGGACTCCCGCAGCAGGCGGTTGTAGCGGTTGCGGCTAGCTAGGGTCTGGGCTTTCATCTCCCTTCTCTTGATCAGGATCTCTTCTCGTCTTCCTTTCAGGACGTCATCAGGGGTCACGTTGTTTAAGGCCTTGTGATAGCGGCGGTGGTTTCGGTGGGGTAAATCTATACCCTGCACCAGGAGTCCATACACACCACCACCCTCATGTTTTTCTCCCTTTAAAAGTGTCCCATTATCGCTTAACGCCTACAGCTAACCCGATCTCCTCGCATATAGGTAAAGCAAATGAACCTTGTCTTACGATATAGTGACCGCGCGGGAAGATTTGGCTAAAGGTGAATATTTGGTCATAAGACAGCGGTTGGTGATTAGATAGATGATTTGTGATTTGGGTACCCATAAACTCGCCTATGAGATATCAGGGCCAGCAAGCGCTACTTCATTATTATTCGGCCATTGCTTTGCATCGAACCGTCATTTTTTTGACAATCAACTTCCAGTACTAACTGATTATAGAATCATTCGGTACGATACCCGCGGTCACGGCGAAAGCGATACCCCCTCAGGACCATATAGGATGGATGATCTTGGGAACGATGCGGTTGCCTTGCTTGATCACCTCCAGGTACAAGAAACTCATTACGTGGGCGTATCGATGGGCGGGATGATTGGCCAGAATATCGCTCTCCGTTTTCCGGAGAGATTATTGTCTTTGAGTTTGGTCAATACGATATCTTCGTATGACGAAATTGGTAGGCAAGTTTGGAGAGATTGGGTCGAGAAGGTTCGACGATACGGTGCAAGAATCATGCATGACGACCTCATGAAACGATGGTTCACACCCGAAGCATTACGCCGTCAAATAGCAGGCGTCGCCTATATGAGTAGGGCATATCGGGCTTTTTCTGACACGGCATTCGAATACATAGCCCATGCCGTCATCACGGATTTACACTATTCGCATCGTATCAGTGACATCAAAATCCCAACCTTGATCGTTGCGAGTCCAAATGATCCCGGGATTCCGCAGAAAGCCTCAGAACTTTTAAATGAGCGGATCATTGGTTCAAAGTTAGAGTGGCTTTCGTCAGCTCATCATTTGGCTACCCTTGAACACCCAGAAGCGTTCAATACGATTTTATCTAGGTTCCTGGCTATGCAGTCCAAAGATTGATATCAAATCAATAATCGTAACTGCCTACATTGACCAATCATGTCTCCAGCTGGAGTTCATTCACCACCTGCTTGGCCCACAGGCGTAAGTGTTCCTCTAAATCGGCTCCGCTTTGCGGACATTCCCAATCCCCAAAGCGTAGTCTCGTCCCGCAATGGTTGCACGGATTTACATCGGCTAGTTTGTTTAATACCTTCTGAATTTGGACATCGGTGGCCATCCCACACTCCGGTTATTTGAATAAGTTATTACGACCGACAAGAAATATAAACCAAATATGCATGCAGATCACAACAGGCAGCAAGACCAAACGGAGGACGTTCCGATGAAAGAAACACGGCATCTGGAAAGTGAGGCTCAGGCAATCAAAGCCGATGAGGCATTCATCGCTGCGCTGAATGCAGGGAACAATCAAGTGATGTTCGAAGTTATGCACGCACCCAATATACGTATATCTGGCAAGGGTGTTGTTATCTACAATACAAAAGAGGAACTGGAACGTGAATATCTGAATAGCTTCGCATCTCGTGCGGGTGAAACGTGGCATTACACCGAGATGGACTGGGCGCAGGCATTGCACAGTTCAGAAGATAAAGTCCATTTGTACCTTCAATGGACTCGGTATGACGAGAATCGTAGTGAACTGACTACGTATCCAGCTCTTTGGATAATGACCAAAATACACGGCAATTGGGGAGCCCAATGCCGTTCAAGTTTCGCTCCTTGATACGCCCGCTATCACAGCCCAATGGCCTATCCTCAGTTCGAGATTAGTGAAGAAGAATTCAACCCCCAAACCAACGGCTCGTCGAGAGATGCCGTCAATCCCTCAGCCTTTAAGTCTTTAGGCTCGAAAGTTTTGTTCAATGCAGTTGAATTACTCGTAGAAAATACCTGGGAAAATGTTACATTCGCACCTGCTACTATGCTGAATCGCTTTCTGGACGTCCAATGAGCGGGACTATGTTTACAGTTGAGGAATTTGTGGAGTCATGCCTACATGCTCTAGACGAGCACACACCAGAATTGGCCATTAAAGAAATTGCCACGTCGTCGATGGCCGATCCACATGAACTGGAATCTGCTCTCGGTACGCCGTCAGAAGCAGGAATAACTACCCTTCACCGCTCACCAGAACTCACGATTCTGAACATCATATGGCCTCCCGGGATAGCTCTCTATCCGCACGACCACAATTTGTGGGCAGTCATCGGGCTATCCGGCGGCCAAGAGGACAACACATTTTACACTCGGAATCCAGATGCTAGCGGGCTCGTGAGGACTGGTACTCGAGTCCTAGAATCTAAAGACTCTGTATTGCTAGCCCAAGATGCAATCCATGCCGTGCAAAACCCTCGTTCGGTTTACACTGGAGCGATTCATGTTTATGGCGGTGACTTCTTTAACGAGCCTCGAAGCCAGTGGACTTCAGACAGCTCGGCTGAAGAGCCGTATGATGTGGAGCAGGTGCAGCGGATCTTTAAATTTGCTAATGAGCGATGGTTATCCAAGCAGGTATCTTAAGGTTATCAGGTTTTTATGAATCATTGTTAACCTCTCGGCCACGGTTCTTAGCATCGGCTTCCTTGCCATGAGCAAGGGCAGCGCACCAAAGAAATTGAAGAAGGATGCCTAGGGGAAGTTATCGGATACAAACGTCGTAGAAATACTTCACTGACAGCCATTGACCATGTGCTCTGGCTGTTTCACCGTCACATCCTCCATGAATCAACAGATGCTATAACGGAAATGGCCGGCAATCACATCACGACAGTCGAATCTTCTATCAAGGAATTTCGCCAACTTCTGGATCTCCAGCCCAAACACACGGTCCGCTGCCTCGAACACCGCCAGCGACCTTGGCCTATACACGATCACTATCCTCATCGAGCATTCCTGAAAGCTTGATAGGTACATCAAACACAAAACGGCGGGGATTCCCCGCCGTTGAATCTGTCTGGATATAATCTTTATCGAGCGACTGCCCGAAGCGCTCAGAGCGTTAAGCGGGCCCTAAACGGGACACTCCTTACATCCTGGAATTTATCACCATTGAACAAACATCGGTATGTTATTCCGCGGGTGCTTATGACTTTCCAGCTATCTATCCGATGAACCCGGTAGAGGTAACGGTCTTGGAACTGCCGTGAGTATATTAGATCATCTTCCCAGCACCACTAGGATGACTCCGGCTATCGCCAGCAGGGTTCCAGCGACCAGTTTGGGAGTGACCTGCTCCAACTTCGCTAAGAAAGTGTGGGACAGGAACAATGTGATTAAAGGGCTGCTGGAAACTATGGGACTTACCACCACAACGTCGGCCCGCTGTACCGCAAAAGCCACTGCCGTTACCGCAATGCTCGACGTCAACCCAGCGGCGGCCAAATAGCGCAGAGCGAAAATCGAACGAAAAAATCCCTGGCCCCTTGTTCGTACAACGCCGCTTTGCGACGCACTAGCTCCTACCAAAGGAGAAATCGCTAATAAACCGATTAGCATGCTAAAGGCAGTAACCATGAATGGAGAGTCGTAAATCCCTATTGCCTGCTTGGCCATGACGTTGCTCGCCCCGTATGATGCGCCCGCACCCATGGCTAGCACATAACCTAACAGATGGATCTTGTCCGTACGCCAACCTTCCATAATGGAACCACCACTCGAAAAAAACAGACCACAGACAACCCCCACGGTGCCTAACGCAATCAGGCTATTGGCCGTCTCTCCGGTAAAGGACACAGCTAATATGGCGGCGAAGGGCGCCTGAGTCGATATGAACAAGCTAGACCTAGACGCCCCTATGAGATTGGCGGCCAGGAAATTCTGACAACGGCCGCCTAAGTAGCTGACTACCCCCAGGCCAATAATCCATAGCATTGCCTCTTGCGGGATGCGACCTATATCAGAGGAGGCAAACAGTAGGACCATGACCGAAGAGACGGTAAAGCTAACCAAAAGAGATATCATGACGCCGGGGAGGGGGTAGATAGCCTGCATGCCCTGACGAGCTAATACGGCCGAACTGGCAAAGCCGAAAGCAGCAAGGATAGAAAGGCCTATGGCCGCCATCTATCTGGCTACCTCTCCGGCAGCATGGCCTTCCATGCCGTCGGCAACTACTAGTAAGGCGTCGATACCCTGAGGGGATTTCTCCCCCCAGAGCACCCGATACGAGTCCTCGTTCTCTGCCCGGATACGGCCCACATCTGTCTGGCCTGCGACCGATAGCTGGGGTGATGACCCAGATCTGCTTTTCCCTCGAAATGGCCAGATACGAATTCTCATCGTCACTGCTACCTAAGCCGCCGGAGCCATCATCTTGATAATCGTTCGCCCGACGCTGACTGTGTCTCCGTCGTTCAAGAGATGCCCACCGAATGTTGTTCCATCGATCTCAGTACCAGAGCGGCTGCCCACATCGAACAGGGTAATGACCCCATTCTCGCAACGAACCAAGGCGTGCTTGCGGCTTACCGACTCATCCGACAATCTGACGTTACAAGACGGGTCCCTTCCGATAAAGTTGTCGCCTTCAGCGAGGTTGTAACTCTTCCCTGCGTCTGATCCGGAACGGATCACCAACACCCCGCCCGACTGGCCCTGTAGGTCCATCATTGTCTCGCCGTTGCCGATGTTAACCCCTCCTTGCTGAATGCGGTCTACCGGGATTAGGGAAAGTTCGGTCTCGCCCAAGCGGATCACACTATCGGGGCTGACATTATGACCGTCGATGCGTGTTCCGTTGACCTTGGTCCCACCCTTGCTGCCGACGTCGTAAACGTAGCTCTTTCCGTCTTCTACACGGACCATTGCCTGGCGGCTGCTGACGTAGGAGTCACCAAGAACCAGGTCGTTTTGATGGTCTCTTCCAACGGAGTTGTCCCCTGCGTGCAGTTGGAGAGTCTTGCCAATGTCGGGACCTGTCGTGACTGCGATCCACGACGCAGTCTGTTGCTTACCAATCACCCGGGTCGCGGCTTCCTTGGCCAGCAACTTGGCAGCGGCGGCGCCGATCCCTCCGGCGCCGCCGCTGATCAGGGCAACTTTGCCTGCAACACGCATGGTCTACCTCGATTTGGCTGGTTTGGCTGTGGGTGGGAATTATAGCAGGCAGTCCCG
>ENA-ORDI01001231-ORDI01001231.1-marine-metagenome-genome-assembly--contig:-NODE-1231-length-14451-cov-2.443231_pt1 | contig 14451 bp, 13 predicted proteins | sample MGYA00248628_ERZ508525 | MGnify/ENA primary metagenome ERZ508525 (study PRJEB26195, sample SAMN05422138) | marine metagenome | isolation source: East of Porto Seguro, South Atlantic Ocean | place... | reverse complement strand
TCTGGATTTCCTCAATACCCAGAGCCCGCAGAAGGTCCAGGTTGTTTTCACTTTCGTGACGGGGGGGGCCTTCCAGCGGTACGCGGATGTTATGAGCCCAGGCATTTTCCGGGTGGTCGTAGCCCACGCGTATTTTCGCGCCGGAACAAAGGGAAAAAAAGGTGGCGGTGGCGCTGAATTTTTTGTTGAGTGTCAGTGCCAGGTCAAATTGTTCGTCTCTCAGTTGGCGAAAGGCATTTAAAGGTCGTTTGGGATCGAAAGCAAACACCTGGCTTATGTTCGGGTTGTCGGCCAGGAGTTCTGCCTGACCACTGTCCACCAGGACACTGATATGCAAATGCGGGAATGCTTTTTTAAGGGTTTGGTAAACCGGAGTGGAGAGCACCACATCGCCCAACCGGTCGGGACGTATGACCAAAACCGACTGGATAGCGCTAAAGTCCAGGGGTAAGTCTGGCGGACTGGGAGCCTTCCCCGCGCACGCGCCCACCAGGTTCCATAATATTTGTTTGGCTTTTTTTTCTAGGTTGCGCAGGACTTGGTTTGCCATGGATCGAGTGAAGGTCGGGGCCATTAAGGGGCTCGTCAACGTTTAGTCGTTACGAGGAGGATTTTCTGCAGGTCAGGAGAATTTCATCCGACTGTCTTGGGATTACAAAGGGAGTGCTTCATCAATGAGCATGATGGGGATGTCCCCTTTTATTGGGTATTTCAAAGAGCAGGGCTTGCAAACCAGTCCGTCTTCATTTTCACTCAATTCAAGATCTCCCTTGCATTTGGGGCAGACCAGAATGTCGAGCAGTTCCTTATCGATTCCCATAATTTTTCTCCTAAATATGATAATCCCTCTTCACGGCCTGGAACACTTCATCCACGGTAACTTGTTGCATGCATTCTTTGGTTCCCAGCGGGCAGGTTTTTTTCCAACAAAAACTGCATGAGAGTACTTTGTAGACCACTTTGTGATTTGCACCATAGGCTCCGTTACGCACCGGATCGGTGGGGCCAAAGATGGAAACCGTGGGAATGCCCAACGCCGCCACCAAGTGAAGCGGACCTGAATCACAGCTTACCAGCAGTGCCATCCGTTTGTACAGGGCAATAGATTCTAAAATTGAAGTGGGTGGGGCCATCCAGCTTTTTTGTTTCATATGGGCGGAGATTTGCTGGGCTTTGAATTTTTCTCCCGGCCCCCAGGTCAGTAATATGGAGCATTTCAATTCTTCACAAATGCGGTCGGCCAATTCGGCGAAGCGGACCCCTTCCCATTGTTTGCTTTCGAATCCTGCACCGGGGTTGATTCCTATAACCGGACGGTAGGTCAGTTCTGGATTCTGATTAAAAAAATGGGCTACTTTTTCATCGATTTCGCTAGGAACCTGAAGAGGGAAAAGTTTAGTTTCCTCAACCTTGCCCAACGCAGTTTGTAAAAGCTTGAGGTACATATCTACCACATGCAACCCTCCTGCCATGTAGGGGGCTTTCTGGTTGGTGAACAGGGCGTTGATTTTTTCCTTGCAGTTTTTTTGATGGAATCCGATACGGGTTGGTGCACCGCTCAACCTGGCGATAATGCCGCTTTTGAGAAGACCGTGCAGGTCGAGCACGAGATCAAAGTTTTGCCGACGTAAGGTTTTGATGGTGTGCAGAATTTCAAAAAGCGATTTGCTGTTCCAGTTTTTGCGCCACACTTTGGTACGTAGGGGAATGACCTCATCGACATCGGGGTTGCCAAGCAAGAGATCCTGATAACGCTCTTCCACCATCCAGGCGATATAAGAATCGGGTAGGGACTTTCTGATGGTGGCGGCAACGGGAAGGGTGTGAACCACATCTCCCAAAGCGCTGAATTTAAGGATTAGTATTTTGCGTGTTTTCATGGGGTCATGGCTCCCCATCAGGATTTGGTGAGTTTCAAAAGTCGGGAATAAATGTGGCGGTAACACAGGTAGCCTATCAAACTGCCGTAGATTGCTCCGCCCAAAACATCGGACGGGTAGTGCACCTTAAGGTACACTCTTGAATAGCAGACCAGCAGGGCCAAGGCTAAAGCCAGCAAAGTGGTATTACGAAAACAAAGGCTTATGAGAGTTGCGGCGGCAAAAGTATTGCTGGCATGGTTTGAGGGAAAAGAAAAACTGTTTGAGCATCTTATAATCATTTCCAGATCTGGCAACACATGACAGGGCCTGAGGCGGGTGATCCCCTCTTTAAGAATATAATGGCTGCTGGCATCATTAAGGGCGATGGTTGCTGCTAAGGTCAGAAGAAAGGCCAAACCATTGATCCTGTAAACCACAAGGATGGCCACTGCGCAGGCGATACCTAAATGGTAAAAGTTTTGCTTCATGGTCATAAACATCATGAATGCCTGCATTATTGGGGATTGAAAATGCTGGTTGATCCAGTAGAATAGCGAAACATCGAGATCGTATAAGATGGCCGATTCCTTTTAGCGGGAGTTGTAGATACATTTGAATTTTATGGAGTTTGCTGGTTTGAGTCAAACGATTTATTGCTAGTTGAGTTGAGCGTTACGCTGATCTCTGTGTTCAGGAGTTTAAATGGTTGATGACTAAATCTTGTGATAACGCGGTGATCCTCTTTGCCCGGGACCCGGTTTTAGGCCAGGTGAAGACCCGACTATCCCCTTTTTTGGATAAAAAAACCATTCTGGAGCTTTATACCTGTTTTCTGCACGATAGCCTCGATAAGATCCGGCAAGTGGAAAACGCAGACCTGTTTGTAGGAGTCGCTCCTTCGAACCAGTCCGGTTTTTTTTCCGGAATGCCGGGTGCTGATATTCGCCTTTTTGTTCAGGAAGGAAAGCAACTGGGAGATAAAATGCGCCGGGCTATTCAAGACCGGTTTGCGGAAGGGTATGAAAAATCCGTCATTATTGGTTCGGATAGCCCTTCGCTCCCTGTTACCTACATTGAACGGGCTCTGAGTTCCGACAAAGACCTGGTTTTGGGGCCGAGCACCGATGGCGGCTATTACCTCATCGGAATGCGAGGAAAAGTGGTCGAGGTTTTCGATGGGGTGGCCTGGGGGACAGAGAAGGTCTTGCGGGAAACGTGTGCACACCTGGCACGCAATGGGGCAGAACTGGAGCTTTTGCCGGTCTGGTATGATATCGACAGTCCGGAAGATTTAAGATTTTTCCAAACCCATTTGCAACTTATTGAACAGGCCGGAATTGGAAAAGTAGGTGAGACAGGAAAATTCCTGAATAAGATTTTAGGGGATCACTAGCAGGTTGCCATGAGCGCATCCTTTGTTTAAGTTGGCAGAATATTATGAAGCTTTGTAAATTTACAGATTCGGATTATCAAACGGTGATCGAGGCGTTGGAGAATCGTTCCAACATGGATTTGTTTACCCATGATGAAACCGTTCGCAAGATATTGCAGGACGTGAAGGAAAGCGGGGACACTGCCTTACTGGAGTACACACACCGCTTTGACCGCCATAATCTTTCGCTGGAGCAGATGCGGGTTACGCCAGGTGAAATTCGACTGGCCTATGAGACCGTGAATGAAAAAGAACTCGCGGCACTCCAGGAAGCGGAAGAACGGATTCGCCGTTTTCACGAGCGCCAGAGGCAGGAGTCCTGGCGTTATGAGGAAGAGGGGATAACTTTGGGCCAGATGGTAAGGCCGCTTGCCACAGTGGGGATCTATGTTCCGGGCGGGAAGGCATCCTACCCCTCTTCGGTGCTGATGAACGCAGTTCCGGCAAAAGTGGCGGGAGTGGAGCGCGTTGTCATGTGCTCGCCATTTCCCGATGGGCAAACTCGCCCGCATGTTCTGGTTGCGGCAGATATTGCAGGGGTAACGGAAATCTATAAGGTTGGAGGTGCGCAGGCTATCGGGGCCATGGCTTTCGGTACCGCCACTGTTCCTCGGGTGGACAAAATAGTCGGACCCGGCAATATTTATGTGGCACTGGCCAAACGCCTCGTGTTTGGCATTGTGGATATCGACATGATAGCCGGTCCCAGTGAAATCCTGATAGTAGCCGATCACAGCGCCAACCCGGCCTATGTAGCGGCAGACCTGCTATCGCAGGCCGAGCATGATGAAGAAGCGTTACCGATTCTGGTGACCCCGGAGGAAGGACTGGCCAGAGAGGTGATGAAGGAACTGGAAAGACAGAAAAATACCCTGAGCCGCCAGTCTATTATGGAAGCTTCTTTGAATTCCCAGTGCCGACTGCTGGTGACTGAATCCCTTGAAGCGGCAGTGGACCTGGCCAATCGGCTGGCCCCTGAGCATTTGGAGTTGGCACTGGAAGATCCAGAGCATTGGGCGGCAAAGATTCAGAACGCGGGGGCAGTATTTTTAGGGCATTACACGCCGGAAGCGGTCGGAGACTACCTGGCCGGTCCTAATCATGTATTGCCCACCAGTGGCACGGCCCGGTTTTCTTCCCCCTTAGGGGTGTATGATTTTATCAAACGGACCAGCCTGATTTCCTATTCCCGGGCCGCTTTGGAAAAATGTGGTGAAACCGTAACATTGCTGGCCGAAATGGAGGATTTGGGAGCTCATGCGAATGCGGTAAAATTGCGGACCGGCGGGCCGGGAAAAAAATCTTAAAAACACTATATTTTCAGGGCTCGGGGGCTCGATTTTGACTTGACACGCAGGAAAGGCTATGTTTTAATCACCATCATTTTGGGCACTTGTGCGCCCAAAAGTAGGTTTTAAAATAGGGTCGAAAAGCCCATATAAAATCGCAAGTTACGGTTTTTTCTGTAGATCGGGCCTCACTCCATTGAGAGCGAAAAGGCTCTTGCTGGCGTTGTTTCCGTTTGTGGGGGATTTGAGATTTTTTTTAAATTTATTTGAGATTCAATTTAGTTTAAAAAATTTAGATTGATATATATAAAAGGAAGGTACCTATAAAGTTTGGTTTTACTAGCTACGGATCCTGATCAGATCCAAAAGGAGGTTAAGCCATGTTGGGGAAAAACAAACGTAGCATAACGGCGTTTTCATTGGGACTGCTACTGGCTATGGCCATTTATCTGGTTCCGGGCATGACCAGCGATGCGATTGCCAAGGAAGCGTTTGCGGAGCAGGTTTTCGCTGAGGAAGCGTTCGCCAAGGAAGTTCTGGCTCAAGAGGCTGTTGAGGGTGAAGGCGAGGCGGAAATTGAATGGAGTCAGGACGTATTTTATAGAGATTGGGAAGGTAATCCGCTGAAAGGGCCGGTGAGTGGTTATCCCGCTCCAGAACTGGGTCCGTCGGATTATAATAATTATGACTTCGCTCCTAGCCGCATGCTTATCTGGGTTGCCAATCAGCAACATCTTTATTTCGGTAGCTTCGTTCTGGCGGTTCCTATTTTCTGTATGCTCATCGAGTTTATCGGAATCCGAACCAGGGAAGAAGATCCGATTATGTCGCAGAAGTATGACCGGTTGGCTCATGACCTGATGAAGATCAGCCTGACCGCTTATTCCTGGACGGCAATTCTTGGTGGTATCCTCCTTTTTACGTTCATCACATTATTTCCGGGTTTCTTTAAATATCTGGCAGGGATTTTCCGCCCGGTTATGCATGTGTATGCTCTGATGTTCCTGGCCGAGTCCGGTATTCTGTATGTTTATTACTACGGCTGGGACAGGATGAATCAGGACCCATTTCTGAAATGGATCCATGCTAGTCTCTCTGTTCTGCTCAATCTCGTTGGAACAATCCTTATGTTTCTGGCGAATTCCTGGGCCACTTTCATGCAGGCTCCTGGCGGAATTGACTCTGAGGGTCGTTTTCTGGGGAATATCTGGCATGTTATCCATTCCACGCTTTGGAATCCGGTCGGTGTTCACAGGATTCTTGGGAACATCGTATTTGGTGGTGGAATCGTAGGTGCTTACGCCGCTTACCATTACCTCACCGCAAAAACGGAAGAGGATCGGGCGCATTATGACTGGGTATGCTATGTCGCCATGTTTATCTGTATCTTTGGTTTGATCCCGCTTCCCTTCGCGGGTTACTGGTTGATGAAGGAAGTGTATGCGTTCCGCCAGCAGATGGGCATCACCCTGATGGGCGGCATCATGGCTTGGTTGTTCATCATTCAGGCTGTTATGATCGGGCTCTTGTTCTTTGCCGCCAATTCCTATTTGCATAACGGAATGGCGCGGGTCAAGGGGTCGCATCGTTACATGAAATATTGTAAGTACATGGTTCTGCTGTTGATCGTATGTTTTACCATGTGGATGACCCCGCATACCATCGTTATGACCCCGGCTGAATTGAAGGTGATGGGTGGCGCCCAACATCCGGTGATCGGCCACTTTGGCGTCATGTCGGCGAAGAATACGGCGGTGAACCTGATGATTACCACTACGGTTCTTTGTTTTATTCTATATCAGAGAGCGAATAAGAAGATAACGGTGCCATGGGCCACGGCGGGCAACTGCTGGATCGCGGCTATTTTTGTCGGCGCCGCCGCTAATATTATATTCCTGGGCGTTTATGGTTATTATCTCCCTGCTAACCAGCGGGTGGGACTCTCTGTGCCTCAGGTATGTACTACGCTGACGACCCTGTTCGCGGGGACGGCGATCAATATCTCCATGTTTAAGGATTCGGAATCCTATGGGGAAGTTAAATGGGGGAGTCAGTCCAAGGTGGGAACCTACGCTATTTTCCTTCTGGCGATTTCCTTTACCTGGTTGATGGGCCTCATGGGCTATATCCGTTCTGCGGTTCGCTTGTTCTGGCACGTAACGGAGGTGGTTCGTGACAATTCTGTTGACGCTTATACGCTTACGATTGGTGAAGCGGGTAAGATGCTTACCTTTAATACCCTTTTTGTATGGGTGCAGTTTGTGGTCGTGTTCTGGGTAGGCAGTTTGAGCGGTAAAAAAGAACAAGTAAAAGCTCCGGAAGGTGTTCCGGTACCGGCTCAACAATAGTAATAACTGCTAACTATTTGGCGGGGTTCCCGATTTGGAACCCCGCCAATATAATCTGAGGGTATAGGAGAGAGGGAAACAATGTTACCAGAGCAGCATGATATATTGTTTACGTTTATTGCGATAGCATTTGCCGTCTTCGCAATTTATGTTTTTATCAGTTCGATTCAAATCTGCAGGGAGAGGGAAGGAATAAACATCGGGTTTTGGGGTACTGTATTTGGTGCCTTTGCAATCGGGGCTTTTTTGATGACGGCCCATATGTTCACACTTATTCAGGCCGATCAGTTGCAGTTTTTCTTCTCAACCTATCTATGGGCTATAGTTGTATTGTTGATGGTTTGGGGATCGTTCTACAAAAGTAATAAAATTGAAAGTCAATCCCCTCCAATTATTAGAGGATTTTTCTTCTGGACCACGGTTTCTCTATTGCTTGCGGGATACACCAACTGGTTGCCGCAACAGCGCAGTGACCCGCCCCCCAAGGAGGCGGCATTGGTGGGTGACGTCACCATGGAAGAATTCGCTGAAATGGGACGGATTATTATTTTTGGTGCCAAGCAGGTTGCCGGCCAGCCGTCGATTGGTAAAGGTCAGTGTCCGCTGTGCCACACGTTTGACCCGGGTGATAATATTGGCCGATGCCCGAACCTGTTTGGGGTTGAGAACAGAAGCCATGACCGGGTTAAGGAAGACCGGTATGCAACCAGCCCTATAGCTATTGGGGAAACGGACCCCGCCTCGGGTATTGTGAAGGGTAAATATGACGAGATACCTGAAGAGTACAGAAGACAGAATGGTCCTGACGAATTTACCGGCGAAGATTATATCCGTGAATCTGTGATGTGCCCGACCTGTTACGTGGTGGAAAAATTCGGTAATGACGGCGACACAAAAAGCCCGATGCCGGTTATCGTCAAACCTCCTGTCAGCTTGAGCCGGGTTGAAGTGAATGCAGTCATTGCTTACCTGCAATCCAAGGACACGCCGGGTGAGTTTGCCACCGTGACGGTTCCGCTACCTCAAGATGATGCGGGTAATACAGGTGGTGCGGTGGCCGAGGATTCTTCTGATGATGAAGATAAACCCGTATTCGTCACCGGCACGGAAGATATTCAGACCATGATCAATACTTTGGGTTGCCCGCTCTGCCATACCATTCCTGGTGTTGAGGGTGCTATGGGTATGTTGGGGCCGGAGCTTCATGAGAAGATCAACGCTCCGAAGCGTATCAAGGATCCCAATTACAAGGGCAAAGCGACCAATACTAAGGAGTATGTCAGGGAGTCTATTTTGAACCCTGGTGCCTATGTGGTCTTTAACGAAGCAGAGGGAGAGTTGTTCCCAGATGGTTTAATGCCAACAGACTTTTCGCAGATGCTTTCAGTTCATGCAATCGACAAGCTTGTTGATTTTATTAGTCAGACCGAACCACCGGCTGGCAGTTAATTAGGAGACAACAATGAATAAGAATTTGGTAAGTTTTTTGGTTTTTGTTGTCGGCCTGGCGGTGTTCCATAACGCCATATTCCCTATCTTCACACCGAAGCCGATCGGCTGGATTTTAAACAGGTATGTCTACTATTTGGTATTTGTAGCCTTTTTGATCATTACACATTTCGTCCTCAGACTCAAGCCGTCGATTGCCATGAAAGCTTTGTTTGTATGGTTTCTGGGCTATTACTTTTATGACGCGATTTTATTTCCGCCGATTCCCTGGACCTTGTTCATCACTTATATGGTGATGTGGTCGATTGGTGTCTTCCTGTATATCAGTCAGGATACCGATAGCTTTAGGGAGTTCAGGGAGCCGATCGTTAAAACCATTGTTGGTGAATACAAGCTTGCACAGATTGTTGTGATGATAGCCATGCCAATTTTGGTTGGTTTTGCTACCTATAAATCGATTTATCCGGCTTATCAGGAGCCGGTGGAATTGAGAACGGTGCATCCCGCACCTCCTGCCACCACCAAGGTGCATGGTATAACCTATCCGCTGGAGTCTACCAATAATCCTTTCCGTATTGATGAACAGGATAAGTACAAGGATAGTTTCCCGTTCCTGGATGCGGACAAGCAGGAGTACATGAAGTATGTGACTGAGGGGGGTACAATCTTTTTCCAGAACTGTCATTATTGTCATGGTGACCAGTTGAATGGAATAGGCATGTTTTCCCATGTGTTCAACCCCACTCCGGCAAACTTCATCGATCCGGGTACCATTGCGATGTTGCAGGAATCATTTCTTTTCTGGCGGGTGGCTAAAGGCGGACCGGGTCTGCCCAACGAGTCGACCCCGTGGTCTTCATCAATGCCTCCCTGGGAGGAACATTTGAAGACGGATGAAATCTGGAAGGTTGTCTTGTTTGAATTCTGGTACACAGGCCATCATCCTCGAACATTCGGTACAGAAGGCTCCATTGCAGGTAGCGAGGGTGGAGAATAACTTGAAATGAATTTTCGGTTACTAAAACCTAAACATATGGAAATGACAATGACTATGAACAATAACTATATCAAACGCCTGATCTTTTCTTTTCTGGCTGTGGCGTTGATCGCGGTTCCTTCTACGGTATTTGCCGCAGTTCCGGACGGGGTCAAGAAGGACCTGTTGGAAAAGGGTAAAAAGGTCTATTTTAAAAGATGCGTCTGGTGCCACGGGATTGAAGGGGGCGGTGATGGCCCCTCTGCGGATCGCTTGTTCACCCGGCCCAGAAACTTTATTCAAGGGACCTTTAAGATCCGCACAACGGATTCCGGTGAACTCCCCATGGAAGCGGACCTGATTACAACCGTTAGAAATGGGCTCCAGGGCTCGGCAATGCCGGCCTGGGGTGAATTTTTGGCGGAAGACGAGATCTTGGCAGTCGTGGAATTTGTTAAAACCCTGGTGCAGGATCGGGATTTTGATGATACCGAAGACGAAGAAGTTTTTGTTCAGGACTTTGGCACCAACCCATGGGGAACAAAAGGGCCCTACCACCTGGGCGTGCCCCAGGCGGATATTGATGCCGGTAAGGAAATTTTCACTAAGAACAAATGCTTTGAGTGTCACGGTGGTGAAGGCCGGGGTGATGGAAACCCGACTATGAAAGACGATTGGGGTTTTCCCATTGTTGCGGCAGACTGGCAACAGTGCTGGAACTTTCGTGGTGCACGCCGGGATCCTTTCAATCCCTTTCATATCGTTCGCACGATTTCTACTGGAATGAATGGTACGCCAATGCCGAACTTCAAGGATCAAATCATAGTTGAGGATCGCTGGAAAATTGCGGCGTTCGTTAACTCCCTTTGTCCGAGGAAGAAGATTGACCTACTGACCAATAAGCCCATTCCGGACTTTCTCATTCAGTCCGTTTATACTGAGGGCAAGGTATCTCCGAAGATTGATGATCCCAGTTGGCAGTCTCCAGATACCGATGACAGGATCGATGCTCCCACGGATGATGCGATCTTGGAAAACCCAAAACGGCATTACATCGCTATGGCGGGCCAGATCACTCGGGGTAAACGAAACTTCGATCCGAAAACCGACAATCTCTGGGTTACCACCCGTTGGAGTGAAGAAGAGCAGGCGGTTTATTATCTGGTCGAATACCACTTGCGCTTTTTGTCTGATGATCCGGAATACCCGGATTCTGTAGCCATTCAATGGCCGGCAAAACTTCAGGAGCTTTACGGTGCGGAGAAACCCTATTTCATCTTGGGTGACGCTAAAAAGCCGGTTGATCTCTGGAAGGCCAATTTCATGCCTAAAGACTACAGCGCGACCGCCGCTCCGAAGCCAGAGGGTTATCAACTGGACGTGAGTGTAGAGGAACTTGTTGGTTACGGTTTTGACGCTTTGTCTGCCAAAGAATCGGAAGGTAAAGTGGAAATTGTGGACTCCATTTACAAACAAGGCCGTGTCAAGATTCTGTTCAAAAGGTCATTGGCCACGGAGGGAGAATTTGATGTCCAGATTCCTACTGAGCAGTTCATTCCGGTAGCTTTCATGCAATGGGCGGGTAGAGATAAAGAGAAGGATGAGGTTATGGCCATCTCTACCTGGTATTACACCATTCTGAAACCGGCGCTGCCTGATTCTCTTTACTACATGCCTCCCATCATGGCAGCCGTTTTTGTCTGCTTCCAGGGTTGGGTGATATGGATGACAAAACGTACGCGTAAAATGTATGATGAAGGGAAAGTTAGACGCGACGAGCTTCCCAAATAGTCATCATTAGTTCTATAAGAAAGCCCGCCGATTTATCGGCGGGCTTTTTTTATGTCTTGAGAAAGGAAGGTTAAAAAGTGGTTTTATCGATTTGAAAAATATTTTGCTGGATTTTTAAAGGAGAGGGGGAATTATTCTTCTTCGGTAACTTGTTCCAGATCCATATTTCCTTCAATAATTTCCCTGAGTGCTAATTCAAAAAAAGTTTTTGGGTTAGTGTATTGTTCGGGGTCAACATCAATAGTAGGCTGGGCTCCGTTTTCAAGTTGATGGATCCTTTGTGTTACCAGGATGCATAACAGGAAGCGGCTTTTTACTACATCTTGCGCCTGGCGAACCAACTCCAGGGTGTCTTGCATTTCCATTTCAATCATATTTTTCCTATTCGTAAAGATTTTCCCCATTCTAAGGGTAATTTGCTTTTCTGTCAAACATGTTTAGTTGCTGCTAGCCGCCAGCGTGACGCTGGACCCAACTAATAATAGCCCGTCAAGCCGAGAGCATCGTTCCTAGCAGTAAAAAGTCATCTCCCCTCCGGGGCACGCGTGATATCCCATTAAACTTCATGCCCTGAAAGAGTAAAAACTGAGGAAGAATATCACGCGCTCATTTCCTCAAGGCGTAGCCTTGTTGCCATTTGCCTCCCTCGCTAGAGGGTTAAAATGGATTGGATGGTTTGGGCTACGGTTTCGGTCTGTTCCCTGGATACATCACGATGCAGGACCGCCCGGAAAACACCTGGGTCGGTCATGAGAATTTTAATGGATTTGGCTTCTAGCAGGTTTATAAAGGTATCTCCATCGATTTGAGGATGATTTAGTTTGAAAAAAATAATATTTGTTTTTATTTTGGTTTGATCCAGTTCAATGCCCTTAATTAGGGCCAACTGTTCTGCCAGGGTTTTGGCGTTCAGATGATCGTCTTTCAAACGTTGCACCAGGTTTTCCAGAGCTACCAGACCAGCGGCGGCCAGATGCCCGGCCTGCCGCATTCCACCTCCTACCATTTTCCTGAATTTTCGGGCACGTTGGATAAATTGCCGGCTACTACAGATCAGGGAACCCACCGGGGCGGACAGTCCCTTGGACAGACAAAACATAACCGAGTCGGCCTGCCTGGTCAGCGTCTCCACCTCAATATCCAGAGCCACAGCAGCATTAAAAATCCTTGCTCCATCCAGATGAATTTTGAGCCCGTATTTTGTTGCCAAGACCCTCACACTATCCATGAATTCTGGGCTAAGGGGTGAACCCTGGCAAAAATTATGGGTGTTCTCAAGGCAAATCAGCCGGGTAGGGGGATAATGGATATCTGATTGGCGTATCGAATTTTCCAATAATGGCAGGGGTAATGTGCCATCCGGATTATTAGGGATGATTCTCGAATGAACACCCCCCAAGGCGGCAATGCCCCCTACTTCATGAAGGAAAATATGGCTTCGGTCGCCCAGCAATATTTCGTCCCCGCGCTGGCAATGGCTGAGTACGCTGACAAGGTTTCCCATGGTGCCACTGGGCACAAAAAGAGCCGACTCCTTACCGGTTTTTTTTGCGGCCAGGGTTTCCAGTTTTTTTAGAGTCGGGTCTTCTTCGAAAACATCATCTCCGACTTCGGCATTGGCCATGGCCTTACGCATGGCTGGGGTCGGCTGGGTGAGGGTGTCGCTTCTCAAATCAATCGGTTTCATTGTCTTCCTTTGCAGGCAGGCTTGCTTGGGGCTGTGGGTCTTTTTCCAATCGATTGCGCTTGACCCGGTAATAGGCCAGCGAAATGAAAAAGACCGGTATGACAAACCCACTCAATAAAAGGCCTTTTATTTTACCGGGGGGATAATCCAAAGCCAGTAGTCCCTGATACATCAGTTGGACCAGGTAGGCCAGCAGGCCACAGGTGATAAATAAGTACCCGATGCGCTTGGAACCTTTTGGTCCCGGAAAAATGAAGGAGTAGGCAATGAAGTTCAAGCCCAGGAAAAGGATTCCGTTTAAAAACATCAGGTAAATGATCTGGTTCTGGGCTTGTGTTAGCACGAGCTATCCAATTTGAAAAGGCGTTAGGTGGTTTTTAACATTTTATAGGGTAAGTCAGGAGATATAAACTTTAAATTTTGGGGTTTTGCGGTGAGCAGGGGCTCTGTGTGGTGCATAAAAAAAGCCCGGTGCGGACTTGCATCCGACAACCGGGCTTTCTTAATGATTTGAGAAAAATTAGAAGCCTCGAGAAATTCCAAATACCACATCACCTTCACATGCATCCACAACACCACAGTTACGATCTTCTATGTCTGTGTTGACATACTGAAGACTAAGATCAAATCCGTTCGTGGAATAAGCGAAGCCAATGCTGAAATCTGCATAATCAGGATGTGTATAGCTTGCATTATCTTCAACCCATTGGTAGCCATAATGACCGGTAAATGTCAGGTTTTGAATTAAGTTAACCTCAGCATCCAAAGTCCAATAGGTGGCTTCATCAGATGATGCATAAAACTCCGGAGCAAAATTAACCCCCGTGGAGAGCGATAGTATTTCCCAGCTATACCCAATACTTGCAGTATATTCCATAAAATCGTAACTTAGACTATCTTGGGCTCCAGGATAGGTGTACCAAAGAAGTCCTAGGTCAATGTCGATACCATAATATTGCCTTGCAACACCACCGTAAAAGTCAAACTCAATGCTGGCTCCTTGTCCAGCCGTTGCTCCTGATTCACCAAAATCTACATTGGAACCCCAAACCCCGAGGTAATAGCCCTTTTCATGCGCCCAATCAAAGCTACCTTGAATTGTTGGATGCCGATCGGTTTGGCTTAAACCTCTATAGCGGTAGTCGGTAAAAAATCCCAGAGAACCTGAAAAGCTACCTGGAATATTTATGAGTTCGGCTTCTTCCGCCTGGGCCTGATTAGTGGATCCTGCAGAAAACATCATGCTTAATACCAGAAGTGCTACAAATACTGATTTTAGAATAAACGAGGTTAAAATCCTCATGCGGGTTCTCTTTCTAATCAATTTTAAACGTTGGTTTTCAAAACTAGTTGATAATTTTGTTTAAAGCCATTACTTTTAAAGGTAATAAGCACAATTACAGTTAAAAAAAATATGTTTTAAATGTCAAAAAGTCAATTGTTAAAAGCTAATTTCAAGAAACTGCAGGGTTGCCTTATTAAAATCATTTTTATACCAGGTTATATCCGGTTTCACCATGCTGGGTGGTATCCAGTCCCATTTCCTCATCTTCATCGTTCACCCTGAACCCGATGGTTTTATCAATAATGATGACCAGAATATAGGTGACGATGAAA
>ENA-ORDI01001229-ORDI01001229.1-marine-metagenome-genome-assembly--contig:-NODE-1229-length-14461-cov-4.230464_pt1 | contig 14461 bp, 16 predicted proteins | sample MGYA00248628_ERZ508525 | MGnify/ENA primary metagenome ERZ508525 (study PRJEB26195, sample SAMN05422138) | marine metagenome | isolation source: East of Porto Seguro, South Atlantic Ocean | place... | reverse complement strand
AAAAAAAGCAGTGAGACACTGCAACGCGAGCTCAAGCGTCTGGAAGCATTAAAGGACGGGAACCCATCCGTTCGTGAGTCAGAAATTGAGGCTCTCAAAGAGCGCCAAGCCACTTTGTTGGCGGCAACCGAAGCACCGACCCCGCTACCGCATACAACAACACCTCGTTCGGCCCTTTTAGACCGAACGCTATCAGCCACCATGAAAGCGAAGTCGGGATAGTCGTCTTCCGGATCAAGGCTGTGGGCGCCCAAATCCTCTACTTCGTGTCCCGCCGACCAGAGCCAAGGTATTAGTATTGCTTTCAGCTCGAATCCGGCGTGGTCCCCGGCGACGGCGATTCGCATTGCCCGCTCCTCTCTAGGGAAATTGTTGATGCTAAACCTTTCCCAGCATAGTTACCAACGCCGGTCCACGCAAGCGGCTCACCAAATCGGATTGACCGGTAGTTCTGCCGCTGCTAGCCTCTTAGGATATCCGCGATGCGCTAGCAATGGCTCCGTTGCATACCAAACAAGAAAATTTATGAGTGTATCTCTTTGACATGAATGATTAATCGCTTCATAGAGGCCCCGGCGGCTCGCTTGGCCTGGGTTATAGGCGCCGGTTTAGGCTCGGGCTTGTTTCCGGTGGCGCCGGCGACGGCAGGCAGTTTGCTGGCATTGGCGATCTACTGGTGGTCGCCCCTGACCGGCGATGACCCAGCGCTGTTTGTTCTCATCGCCGCCGGATTCCTGCTGGGGATCTGGGCCACGGGGAAAATGTCCACCGCCGACAACCCGGACCCAAAGCAGGCCGTCTGGGATGAATTCATCGGAATGTGGGCCACCTGCGTACTGCTCCCCAAGACCCTGCCGTGGCTGGCTGCGGCATTCATCTGCTTCCGGATCCTGGACATCTGGAAACCTTGGCCGATCCGGCGGCTGGAGCGGCTCCACGGCGGACTTGGAATCATGGCCGACGATCTGCTTGCGGGCATTTTCGGAGCCGTCATCCTGAACGTGATTCGGCTCTCGTTAGCTGCTATCTAATGCGCAACCGGTTTCTTGAGAAACCGGGGCAGAATCTCCCGGCCCATAATCTCTAGCTGCTCGATAGTTTCTTCAGCCGGACATAAAGGCCGCACCACGAATTTCTGGGCCCCGGCGTCGATGTACTCCTGGATCGTTTGAACGATCTGTTCCGCCGGACCCAGGGCGCTGTACTCGGTGAAATGAGCATCGGGCCGGTGGCGGGTGATGTAATCGTGGGCTGTAGCCGCCGCCACTTCAGCGTCCGGGGCGATGTAGTAGCCCAGAAGCACGCCAACGTGGTCGTCCTCAATCTCCCGCCCAAATTCCGCGGCGGTGCTGAAAAGGATATCCCGGCCTTCCTGTATCTCCTTGGGCGTGGCGCTGGAAACCAGCCAGCCATCTCCAACCCGGCCTACGCGGCGGGCGGCTGCATGGCTGCGGCCCCCGATCCAGACGGGTGTTGACGGTTTCAGGAAGGGTTTCGGAGTGATGCTTACGTTATGGCAGGAAAAGAAAGTCCCTTCGTGGGTGACGTTATCTTCCTCCCACAGGCGGCGCATCAGCATTATGGCTTCATCAGTGCGCGGCCCCCGGTCTTCCTTCCCAACGCCACAAGCTTCGTACTCCTCCGGCTCCTCCTGACCCAAGCCCACGGCTGGGAAAAAACGCCCTTGGGACAGGTAATCCAACGTGGCGATCTGTTTGGCCAATACCACCGGGTTGCGCAGCGGGAGGGCCAGCACGCTGGTGCCGAATTTCAGCCGGTCGGAGTAGCCGGCAATCATCGACAGAGCCACCATGGGCTCCAGACTGAACCGGTCGCTGACGATTCGATCACTCAACCAGATGGAGTCGTAGCCGAAGCTGTCTCCCAACTCCACCAGATGGCGTAGATATCCAGGGTCGTCGCCGCCTTGACCGAAGGCGCCGGGGACGTACCCGATGGCAACACTCATAGTTACCCCCTATAGGACCGTTGCTCTCTGCATTATATAGGCATTCAGTACCAGGCACTACCTGGGTTCCGCCGCCAATGCCACCACGTCACCCGCTGAGCAAGTCCATACCGGCCTCGCGTCGAGCGTCGTTTATGTGCTCCAGCACCCTCACCCGTAGCGGCGCCATCTCGTAGCCTATGTCCGCCAGCATGCGGCTATTGTCCACCATGTAGATGTGGGGCACGGCCTGATCGCCGGTGGTTATCTGGGCATCGGGTATGAAACTACGCACCGTGTCCGCCATGTCACGGATGGTGGCCAGATGTCCGCCGCTGATATAGATCCGGTGGTTCAGCCCTTCGCTGAGCGCGGCTCTCACGAATATCTCGGCGGCGTCCTCGGCGTGAATCATGGGAGACGGTTCGTCTTGGTGATAGGGCATGCTAACAGGCTGGCCCACGGCGGGCAGGGACATCATGAGACCCCCGATGACGCCGGTCATTCCCGTCACCCGGCCATGGCCGAACACGGTGCAGATGCGCACTCCCACCAGATCGGAACCGTACCGGTCGATGTACTTCCCCGCCGCAAAGTCGTTGGCCGCCTTGGTCATTCCGTACACGTTTACCGGAGCCGCCAGATCGTCCTCGTTTACCGGCCGGTCCCCAAAGGTTTCTTGCACCCCATATACCGCGATGGAACTGGCGTAGACAACCCGTTGTATTCCCGTCCAGCGAGCCACTTCGAACACATTGTTGGTGCCCTGGATATTGACCTGCATACCAAAATGAGGGCGGTCTTCAGTGTCCGGCGGCAGCAGAGCGGCCATGTGGATTATCTTGTGCACCTGGTGGGTATTTATCGCTTCCAGCAGGTGAGGCACCTGCAACATGTCCCCCCGGTACACCTTTATCCGGTCAAGCAATGGTTCCATGTTGGCTCTGGGCGGAGCTAAGTCGAAGCAAACCACTTCTTCGCCTCGCTCCACCAATTTTCGCACGATACGTTGGCCGATGAATCCGGTACCGCCGGTAACCATTATTGACATTGACACGTCTCCAGATCGCGGAATACGCCACGGAAGCTGCAATCCGCCCGGTGGCCACCTTGGGAGGCCGGTCCATCATACAAACGCTGGCCGGGCGGCGCAATCCCTGGCACTGCGGTCCTTCGGTTCCGGTCGATCTAGTGCACTCTCGCAGACGAACGAGGGTTAATACTATTGACTCGGCCCAGAGCCGTTGCTAGCATTTCCAAGTGGGGTTGGAACTAACGGGACCAAAGGCGAAGGCCGGGGAACCGTAAGGGTCCATCTAGTCCACAACCGCGGTCCGGTTTGACCGCTAAAATGGACCCAGCCGGGCGTTCAGAGTAATTGACTTCAAATACACCCTTCTTGTTAGTCTGGATGAGTGGCTATCTCCTTACCTGGCATTCGGGAGTTGAGCAGTTGAAGAAAAAATTGTCGTTGGTTTCCATCGTCGTCGCGGTAATGCTCCTGGCGCTGGCAGCGTCTCCGGCGTTAGGCGGCAACGGGAACGGCGTAGAGAACGCCAAGCGAGCTCAGGAAAAGGTCAACCAAAAGGTACTTTCCAACAAGGATGTTGTTGGAACCGCCGTTGGGCTCGACTCTGAGGGCAATGCGATAGTAAGGGTGTTCACCGCCAAGTCAGGGGTAGGGGGGATTCCCAAGGAGCAGGATGGCGTCAAGATAGTGGCGCAAGTTACCGGTCCGATCAATGCTCTTGGCCGCGTCTCGGCTCCCGTTCTGATTCCAAGCACCCAGAGCACCACGGACCGGTGGGACAGGCCGGTACCCATTGGAGTTTCAACCGGCCACCCTGCCATCACTGCCGGCACTTTCGGAAGCAGAGTTAAAGATAGCAACGGGACGATCTACGCCCTGACTAATAACCACGTATATGCCAACGAGAACCTGGCGTATATCGGAGACGAGGTGATTCAACCGGGAACCTACGACGGTGCCAGTGTTCCGGCAGACACCATCGGAACGCTCTTCGCTTTCAAAGACATCGTTTTTCCCATCTTGGCCAACAACAAGATAGACGCGGCGATCGCTCTTTCGTCTCTCGGCGATTTGGGTAACGCCACACCGTCCGACGGCTATGGGACTCCCAAGTCGGAAATCGTATCGGCAACCTTAAACCAGAAAGTCCAGAAATACGGACGCACCACCGGATTGACCACCAATGGAATAATCACCGGCATCAACGCCACGCTTAATATCGGCTATGATTCCGACACGGCAAGGTTCGTAGATCAAATCATCGTTGAGTCTCGAAAGCCCAGGTACCTTCAAGGAGGCGACTCCGGCTCGCTGCTAGTGGTCGAAGGTGGGGCCGACGACCGGAAACCGGTCGGCCTCCTATTTGCTGGGACATCGACCGGCAAGATGGCGATCGCTAATCGCATCGACCTGGTGCTCGAAGAGTTCGGCGTCATGATCGATGGCGAAGGATCCGCTCCCTCTCCGACCCCTACACTAGACCCGACGGCTACACCGGTCCCGACGGCTACGCCGGACCCCGACGCGACACCTACGCCGACACCAGATCCCACGGCTACGCCGACGCCGACCTCTACTCCCCCGCCAAGCACAGGGGATATGGGAGTGTACGACATCTCCTGGAGTTCCAAAAAGAAGAACTTGCAGTTTATTATCAAAATCCGGCAAGACTCCGACGGTGATGGCGCTCTGACAGGCGCCGATAGCCCGGTAGCGGCAGCCCACGTCAATGCCACGCTCACCCACGATTCCAGCGGCAACAATCAGATCGACGACTGTAGTATCGACACCTGCTATTCCAACTTCGGTGGGGATACCGGCAGCAACGGTAGTATCAAGTTCTCTCTGGTCGGCGGGGCACCCATGGGCCTTTACGAGGCGCAGGTCACCGGCCTGACTCACGCCACCCTCGTCTGGAATACGGCCTTGGATGCGGACAATCCCGACACCTTTGCCAGATAGGCGGTTGATCTAGGTTGGTATGAGGGGGCCGCCGATGGGTGGCCCCCTCTCTTTTCTGAGCGGACGCCGTGACAGCTTGCATAAGAAGGTCCTCATCTGACATGGCGGCGACCCAGGAAGGCTCTCCACCCAGGCATAAAAGAAGTTTCGCGGAAAAGTCCCGTGTTCCGGCCATCTTGGGTTTGCTCCTTTTCCTTTGGTTCGCCGCTACAATGGTGTCCTGTAGCCGCGAACAGGCCGAAATTGGACAGGAAGATCCGTCGATGCCGAACAAAAGCCTTGAAGAGATACTCCAAGAGTACACCGATAGCCTTATGACCATGTCCGGCGTGGTGGGGACAGCCCAGGGCTTATGCGACGGCGAACCCTGCATCAGGGTGTTCGTTATAAAGAAGTCCGATGAACTGATGGGTCAGATACCTCCCATGATCGAGGGGTACCCGGTTGATGTTCAGGAAACCGGCGAATTCCGCAAGTTAGACCCCGGTTAGCTCCCGCATACCAACTACAAAGGCCGCTTGGCCGGGATTCCGGGACGCCTAGGGAATCGCTCGGGCGTGCTGCCGATCTTATCCACTACCACCAAGATCCGGTTGTCGGTCAAACCGGTGACCTCCACTGGTGTCACCTTCCTCATTCGTCCTCCCAGCGCCTCCAGGGCATGGGCCGCGCCGGCCAGCTCCGCGTCGATTCCGCCGTGTTTCAAGGCCACCATCACTCCGCCTGTAACACAGAAGGGGAGTGTGTATTCCGCCAGCACCGGAAGCCTGGCCAACGCTCTGGTCACCACCAGGTCGAAAGCCTCTCGTAGCTCAGGTTGGTGGGCCAAGCGCTCGGCTCGCCCGGTATGTACCTCCACTCCAGATAATCCCAGCGTAGACACCAGGTGCTTCAAAAAGTCCGTTTTCTTGCCTACCGACTCCACCAGAGCAAGCCTCAAATCTGGGTAGACTAATTTCAGGGGCAATCCGGGGAACCCCGGGCCGGCGCCAACATCGATGACACTTTCCAAGCCCCCTAGTCCCCCGGGGAACGCTAGGACCACCGTTAAGGAGTCTAGAAAGTGCTTTACTTGAACCTCCACATACCCCACCACCGACGTCAGGTTCATCCGCTGGTTCCAATCGGCCAACTCCCCAAAATAGGTCTCAAATTGGTCGAGTTGGAGCGAAGTCAGCCGTATACCCAGTTCCTTGGCGCCTTCGCTCAAGATTTCCATTCGCTGTGACATCGCTCAAGATTATACCAACGCGAATCATTCACGGAACGAGACTCAATTGACAGCTACAGGAGCCACCCGTAAAATGATTCCAGCCCAGTAACCGTACTAAAAATCTGTATGTCGGTCTCCAAAGGAGACAGGGGGGAGAAGTAAAAATGACGACCAGAGCGTATCTCCTAGTGGAAACCGCCGTAGGCAAGACCAGGGATGTGGCCAACACCCTGCGGAGTCTGGAACACATCGAATCCGTCGACGTGGTGACCGGCCCCTACGACATCATTACCGTGGTCACCGGCGCGGACATGACGGTGGTTGGCAACGTGGTAACCGACAACATCCACACCGTCGACGGTGTGGTCCGGACGGTTACCTGCGTGGCCGTAGGCAGTTGACCCTGAAGCCGATCTATGTTTTCCCGGCTCCAGGTCACATTTTTCGTAGTCCCTCCTCAACGTTGAAGAAGGAGTATCGCCGTGGATTTCAGGTTTACCCCTGAGGACGAAGAATTTCGTCAGCAAGTGCGTGAGTTCATCAAGCAGGAATTGCCCCCCGATTGGGAGGGCGGTGGCCGCTATCCCGAAGAGGACGACTGGGATTTCACCGTACAGATCCGCAAGAAGATGGCCGACAAGGGTTGGCTTACCATGCACTGGCCGGAAGAGTACGGCGGGCAGGCGGCCTCCCAGGTACGCTCGGCCATTTTCAGCGAGGAACTGACCTACAACCGCACGCCCGGCCGGGACATCTTCGGCGTCCGCATGCTGGGTCCCACCTTGATGATTCACGGTTCCGAAGAACAGAAGCAGACCCATCTTCCGCCGGTGGCCCGTGGCGAGATTCAATGGTGCCAGGGCTATAGCGAGCCCCAGTCCGGGTCGGACTTGGCCTCCCTCTCCACCCGCGCCGTGGTCGACGGTGACGACTTCGTGATCAGCGGCAGCAAGATATGGACCAGCATGGCCCATCGGGCCGAGTGGATAATGCTGCTGACCCGCACCGACGTTGATGCTCCCAAACACCGGGGAATAAGCTTCATCCTGGTGGATATGAAGAGTCCGGGAGTGCAAGTGCGGCCCATAATCAATATGGCCAACCGGCACGAGTTCAACGAAGTGATCTTCGACAACGTGCGGGTGCCACGCCGCAACGTCGTCGGGGAGGAAAACCGCGGTTGGTACGTGGCGGTTACACTGCTGGACTTCGAACGCTCGGGAATCGACTATTCGGCCAATGCCCGCCGCTTGCTGGAGGAAACGCTGCAATACGCGACGGAAACCAAGCGCAACGGGAAACCTCTGGCGGAGACTGGATGGGTTCGGGATGCTCTGGCCGACCGCTTTATCGAATGTGAAGTAGCCAGGCTTATGGCCTTCAACGTAGCCTACATGCAGGGCCAGGGCTTGGTGCCCAACAAAGAAGCGTCTATGAGCAAGGTCTTCGGCAGCGAAACCGTGCAGCGGGTAACCAAGACCAGCATGGACATCCTGGGAATGTACGGGGCCCTGGACCGCAACGACAAGTGGGCGCCGTTGAAGGGGCGGATACAGGAAAACTGGATGAGCGCCTTTTCTGGCACCATCGCCGCCGGAACATCGGAGATCCAACGGAATATCATCGCTTCCCGCGGACTCGATCTGCCCAGAGGCTAGATCCCCGATCTAAGACAGTCTCACCCGGCCCTTCGACAGGCTCAGGACGAACGGTAGGAACACCTGGCGTCGTTCGTGGTGAGCTTGTCGAACCACCTGGCAGCAACCACTAACTAGTCCGCGGCCAGGGCTAGTAATTCCTCACCGTCAGCCTCCATGATGGCGTCCCGGCAGCGGCGTGTGATCCGGAAGATGGTCCGCACCGTTACCGAAAAGCGTTGCGCCGCTTCATCCGCCGTCAACCTCTCGGATTGCATGGTGCTCCAGACCTTCAAGTCCCGGGCCAACCGGCGGTGCCGTTGAAACCACACGGGGTCGTCATACTTGCACTGCGGCAATGGGCAGGTGAGGCAGGACGGCGAAACTTCGCATCCGGTGTCTTCGTAATGGTAGTATTCCGGGCCTTGGTCCGTCATAGTTTTGACCGCTGTTGCGTTGGACATTTCCCGCCTCCCAAACATGTGTTCTAATTTCTGAAACAGATTATAGAACGCCTGTTCTCAAGACGTCAATAGGTTTTTCGAGCAATTTAGGGGCAATTTCGAACAGTTGTTCGAATCCGACGGTAACCCGATGTCTCCCGCCGTGATACTCGAAAGGGCGTAAAGGGATCCATTCCGATGGACACCTGGATTTGAGCCGGCCGGCCTACAGAAGAAGATGAAAGGAGCAGAAGCCTGTCGTTACCGGAAGAGCGGCTCGAAATCCTCCGGGCCGAAACCGAGGCATTAGAGAAATACCTAAGAGATTTACCCAAAGAAGCCTGGGACCTACCCAGCGCGTGTGATGGGTGGTGTATCGCCGACGTGGTGGCCCACTTGACCCTTACCAGAGGATTTAATCCCTCCAGGGTCCTTAGGGCTCTTCAATGCGACTCTTCTCCCGATGGACTGAGTCCCGGCCTAGGCCTTGGCGACGTCATTCCGGTGGCCGACGCGGAAGAGGCCATCGCCTTAAGAAGGGCGCTGGGCGGAGACCTCCTGGCGGAATTTATTAAAACCAGTGAAAGGATCGTCGACGCCTTGGCGAACATCGGTCCCCAGGACTGGGATAAGCGTGTGTTCCGCCCTTCACGAGCCGAACCGATCCGAAGTCTCGTGGACATCTTAATCTCCGAACTGGCCGTTCACGGATGGGACGTTCGTTCCCGCTTCGATTCGCAAGCGGGCTTGTCTCCTGGATCCGTGGCTGTGATGGTGGAACGCATCCCGCAACGAGCTACGTGGTGGTCATTTAGGACCGAAGCGGGTTTTGCTTCATTGCCTCTTCGTTATCGGTTCGAGGTTAAGCCTCCCACCCAGAACCGGGTGGACCTAGTCGTAACGGAGGAACGGTGCTACATGGAAGTGGCAAGCAGCGATGATGCTCATGTCACTTTTCGATGTGATGGAGAGACCTTCGTATTCCTGATGTACGGACGTATCCATTCGGAAGTGGCGATCACAAACGGGCGGATGTCCTATACGGGCGATCAGGAGCTAGCCAGCGCCTTCATCCAGCGCTTCACCGGCGGTTAGGGAGCACACCGTCATATCTTCGTATAGACGCGCCGGCGGACCCGCCTGGCCTTTACCCAAAGTGGTGAAGCACTTCCCGTCCGAAAAGCTCTACGGCCTTTAGCGAGTCTTCATTAGGCATCCCCGGCCACTGGCAACGCAGCACCAGCTCCTCAACGCCCAACTCCTGGTGTCTCTTGATCTCTTTCATGCATTCAGAGGGGCTGCCGATGATGAACCTCCCATCCAGCACCTGCTCGAAGGAAACGTCGATGCGATCAGCCTCAGGCAATTCCTGATTATGCCCCAAGGCGGCCCGATCCCGATAAAGCCATTCCACGTGTGGCCGAACGATGTCCACGGCCTGCTGGCGGGTCTCGGCCACGAACATCTCCCGCCACGCGGAGATGTAGCCTACTTTGCCAGCCTTCCCGGCAGCCTCCCGGTAAAGCTTTACCTGTCTTTCGATGGTCGGCAAAGTGGCCCGGGAGCTTACCGGCCAACCGTCACCTTCCCGGGCCGCTCTAGCAACCCCAACATCCAGGTTGGCTGCGATGTACATCTTAGGCTGGGGTCCTTGCAGCAAACCACCGGCCCCTGGAACATCATCCATGTAAAAGTGCTTGCCGTGGTGAGTGACCTGCTCTTGGGACCAAAGCTTCTTCATCACCACCATAACCTCACGGAACCGGGACAATCGCTCCTCTTTGGGCACGCCGAAGGCGTTGAACTGGAAGTCCCGCCAACCCAATGCCGGGACCAAAACGAATCTGCCGCCGCATATCACGTCCAACGTGGCAACCTGCTCGGCGACCTCAACCGGATGGTATAGCGGAAGCAAAGAAACCATGCCGAGTTCCAGGTCCGGAGCTTCGGCGGCGGCTCGGGCAAGCAGCAACATGGAGTGAAAGTCGTTGTTCAGATAGCCCGCCCCGGTCCACTGGGAATGGTACCCCAAGGCGCCGGCTAGTCGAGCCTTCTCCAGCCGGCCTGCCAAGGCCTCTTCCCTGGGTTCCTCAAGCAGATTTCCGCCACCCAGATTAATTCCGAAGCGCATCATTCCACCTCTACTCCATTCCGAAACTCCCAAGACGAAAAACCAAATACCTGGAGAATCAAGGGCCGCCGTTGGCCGGTGCGGTATAGCAGAGGCGACGCCTGAAGACGTGCGAGGCGAAGCTGCTTTACCGGATGCGCATGCTGAATTAACGGCCTATCCAAGCCCAGTGACAGACGCCACAATGAAAAGACCCCGGCGGGGTCGCGCCGGGGTCTTTTCTTAAATCTGGGTTATGTATAAAGTCCGTCCGGCGGGATGGTTACATCGCCCGCGCTCCCAACACCACACCGTTGGTTAGCTCCACCACGGCTTTAAGGTGCCGGAAAAAGAGGAACTGGTTCAGCTTGATGTGAAGATTTTCGGAATGGCGAGCCAGGTCGGGTGAGACCAGCAACTCTACACCGTCCTGCTTAACCGTCCGGTAATTCAAGATGTTTCGCCGTGCAACGTTGGTGTCGACCGACACCTCCACAGTGGAACCGGCTCAAGATGACATGCTGATCAGATCAACGACAGCCCGTCCCCCCTTCTTTTGGATGTGGATCACTGCTTCTTCGCCCAGGGTTACACGCATCGGTTAACCTCTTCTTGTTTTCTACCGGCCCAACTCGGATACGGCTGCGTCTATATCCTTAGATGCGATTCTTGGCGATCAGGTGCGCCTCTTGGATTTCATTCGACGGCTCCGGCTGGATTCTCGGGCACCCCAGAAGCTGCCAGCAAGGCGTTTCGAGTCTCCACCATCACCGGGTGGACCAACTCACCCCGATTGAGCCGGTCCATCGCCTGCCGCGTTAGAAAATGCAATATCGCCCGGTCCATGTCCTGGAATGCCATCTGGCGGATCTGTGGCAAATAGGGATAGGAGTCAATCTTCGCCGGGTCCAGTTTGTCGGCTATGAACACCACTTTGCCCAACTCATCCAAGTCCGGGTTGGCTGTGGTGTGCCAGTACACGGCCTTATAAATAGAAATGTCGGTTAGTCCGGCTTCTTGTTGGAGGATCTCGGCGCCCACCGGTCCGTGAAGAAGTATGGGCACCCGCCGGTCAACCACCCCGATGGGTAGTCCCATGCCCGCGGCCCGGCGCAACAATTCACCATCCGTCATGGCTCTGGCCACATCATGGGCCAATGCCGCCAGGGCTGCCTGTTCTTGGTCGATACCGTGGCAGACCGCCAATTCCCGGGCAATCTCAACAACCCGGTAGATGTGGGACTGAAGTCCGGCGGGCAATCGATCGACCCGCCGCTGAACCGCGGCGGGATCCATCAGCCCATATTCCCCAACGATTGCCCTCCCAGGAGGTGCAAGTGAAGGTGTTCAATCTCCTGCCCCGAATCCGGGCCCTGGTTCAACACCAGCCGGTATCCGCTCAAGGTTACCCCCTCTCGGCGGGCCATCTCCTCGGCCACCACGAATAAGTGGCCCATTATTGGGACCTGACCGGGGCCGATGTAAGCCAGTGACGGCAGGTGCATATTGGGGATTATGAGCAGGTGGGTCGGGGCCTTTGGGTTGATGTCCCTAAGAACAAAAACCCGCTCGTCGCGGTAGATGGGAGCTTTATGGCCGGAGTCCCGCGCCATACCGCAGAAAATACATTCGCTGGTGCTCATTAAGGCTGATCTCCGATATCGGCCGCTGCAGGAGATTCGGGTTAGCGCCGGCGCGGTGCTAGATCAGTTGGCGCTCCATATGCTGCAGAGCCACGTCCTTGTGAAAATTAACATCGCCGTAGTTCAGTTCCTGCACCTTTGCCCGCCGGGTAAATAGCTGCAGATCGTGCTCCTTGGTGAACCCGATAGCTCCGTGGGTTTGGTGGGCCAAGGAGCAAACTCGTTGATACGCCGCGCTTACCCATGCTTTCGCCACTGAAACCTCACGCTGGGCGGGATCTCCTTCCGACACCTTCCAGGCCGCCTGGTAAGCTACGACCCGGCTGCCTTCAACGTCGGTGGCCATATTCGCGCAGTGATGTTGCACTGCCTGGAAGCTGCCGATGGGACGCCCGAATTGGGTCCGTCCTTTCACATATTCGACGGTCATATCCAGGACAGCCGAGGCCCCGCCTAACATCTCTATGCACTTGCCAGCGGTGGCTCGTTCCAGAGCGCGTTGCAAAACCGGCCATCCTTGGTCTACTTCACCCAGCACCGACGATGCGGGAACCGACACCTGGTTCAATATCACCTCGCACTGCCTGTCGGCCGAGATGGTGCTTAGCTGAGTAACCGTAAGCCCGGAGGTTCCTGAAGGCACGAGGAACAGGGTTATTCCCTGAGACGGGTCCGCTTCGTCCGACGTACGGGCCGCGACCAGCAACAGGTCGGCCACGTGGGCGTCGGGCACAAACAACTTGGTACCGTCAATGACGAAGTTGTCCCCTTGACGAGTGGCCACGGTTTCGATTCCCCACGGCTCGTAGGTAGCGGTTTGCTCGGTCAACGCCAGAGTCATCAGCAACTGACCGTCGCAAATCTTAGTTACGATGTCCTGTTTCTGGGCATCGCTTCCCGCGTCCAAGACGGTCAAACCGCCCAAGACGACCGTGGAAAAGAAGGGGCTTGGACACAGCGCCCGGCCCATCTCTTCCAAGAGAACCGCCAGATCCAGAAAGTGTCCGCCGGTACCGCCGTAGGATTCGGGGAAGGCCACGCCGGTCCAACCCAAGCCGGCTATCTGCCGCCATAGTTGGTCGTTATTACCCATAGGGTCTTCCTCCATGGCCCGAACCAAGGTCAGCGGACACTCCTGAGAAAGAAACTCCTGGGCGCTGCTCTTCAGCATTTGCTGGACCTCACTGAGACCCAGGTCCATACTCTTTCCTCCTAATTAATCCAAAAACGTACCAGCCGTCAGGATTTATGCGCTTACCGCCACCTTCGCCACGGCGTTCATGGTAGTGACGTCCAGCCGGGCAAGATGACTACCTGCATTTTCTCTGATCGCTTGCCAATCTGGCGACGCGCCGAACGCGGCCTCTTTGGCCTTTAAGTCTTCGGCGTCGGCAAAGCTCCGGATCCATATGAACTGGTTCTTATCTTCGTTGACCCACATGGCGTCAATCTTCATCCCCAGGTTTTCCTGAAGGGGCACCAGGGTTTCCGAGAACAACTTTACCCACTGGTCCATCATGCCCCCGTTCACCGTGTACATCCGAAGCTGGGACACCTTTTCGGGCCCTATGGTGAGGCCGTCGCCTTCCACCTTCGTGGCCGGCGCCATGGCTTGAACTACGGTCCTGGCGATGTGACTACGAGTGTGGTCCACCGTCCCGCTCCACTCGGCTGACCCATAGAATGCGGCCTCTTTGGCCGTCACGTCTTCAGCATCGGCAAAACTGCGAGTCCAGATGAACTGATTTTTGTCTTCGTTGACCCACATGCCGCCGATCTTGATGCCATGCTTCTCTTGCATGGGCACCAGCACCTCGGTGAAGTGCTTGACCCATTGGTCAATCATTCCTTTGTTAACGGTGTAGCTGCGAAGCTGCGAAATCATCGTGGGACCTCCGAATCGATTTTCAAATTAGATGTCAGTAGAATAGCCTCGATCGTGTCATTCTGAGAGCCGCTAGTATATCTGAATGGGGTTGCCGCCTCAATCCCTGGTAACGCTTAGCCCAAACTTCTGACCATGGCGTCCAGCCGCTCCAGGGCCTTGGAAATGTTCTCCTGGGAGTTGGCGTAGGACAAACGAACGTATCCTTCGCCGAATTCGCCGAAGGCATTCCCAGCCAGCAGGGCAACGCCCGCTTCGTTCATCGCCCGGTCTTCAAATTCCGCGCTGCTCAGGCCGGTGCCGCTGATGTTGGGGAAGGCATAGAAGGCCCCCTCGGGCTCGGGGCACGTGATCCCTGGAATCCCCCGCAAGCCATCGGTGACCAGACGGCGCCGAAGAGTGAACTCCGCCAACATCGCCTGCACGCCGTCCTGGGGACCGTCTAGGGCGGCGATAGCTGCCCGTTGGGAGAAAGTAGCGGCACAGGAAACGCTGTTCACCGCTAGCTTGACTATGTGAGGCACCAGTTCCGGTGGCATGATGCCGTAGCCCAGCCGCCAGCCGGTCATGGCATAGCTCTTGGAGAACCC
>ENA-ORDI01001224-ORDI01001224.1-marine-metagenome-genome-assembly--contig:-NODE-1224-length-14476-cov-3.443711_pt1 | contig 14476 bp, 9 predicted proteins | sample MGYA00248628_ERZ508525 | MGnify/ENA primary metagenome ERZ508525 (study PRJEB26195, sample SAMN05422138) | marine metagenome | isolation source: East of Porto Seguro, South Atlantic Ocean | place... | reverse complement strand
TAACCGTCATTAAAATTTGCACTCTGCGTTGAATCGATATATGTATCTACATTATCGCTGACACCACTGGTCCAGGTCCAGGCGAGATCTTCATTATGACCTAAAATGACAAAGGGCATTCCCGGAATAGTCATTCCTCCGATATGAATAGTGGGACATTCTAATTCCACTTCCATGGTTACAGTTGGATTATCATATTCAGGAGTGCCCATTTGAGGACAGCCTAATAATAGTACGTTTCCAGTAGAAGAAAACCCCGGTGATACCAATGTAGCAAAGCTGCCAAATTTGTAAATGAGGCCGTGATCTTTTTTGAACTGAAGTAAATATTCCTGTGTTGTTTCATATTCTTCAGCGACTTCAGCAGGAATAGTCACTCCAGAATAAGACCATGATTGGGTTGTTGCTTGTCCAGAATCAGGGATAGTTGTAGAACACGATGGATCATTAACAGGCCTATTTTCATTAAACCAATCCCAACCGTTATTTTGTAATTCATTTAATCGAGACAATTCATAACCGCCAAATTTTCCAAAATCCCAAAGCATATAAACACCAAATGCTCCAATGTCTTGAATAGTAATTGGATCAAAATCCATATTGGCATATTGAGATGGCTTATATAAATCTGGATATAGATTCATTGTATCCGCATACGCATTTATTCCTGAAACATATCCTTCAAACGCAGTTTGAACGTCTTCAGACAATAAACCAACCATAGTGTTTATTTCAGCTTTCGTATAGCCATTTTTACGGATATCTTTATCAAAATCCAATGCCAAACTGCCAAACCATTCGCTTAAGCGACCGGTTCCGGCTCTACGGTTTAAATCAATTTGGTATAAACGATCATTGGCTTCTGCAAAGCCCTGTCCAAAAAATAATGCCGGTTCATTATCCGCTTTAATATGGGGAACGCCATACTCATCTCGATCTATAATGACCGTGGTGCCGTCCGGGGCAATTAAATGTTTTGTTTCAGCACATAAAGCTGTAATAGTAAATATTAATGTAAATAAATATCGCATTGATTCCTCTTTTTTCTGTTATAGGTTCAGCGAATTTACAGCTTTTTTGCTAATACAATTGTTTGGACATTTTCCCAGGTTTTGCTACCGGATTGATCTTTTGCAGTTAGTTTAAGAATGTATATACCCATTCGAGAAAGATCGCCATTCGTACGTCGGCCATCCCACGTTAAAATATTCTCCTGTGCGGTATACATATTCCAGAAAGGAGCAGAAATCGTCCTACCAATCACATCAAAAATTTGAATAGTTATAAGTCCATATTCAAAGGGGAGTTTATATTTAATATAGAGGACATCATCATAACCATCTCCGTCAGGAGAAAATGGATTAGGTTCCAAAACTAGCTTACCCGCTTTTGATAATTCTTCATAATATATACTATTAACCAGTCCAGGTGTTTGCCCGACCTCGTTTACTGCCGTTTCCCAATGAGATGAATCTCTGGAAATAAACTCTGGTCTGTATTTTTCCAGTGAACGATTTTCAATTATATTCCAATCAGCAGTATAGATCAATGAATCAATGATCTTTTCAGTCATGTCGTATAAATAAATGCCATCACTTGTATTGTTTAACCCCGGGAATCCCCCTTTGGGTATATTCCATTTTGCAGTATCGAATAAATATTCTAAAATGATTGAATCTGCCGCCAAAACAAAAACCTGGTCTTTGTCTGCATTTCCAAAGCTGAAGTTTTTCAGCGAAAGGGTGTTATCGCTGATTGACCAATTATCCATTTGTACAGAGTTAAGAGTTACAATTTCAATAAACTCTGTTTGAGTTGAATCAGGAATGTTCATGAATTCATTCAGCGTTACAATTCCAAAATCATAACTAACCAAAATCGAATCACTGGCAATATTGTTTGAACTATTTTCATCTCCGGTAATGTTTAAATTGAGTTCAGCGCTATGATAACCGGAAATGAGTGGACCGAATTCTAAAGCATAGTTAAGTGTGTCTCCGGCATCAATATTCGGAAAGACAGACGTTCCGAATTCATCTCCATTTATAACCAGAGCAATTGAACCTGAAAACCCTGTAACACCCATATTCACAATTGAAGTATATATAGTGACATTTTCATCTTTGCTGGGATAATGCGGTTGATGCCATAGGGAATCTTGCAGTAATGCCCCATCCAGATCAAATAATGCAACGGAGTTTCCATTCCCGGGTGTTCCTCCGATTGTATTGGTTGACAATGACCAATTTCCAGAAGAAAATGAATCAAACTCCGGGCGCAATTTTTCAGTAGAAATTTCATCAGTTAACGGCCAATTTGAATCGTAACGTAACGAATCAATAATGCTACCGGTAAGATCATAAAGGAAAATAGCATCATCTGAATTATTAAGAGACGACCATCCATCGTCAGAGACTACAAAATGAGCACCACTGTTTTGCAGGGGATACATACTGGAATCTGCCGCCAGAATAATATAGTGTCCATTTTCGACTGTTAAATTGTTGATACGTTTTTGCTGTTGATTGTTGTCACTAAATGACCAACCTCGGAGATCGAACGTATTAAAGCTAACCAATTCGATAAATTCAGCTTGGTCGTTATTAGGTCTAGCCATGAATTCGTTCAGCCGTACAGTGCCAAAAGGATAACGAATTTTAATAAAGACTGTATTTGCATTATTGGATGTATTCCCGTCATTCAACACATCAACGGCTAAATACAATTCGTTTTCTCCGGAAACGAGTGGCGGAATAATTAATGTGACTAAATTTGTATCTCCGGGCGTTGGAATAGAAATATCTACGCTGGCCAACTCCTCATCATTTAATTCAATATACATATTTCCCGAAAGGGCATTTTGTCCAATATTAACCATGGGAATAAATAACTCTATGGAATCACTTTGCGTTGGAATAATCGGACGGATGCTGATTTCCTCAAATAATATGGAGCCATCAACTGGCCACGGCATAACGGAATTACGAGTTCCGGGTGTACTACCATTAATTTCTACCGCCGGAAGCCAGCTGGCTGAATCAGCTGAAGCGAGATCTGTATTCACTTTTTCCATGGATTGTCCTCGATTATAATCCCAGCTGTTGGAATAGATTAAAGAATCAATCAAAGTATTAAACGGATCATAAATCCGAATGGCATCACCTCCGTTGTTTAAAATGGGGAATGATGAAATTGGAGTTAGAAATAAACTGGAATCGGGAATATCTGAAAGCAATGCGGAGTCTGCACCTATAACAATATAGTTCTGATTTTCGAAGCGTATATCGCTGAACAAAGCAGGATTGTCATTTTGATCGGCAATTCCCCAACCAGCCAATGATAGTGATTCGGTACCGTGATAGTATAATTCGACAAATTCGGTTTCTCCGCTTTCGGGATAAGGCAGAAATTCATTAATCGTAAAAAGTCCCAAAGTATAACGTACACCAAAAGAAACGGTAAAATTATTATTTGTTGTATCCTCATCACTGCTAATGACAAAATGTACATTCAACATTTTATATCCCGCTGGGAACGGCCCCACAATTACTGAAAATTCAGTTGTATCCATTTCATTTAACGCATTGATATAGATTGATTCCAAAATATCGTTCCCATCACGAATTTCAACGTCCCCGGAAATAATCGATCGACCTTTATTTGTAACATAACCATGAATGGTGACTGTTTCATTGCTGCTAACTACTTCCGGGTTAACCGTCAACACATCAGCAATCAACTCGCCATCGATTGTGAATGGTTCAACGCTGTTAATGCTGCCGGGAGTTCCCAGGGAATCTAAACTTGGTAACCAGTTTGAAAGTGTGTTAGGCAATTCGATGCGCACTTTTTCAATTGAAAAACCATCTGGTGCAATGTCCACCCAACCCATAGAATCCTGAACGATGCCAGAAGATGATATGAGAAAAAGTGAATCACTTGTGGAGAGACTATTGCCAATACTTAAATCGTCTACTTTTATGAGAACAACTCCTGCAGAAATTGAATCAGCATAAATACCAGTATTAAAATTATAATCACCCTCAAAGATAATCCCGTATGATTCAGGCGGAATGATCAAGCCATATCCAGAATCATGCAACACATCAGTTGAGAAACGGTCTCGTATCATCCAGCCGGTAAGGTCAATAGAGTCGGTGGTTGATAAATTTAATATTTCTACAAATTCGTTTGGAGAGTCAGATCCGTCCAAGTCATACATGATTTCTGTAATACGGATTTGGCCGGAAATGAAACTTAAAAATAATATGAATGAGCAAACAAATTTTAAGAAGGTTACTCTGCTACTCATCTTTCCTACTTTTCAAAAATTCTTCAATACGTTCGTATATTGTTTCCCTTGTTCTTCGAAAAGCATCTATATATTCATCTTCTTGTCCCCAGCCGGAAAAAGGATCTTTTATACTCCAGTGCAATCGTTCAACATTGCCGGGAAAAGTTGGACAGACTTGGTTCGCATGGTCACAAACTGTAATGACAATATCCATATCTTTATCCAAATAATAATCAATGGGATCTGATGTGTGTTCTGAAATATCAATCCCCCGTTCACTCATAACTTTAATAGCCATAGGGTGGACATGGCTCGGATGACTTCCGGCGCTGAAAACGTCAAAATCTTTTCCAGCTGCATCCCTCATAATCCCCTCTGCAATTTGAGAACGACATGAATTCCCGGTACAAATAAATATAACTTTAGGCTTAAACATAAGTATGAATTTGCTGTGGTAATTGATGAATGTCAATAATTTTTGAATCCGTGTTTATTTGATAATATAAGCGTGTAAATTTTCACATGTCAGGAATGGAAAAAGAGCAACTTAATCCCTTATTTTCTAATCCTCTGGAGCCTTACCCCGGTTTATCGGTAGATGATTTGAATCGTTATTTGCCGGCTATTATCAAATCGGAGGAAGTTTCCATGACATTGGATACGATGAAAGAAGGGATGTTTTTAGGGGATGCATTGGAAGGCCTTAAGCGACTACCGGATAATTCAATTGATGTGATATTAACAGCACCGCCTGTTAGTCCATGGAGGGAGATTGGAAACCAGAACGAAAAAATGACACTCCAGGAATATTATACATGGAATAATAAATGGCTGCAAGAAAGTCAAAGGGCGTTGAAGAGCACAGGTGCAATATATTTGCTTTGCGGATGGAGATTTTCGGGAATGTATCATGCGCTTTTGAGTGATTATTTCAGGGTTCAGACACGCATTACATGGCGAGACAGAAAAGCCGGGAATCAGGATGATACTCCCACTTGGTTCAATGAAATTGGCGATATTTGGTTGGCGACAAAAACAGGGGACTTTGTTTTTGATAAGGGAATGGTGGCCAACGAGAAAAAAATACAAGCCTCCAAGAGTGCTAACAATATGTCCAATCTGTGGTTAGAGTATTTTACCATGGGTTCAGATCAGGAAAAAGGGGATCTTCCAGAAATGATGCTGGGAAAGATTCTCCATGCAAGCAGTTTTAAGTTGAGTTGGATTGTCGACCCGTTTATGCGCAAAGGCAGTGTTGGAGTTGCTGCTAAAAGTATGGGTCGAAGATTTATCGGTTTTGAAACAGATCAAGACAGCTTGTTAATGGCTATGAAACGAATCGATCAAAGTTAAATAAAGGACTAATATGAGTTTATCTGAACAAATGCAAAAAGATATGTACGCTGCCATGAAGAATGGGGAAAAGGAAAAAGCAACAACATTAAGAGGTGCTTATTCAAAACTGAAAGACAAACGTATTGACAAGAGGGAAGATTTGAGTGAGCAAGAAGAAATACAGGTTATAAAAACATTGGTAAAGCAGCGCAATGAAGCAATTGAAATGTATACTAGAGCCAATCGTGATGACCTAGCATCAAAAGAACAGTCGGAGCGAGAAGTGCTTGAAACATACTTACCACAAATGATGAATGAAGATGAGTTGAAAAAATTGATTAATGATGTAATTGTCGAAACGGACGCTGTCGCCATGTCGGATTTTGGGAAAGTTATGCCGGTTGTAATGCAACGATCAGCGGGTAAAGCAGATGGGAAATTGGTTCAATCTTTGGTTAGAGAAAAATTGAGTTAATGAGGTAAACAACTACACTTTAATCATCAGTTTTCCAAAATTTCCACCCGAAAATAGCATAAGTAACGTTTCTGGAAATGTTTCAATTCCTTCAACGATATGTTCCTTTGACTTCAGTTTTCCTTCCGCCATCCATTGCCCCATTTGAACTGCCGCTTCTTTGTACTGGCTGGCAAAATCAAAAACGATAAACCCCTGCATCTTTGCCCGATTTACCAAAAGGGATAGGTAATTGGCAGGACCTTTAATAGGTGTCGTATTATTGTATTGGGAAATAGCACCGCAAATAACCACACGTGCATTCAAATTAATCATGGTTAAAACTAAATCCAGAATGTCTCCACCAACATTATCGTAAAAGACATCTATACCATCGGGGCAGTTAGTCTTTAATGCACTTGCTACATTTCCTGATGTGTAATCGATCGCTCCATCAAAACCAAGTTTGTTAATAATATAATCACATTTTTTCTGTCCACCTGCAATGCCCACCACATGACATCCCTTAATTTTGGCAATTTGACCAACAACTGAACCCGTAGCGCCAGCAGCTCCCGAAACAAGAACAGTATCACCTTGTTTCGGTTCTCCAATGGATAATAATCCAAAATAAGCTGTCATGCCCGTAAGTCCAAAAAGACTCAAATATAATGGCAATGGTGCCAAATTGGGATCTATTTTTGTCATACCTTTTCCATCCGATACGGAATGACTTTGAACACCTAATAATCCATGGACGAAATCACCTTTATTAAATTTCCCATTTTTAGATTCTAACACACACCCAACGCCACCGGCGCGCATAACATCACCCAATCGAACAGGAGGGATATATGATTTCCCTTCATTCATCCAGCCGCGCATTGCAGGATCTAAAGAGATGTATTCAGACTTCACTAATAGTTCACCTTCATTTAATAAGGGAATTGACGTTTCGGAATATTCAAAATCATCTCTGGTTGGCAATCCTATTGGCCGAGAGATGAGTTTAAACTGTTTATTTAGGGCTAGCTTCACTGTTGATATCCTATAATTTTTAACTTCAATTAAGTTAAAATGTACAATAATTATACAAATAGATAATTCATGTTTTGTTAAAGATTTGTTATGAATAATGTTAATTGATATTAGATAAAGTGGTGTAATTTTTTGTATGGCAACAGCTAAAAGAAAAATCATTTTTGCAGAACAAGAATATGAATATGCAAAATTTGTTGAAAATGAGGTCGGGACAATCACCTAACAATGATTTTATTCCTTGATATATTAACTTCATTATTCATTATTGCACTGGGAATCATTGGTTATAAACGCGGCTTGGTAGAAGAATTGGGCCGCTTATTGGGTTTGATAATTGCTATTTCTTTTTCTTGGGGTTATTATATAGAATTATCCGGCGTTGTTCTAAATGTGCTTAATATTAATCCATGGGTCGTCATGGTGTTTAGTTTTGTAACTGTATTTTTAATTGTGTTATTATTGACAAAATTATTGACAAAATTCATCCATGTGCTGTTACTTTCAAAAAGTACCAAATTATTAAATAGGAGCATGGGTTTTGTGTTTGGGAGCATCAAAGCAGTGTTAATAGTAATGGTGTTTATTTGGGCGCTGGATATTTATCCAAAAAAAACATGGTCAAAAATTGTTCATGCTGAATCATCTATCGCTGAATTCATGACTTCAACACGATTAAAAATAATTAATGTGTTCAATTTACAGGATCCCGTAGCAAAAGGGGAAAAATTCGTTCAAGAATTAATGGCAGTTGCAGAAGAGGATTTTTAATGGCCCGCATCAGTCAAGAAACAATTGATCGAATCCGAAATTCCGCAGATATAGTTGATGTTGTATCTCAATATGTCAATCTCAAAAAGCGCGGACGGAATTTTTTTGGATTATGTCCATTCCACGATGAGCGAACACCATCATTCAGTGTTGCTCCAGAAAAAGAAATGTATCATTGTTTCGGATGCGGCGCCGGGGGAAGTGTCTTTAATTTTATTATGGAGCACGAGAATCTTTCGTTTGTCGAAGCTGTTCAGCAATTGGGATTGCATTATGGAATTGAAGTGGCTCTGTCCAGCGCCAGCAATGAGTCCAAGCACCTATTTACTCAATTATATGAACTCCACGAAATTGCTGCTTCAACGTATGCAAAAGTTTTGTTTTCTGAAAGGGGTCAAGCAGCATTGGATTATTTGCTCGATCGCGGTTTAACTGAAGAAACGCTGAAATTTTACCGTGTCGGTTTTGCGCCGGACGCATGGGAATTCCTCACTGAAAAAGTGAAAGGTAAAGGGTATTCCAGAGAGAGCGTGGATAAGTCAGGATTGTTTGGAAAAGGGAAACTGGGCGTGGTGGATCGTTTCCGCTCGCGGATTATGTTTCCTATCATGAACCGTACCGGAAAAGTGATTGCATTCGGTGGACGGGTGTTTGATAGCGATGATCCTGCAAAGTACATGAATTCCCCGGAAACGCCCCTCTATCATAAAAGCGAAGTTTTTTATGGTTATCATAAAACGGCATCGGCTGTACGTAGCGCAGGTTCAGCTGTCATGGTAGAAGGCTATATGGATTTTCTCCAATTGATTCAGGGTGGAATCGAAAATGTACTAGCAGTTTCCGGCACAGCGTTTACGGGTAGGCATGCTGTACAAATTGGTAAAATTACCCAAAAAGTATATTTAGCCTACGATGGTGACGAGGCTGGGCAAAAAGCAACATTGCGAGCTGGTTATGCCCTTTTGCAGAATAATATTGCCGCAATGGTTGTCCCTGTACCTGAAGGGATGGATCCGGATGATTGGGCGAGGAATGATGGCAGCGCTGCTGTTCTGGACGGAATTAAAAATGCTAAACCCCTTTTAAATTATCATCTGGAAAAATCCGGGGCGTTGAATCTTCCCGCAGTAGAACGCTCGAATCTTGTAAAAGAAATTCTAGAAGAAATTGCAGGTGTAAACGATGGTATCATTCGAGATGACTTGTTACAAACATTAGCAAACAAATTGAATATCGGTGAAAATGAAATGATAAAACAATTTCGAACAGCTGTGAACCGTAAACGGAATTCCTTCCAATCGAGAGAACCCAAACCGACAGAACTAAAATTATTTTCTACTGTTGTCCAAAAGGCCCAGATTGAAATTATTAGATCGTTGGTGCAATCATTCCGGGACGTAAAAGAGCAAGTTAAAAGCAATATTGATCTATTTTCTGAACCGATTTTAAATAAAACTGTACAGCTGCTTTTAGAATACGGTTTTGGATCTACCGCAGAAGTTTTGGAGGAATTCGAAAATAAAAGCGAACGTGAAGCAATAGCAAAAATATTAATCAATGAACAAAAAATAGAGGATCCCCAGATAGTTGTAAAAGAATGTATCCAAACATTGCAGACACAGCCGATCCGTATGAAGATTCAAAATACTCGCCTGAAAATTCGAGAGTTGGAAGCTGCCGGAAAAGACAGTAGTGACTTGATTCTTGAAATAAGCCAGCTTCACCAGCAGCTCAAACAACAGACCAAAACAGATCAATAAATAACAGTGCGGCAGTTTTTTATTATAGCAATTTTCGTCTGTCCATACATACTTACAGCCCAATCCCGCACCGCCATAAGCATTGTCTGCGATACGCCCGACATACCCATTTATGTTGATGGACAACTCATAGGCTATACTCCCTTAAAACAGAATGTAGATGTACGGCCCGGTTGGCACACAGTCAGCTTTTTCCCCAATATCAATGATGAAGATTTAGATACACGTAAAGTCTCACGGGATATTATTCGTCTGGGCACACAGGATGTGTTGGTGGAAGTAAGTGAAACGGTTCATATTTCAATGTCTTACAACTCACTTGGGCAGGACATCGACGGCTATTATAATAGTGTCCGAACGGGAAGCTATTTCGGTTTTAGCATGATACTGGTGCTCATTTCAATATTAGTGTGGGCATATGTTTAAATACAGTGTTTTCTTTTTTGTGGGCATAATCTTGATGGGACAGGAACAAGACACGATTGTAAAATATTTTCCAACAGATATTCAGCGGTCGGAAATATTAGACAATGAAGTATCAGAAAAAGATATAAAAGGCAAAGCACATTTTAAATCTACCTATTCCCGGAAAGGTAAGCTCTTGAATGTAGAATTCATTCCCGGCAGAAAAAAATTCCGGGAAAAGCTATCCGGGCTCAAATTATATTACGGATACTGGGATATTGAAAAGAGGGAATTAGCTGACGGTCTAACCCGCGATCAGTTAGCAGGAAAAAACTACTACGAAGTGACATTCAACAGAAAAGGTCAAATAAAGAATGTAGCGTTTATTGACAAAAATAACCGCCGGTTATGGTCTTACGTATTAAAATGGAATAAGTCCGGAACACAATCAAAATATAGTATAGAATTTCATGTTCGCGAACCCTTAACACTTTTTGATGAGTTTTTATTTGCGGATGAATTGAGCGAAATGCGCCAGGGGTGGTCAGCAGAAATAAAGGAAAGGGAAGATAACCGGCCTAATACGGTTACCATAACAGATAAAATTGGACAAGTTTATTATTATTATACCTTGCAATATATGGATGGCGTGGAAAAAAGTCGTTACAAAGAAATAATTATATCAGAATATTTTCGGGATGATTCCATAAAAGTAGGTATGCACAAGCTGTTTTATAACCAGAAGGAATATTTACAAAAAGTTGAATTTTATAATAGTGTGGATAAACGTATTCGTACCCAAACATATAATTATAAAAATGCACCTGAAGAGCTGATGTTGACAACGATAGATGACCAAGAGAAATTACTGGAAAAGCGGATAATTCCTTTTTCAAATAAATATAAGCGGCGCCTGGGACCGCCAAAAGATAAGACGGGTTTAGCAGATATTATGTTGTTTTTAGAAGACACATCTGAAGAGGATTTAAACCAATTAGTTCAATCTATTGAGAGTAGATTTGATATAACAATAGAAATGGATACTCTTGTTCATAAGAACATTGTAGAAATGGAGCCAGAGCCCGAACTAGAAATTGAAGAAGTTGAATTAGATACATCTAATGTAAAAACAACAACTGAAGCTGAAAATAAATTAACAGCTATTCTAAATTTAAATAGAGAAATAATTGCAGGTAGTTATTTAGATAGTGGTAAAGTAAACACTCTAGGCTTGGAATTAAAATTTCCATACACTTTGGACATATTCTGGTTCAATATCCAAGGAGGTATGGGAGTGGAATATGTTTCATTTAATTCAGGTGAATTCTCCTGGGGGAGATGGGTGTTTGTAGAGTCACCGAATTTTATCCCCTTTCCTTTTTTCCCAATTGTTATCCAAGGTGGATTTGGGAAACTGGGACCTGGTTTTGGGTTCCGCTCCGGGATGTATGCAGGCAAAGAAATTGGCCCCGTGAAGTTGGCTTTGGGAGTAAATACTACTGTTGCAAGTAATATAGATGGGAATGATGTACTAACTGGATATTTATCTGGGTTTATTTCTGTGATGTACCCATTTAATGTCCCGTCAATAAATTTCCCCTTTAAATGGTGGTAATTACTAAACCCTAGTAATAATTATTTATAGGTTTTGTTCAAAAAGAAATATTAATGCCTGCGTTGAAGTATCTTGGTGAACCAAGAAAAACTTCTGCATCATCAGCATCATGATCATTATCCCAGCCGTTATATTTACTATTGTCTGTAGCATCTTGGATGTACACTTTGTCAAATAAATTAAATATGTGGAGAAAAACCTGGACTTTAACGCCCCCAAGAATCATAGGGTTTAATGGAATGTCATAAGAAATATGAATATCCATTTTTGAATAAGCGGGAGCCATCCAGCTTTCTTCTCGGTCAGCGTAACTCATTTCCATAGTACTTACTACACCATCAGCCTCGCCATTATCCGGAGCAACATCATTTTCATCATCATAGTCTCCATCATTATTATAGTCATCTTTTTCAAGTCCATCATCTCCCCAGTCGTTTACTTGACGGCTTAACGGATCCCAATCAGCATAATGATCTTTATATGAATTCAAAATTGCTTGAAATTTTAAACCTTGAATAGGAAAAACCGATACGGCCAAAGAAGTGCTTCGTTGAGGCATATCACCTACTTTTAAACCATCTACGGCATAGCTATAGTAATAAGTTGTATCATTATTATAGTCTTTATAGCTACCTGATGCATCATCAACAAATTCCCATGTCCCGCTAGAATACGTTCCATCAAAACGCAGTATATCCAGCGGTTGATATGCTGCTTCAGCCTCAAATCCGGTGTGTGTTTGATCTAACCCTTTTAAGAATAAAATATCTGTATCGCCGCTTGATCCTTGACCTGGTTCAACATTTTTGGTGAGAGTGCGGTCAAGCCACAACGTTTCATAATAATTTGCTTTAACAACAGTTTTACCATCAAGTGATTTATAATTCATTCCCACCTCAAAACTTTTAAACACTTCATTGGCTGGATTTGAAGAAACTGTTCCGTTATTATCATCTATTACTGCATCAAAAATGGGGACTTTCTGAAGATTCCCATAATTAACAAATACATCTGCTTCTGCAGACATTTGATAAATAAACCCCGCTTTCAATTGGGAACTCGCAATGGGGGCAGTTTGGATGGAAACTTCATTTCCGGAACCATCATCTGTAAAGTGGTCCAAAAATGTATACTTTATGGTGGAAAATCCATACATACCATAAAATGCATAATTTGAAGTCTTATATTCAGTTTGACCAAAAAAACCTAACCAATCTACTGTATTGGTATTGTGATAGGCTATAATATCACCCAATTCTTTCATTTGATTTTCCATTGTAGCTTCTTCGTCTAATACATCATCATCATCATAAACATTATCAAAATCATTTCCTGTATATACATAATAATCCCCACCCAAAAGATCCCGTACTTCACGTGCATGTTCGATTGTTGCAGTCCGCCAATCCAGCCCATATTGAAATTTCAACTCATCGTTATATGTATAATCCATTTTGGATATAGCACCAATTGTCCACTGTCTATTGATACTGTTTCTTAATATTCCCACTGACCTGCTGTATATGGTTGAATAGCTTGAATCTATATTTGCTGCATTGTTCTGTATAGTTGTATCCCAATCCCACGTCCAAGGAGAAACAGCATACCACGCTTGTCCTTCAATAGCTGGGTGTCTACTCACGCTGCCATAGGTTCCTGTCCCACCACCAGAGCCGCCTGACCAATAAAAAATAGAAGATAATTTCAATTGATCATTAATTGTTCGATACCAATTAAAATTAACCAGCGGTTTGTGAAAATAATTTTCTCTTTCATTGAGGAATTTTGAATTGTACCGGTGAACTTGGTTTTTCCCATACATGTAAAAATATTGTAACCCTTCATACGCTTTATCAACTGTTGCCCAGTTCTGGTTAAAATTACGTCCGGAGACATCCGTAAATTTTCCGGTGGTAGAATCGGGATTACTTGGATCTCCATAAGCTCTATAAACAGCACCATGGTCATAGCCATCTAAACTTTTAGCATAGTCTGTGTTATAAGTAGCAATATTCTGTTTATACAGATTCTGACCATGACGCTGTGGAGCGCCAATTGCATAGAGCTCGAAACGATTGCTTTCATTCATTTGGTAACTTGCACCAAAATAGTAAGCCCAAGCATCGGTCCATGTTTTATCAATGACACCGTTGCCTGTTTTACGAACGATCGTTGTGCTGAAAGCCATATTGCCATTAATCAAACCAGTGTTCAGGTTAATTGTTGATTTCTTGAATCCACCATCACCTAATTCCTGTTTGAATTTTCCGCCTCTAGCATGAGCTGTTGGATCGGTCAGAATATTCATGGTACCGCCAATGGAAGGGGTAGCCAGATTAACAGCACTTAAACCACGCTGCATCTGAATGGAAGATGTGGCATCGCCAACACCATCCCAGTTGGACCAATAGACCCAGCCGTTTTCCATATCATTTTGGGGGACACCGTTAATCATAACGGCAACATTTCGTTGGTTAAATCCACGAACATTGATACGTGCATCACCGGCTCCACCACCTTGTTGGGTAGCGTACACACTGGGAGTCATATTCAATGCCATGGGAATATCCTGTGAACCCAAGCGGAATTCCATATCTGCTTTGGTTACGGTTGTATATGCAACAGGTGTTTTTGCATCAGCACGTGAAGCCAAAACTTCCAATGCAGATAACTCGATAGCAGATGCATCCAATGAAAAATTCACTGTAGCTGCTGCTGTGGCACTCGAACTGGTATACCCAATCATTGAGGCCGTTATGGTTGCGCCGGCAGGTACATTAGCAATGGAATAACTTCCACTTGCA
>ENA-ORDI01001223-ORDI01001223.1-marine-metagenome-genome-assembly--contig:-NODE-1223-length-14482-cov-4.244221_pt1 | contig 14482 bp, 22 predicted proteins | sample MGYA00248628_ERZ508525 | MGnify/ENA primary metagenome ERZ508525 (study PRJEB26195, sample SAMN05422138) | marine metagenome | isolation source: East of Porto Seguro, South Atlantic Ocean | place... | reverse complement strand
TGCTTCATCTTATTGATGATGTTTCAGGAACGCCGACAAACAAAAAAGTAACAATTGGTGAGTATGCAAATGCTCTCAATGCACCAGTAACCCTCAGCGATGCTGCGGCGATGGGCGGAACACTTACTGAAGCAGCTCATGCTGGTCGGATTGTTTTAATTCCAAATGTAGGTCAAGATAGTGTTATCACGTTACCTACTCCAATTGTAGGAATGACATTTGAGTTCATTACATCTCAAGGTTCAGCTACGAGCGCACTTACAGCTGCGGATGGTCATGATGTTCAAATAAAAACCGCAGCCAACTCGATCTTTTTTTGCGGTCAAATAGTACATCATGATACTGCTGAAACTGGACAAACTTCAGTTGTGATTTGGCCTGATAATAATTCAAATTCTGAGTTTAATATGTTGTTACCAGCTTCAGTACATATTTGGTTATATGCGGTATCAACAACTATTTGGGCACTCAGTGGATGGGTAGCTAGTGCATCTACTCCAACATTTGCTGATCAGTAAACCGTGAATCGGTAATTATTTTTTGGGGGGAATTCATTTTCCCCCTTTTGAAACATCATTAAAGGTGAAACAATATGGAACTTGAAAAGATTAAAAAGAAACGTGAAGAATTGATGACTAACTACAACTCTCTTGTTGATAAGAGAATTGAGTTGGAAAAACAGTTAGAAATAACCAATACAGACATTCTTACGATGAGAGGTGCAATTCTTCTTTCTAATGAATTTATTGAAGAAGAAGAAAAACCAGAACCCAAACCACTTTTTCCAGAAAAAGAAGTGGTTGTCAATGATCTAGACAAAGAAAAAGATGGCAGACAAAAGAATAAGTGATTTAAATGCTCTGACTGTAACGGCATCAACTGATACGGCTTTGGTTTCTGATACATCAGCGTCAGAGACTAAGAAAATTACTCTTGCAAATCTTTTTAAAACACCGTATGTGGGAACACCACAAGCACTTTCCGGTGCAGGGGCCGCAAATCTAACAACTTCGATTACGAATTGTACTTCTACTGGTGCAGCACAAGTAGTTACACTTGCAGATGGAGTACAAGGACAAGTTAAGATTGTTTCTCATATAGTAGATGGTGGGAGTGTAAGAGTTACACCACCGAATTTAGATGGTGGAACATATGTTACTTTAGATGCAGTAGGTGATACTGTTGTTTTTCTTTTTAATGATAGTGCATGGCAAATCATCGGTGGATATGGACATGCAGTAACATAATTGAATTGTGGATATGAATTTATTTGATGATTTAAATGAAAAAAATTATTTACATTTTGCGATGAAGTATTATGATAATCGCCAATGTACTTCTATTGAAGAGTTCAATGAAGATTTGAATAAAATTAAATATGTTAAGAGATTATTTAATCGATTTCTTGAAACAGGAGAATTGAGAACAAATTTGATTCTCAATCATTTGATTGTTATCTATAATGTATTTGAAAACGAGGCTGCAACTCGTATGTTGTTTTTCAGAGTAGAAAAAAAGTTTTATTCTATTCTTAAACCTTTTCTTATATTTTTAAATCGTCTTCCAGAAAAAGTAAAAGGAATAGACGGAGAAGATATTCAGACAAATCATATTCCATTGAATGAAACTACCATCAAAGAATTAAGGAAAATAGAATAGAATGGGAATTCTTGCAGGAATCGGGAACATATATTTTGTCTATCAGTTTTTAAAAAAACTGGTAACTCCGTTTGAAAAGACAAAAGCATTTGAACTTGGTATTATAGATGAAAAAGGAAAGATACTCAAACGGCGTAGAGATTTAGAAACAGATGATGAAAAAGATGCATATAATCTTTCTGATACGTTAATTTGGAATATCAAAAAGTTAATGGGAAAGATTCCTGGCGGTAAATCACGCCTTGCATCTTATGCGGCCGCACTTTGGTTAATCAAAGAACAACAAGACGGATATAAGATTACAGAAGAAGAATTAGAATTACAATTTTTTGATCAGTTTGAAAAAATGTATAATAATGATTTAGAATTTGATTCTTCAACACTGAGAAAATTTGAAAATGCATTGATTGAAGATACTCCAACTACAAATATGGGAAGTGGTAATATTGCAACAAGAGGAATTCCTTTGTTGAAAAAACCACCAAAAGGTTTGGTTATGAAAAGATTTGGAGGGATAGATGTATTTGCATTAGATCCTACATATTTTCAAAAATCACGTTTGGGTAAAAAGAAATATACTCGTTATAGTGGTTATGTTGGTGAAGATGAAGCTGGAGAATATATTCGTGCATTTGCAAGAAAATATCCTAAAAAACCTATCATAGTAATGGATTCCCAAACAGGATGTATGCAATATCTTAGACATGGTAGTTGAAAATGATGAAATTCAAAGAATATCTGCAAATCTACGCAGATGATTCAATCGAACAAATAATGAGTGGAGAGTGGATCAGTAAGTCCCGATCTACATGGAAAGCCACAGATGATGAAGACAATTCGTTAGAAATACATAATGATGGTCACGACCCAGAACTAAATGGGGAATCGTGGACGGTGCATAAAAATACATTTGCATCAAAAGCCTTTGCTCATTTTTGTAAACAGTTCATAGAGAAAGTCAGACCGGCTGAATTATCTTATGCCCGAACAAGAATCTATCCATCAACTTCAAACTGAAATCCAAACTCTGAAAATCAAGGATGAGTTCCGTACTAAGGAACTTGATGCTTTGATGGAGAAGTTAAGTGATACTTCCAGTAAACTTAATGCACTCTCAGAAAATATTGGCAGATTGCTTGCTGGACAAGAGTTGCATAAGACAAGTGATAATGAAGTTCGAGATGAATTAAAAATTCTTCATACTCGAATTGGTGATCTTCATGACAAGTGTACCGAAATGATTGATAAAACAGAAACCAGAATATCTTCTGATATATCATTATTGTATAAAAAAGTTGAATCTCTGGAACGTTGGAGATGGATTACCATTGGAGTTGCTACCGTGATTGCATGGTTATTAACAAATATCATACCCAAATTTTTATCTAATTGAACTTGACATTTTGTTTTGAATGTGATATACTATAAGTATCACAATCAAAATAGAAATTCGTTATGCCTTCTTATATTGACACAAAATACGTAAATTTAGTTTCATCTAAACTCCCCCTTTTCAAGCACAAGCAACAAGGGTTGTATAATTTTCGATGTCCTTTTTGTGGTGATTCTCAAAAAAGTAAAACCAAAGCGAGAGGGTATCTCTATCAAAAAAAGACAGATCTCTTTTATCGTTGTCATAATTGTGGACAAAGTAATACTTTTTCTAATTTTCTCAAAAAACTCGATGGTGAATTACACAAACAATATGTCCTAGAAAGATATAAAGAGGGTGTTACAGGAAAAGGCCAAAATACAGAAAATCCAGTATTTAAACATAAGAAACCAGTATTCCATACCAAGATAAATCTTCCCCGAATTAGTGATCTTGATGATCAACATTTCGCAAAGAAGTATCTTATCAATCGTGCAATCCCACCTCAATTTTTAAGTTACCTATATTATACAGAGGACTTTAAAGGTTTTGTTAGAAAGATAACAAAACGTGAATATGATTTGAATGAAAAAGAACAACGAATAATAATTCCCTTCTTTGATAAAAACAAACAACTTATTACGTTTCAAGGACGAGCGTTTACAAATACTCTACTTCGTTACATCACGATTAAGATGGACGAAGATTCTCCTAAAATATTCGGATTGGATCGCCTGGATTTGGAGAAACAATTTTATGTAGTTGAAGGCCCGTTTGATTCGATGTTTTTGCCGAACTGTATTGCAATGGCAGGATCAGATGTAAACTTGAGGTCACAAATTGAGATTTCAAGTGCATTGGATAATCATACAGGAACGATGGTCTTCGACAATGAACCTAGAAATAAAGAAATCATTTCTAGAATGGAAAAAACAATCGACAATGGTTGGAATATTTGCATCTGGCCGGATTCGATTGCATGTAAAGATTTAAACGACATGGTTCTTGCTAGTATTCAAGAATCAAGAATAATCGATATAATAAATATCAACACGTACAATGGTCTGTTAGCAAAAACTGAACTCGCCTCTTGGAGAAAAAAATGAACCCCATCAATCCCGCCGTCTTACCTAGTCAATACCAACAATTCATTCATCTTTCACGGTATGCACGATGGGATTATGATAAAAAACGAAGAGAAACATGGGGAGAAACAGTAGATCGTTATTTTACTTTTTTTCAAGAACATCTTAAAGAAACATGTGATTATGATTTAGGAAATGGATTGGTTGAAGAATTGAGAAAAGAAGTATTGACAATGAATGTAATGCCTTCCATGCGTTGTTTGATGACGGCCGGAGATGCACTTAGAAAAGAGAACGTTGCAGGATATAATTGTTCTTATGTAAAAATTGATAGTTCACGTTCTTTTGATGAAATACTCTATGTTCTTATGAACGGAACAGGTGTTGGATTTAGTGTAGAGATAGAACATGTAAATCAATTACCATTGGTTGCAGAAGAATTTCATCCAACTGATACAACAATTATAGTTGCAGATTCAAAACTTGGATGGGCAAAAGCGTTCAAGGAACTTTTGAGTTTATTGTGGACAGGTCAAATTCCAAAATGGAATCTTTCAAGGGTTCGTGCTGCTGGGGAACCTTTAAAAACGTTTGGTGGAAGAGCTTCCGGCCCACAACCGTTAGATGATTTGTTTCATTTTGTATCAACAATATTTCAAGATTCGGCAGGGAGAAAACTCAAACCCATTGAATGTCATGATATTGTTTGTAAAATTGCAGAAATAGTTGTGGTGGGTGGAGTTCGTAGAAGTGCTCTTATCAGTCTTTCAGATCTCAATGACAGAGAAATGAGATTTGCGAAACATGGAGAATGGAACAAACTTAATGTACAACGAGCACTAGCGAACAATTCGGTTAATTATAAAGAACGGCCGGATGTTGGAACTTATATGCGAGAATGGTTGTCTCTTTACGATTCAAAGTCAGGAGAACGTGGAGTTTATAATGGCTTATCGGCAAAAAATCAAGTAATAACATTAAACGAAAAGGAACCAGATGGAAATGGAGGATTTATTACAAGACGAGAACCAAGAGATGACTTTGGAACTAACCCATGCAGTGAGATTATTCTGCGAAGCAGAGAGTTTTGTAACTTGTCGGAATGCGTTATCCGAAGATGGGACACTCCCGAATCTCTTTCTAAGAAAGTCAGGACTGCGACTATCCTTGGCACATTCCAATCCACTCTTACCAACTTCAGATATCTTACAAGAGAATGGGAAAAAAATTGCACTGAAGAAAGACTACTTGGTGTTTCACTTACCGGCATTTTAGACAACCCCCTGACTAATGGAAGAAAAAGGGGATTGGAGGAGTTATTAAATGATCTTAGAAAAGTTGCAGTCGAAACGAACAAAGAATGGGCGAACAAACTTGGAATCGAAAGGTCTGCAGCCATTACGTGTGTTAAACCTAGTGGGACTGTTTCTCAGCTTGTTGATAGTGCTTCTGGTATTCATGCCCGTCATAGTCCATTTTATATACGTACAGTAAGAGCAGACAACAAAGATCCTCTTTGCAAAATGATGAAAGAGGCAAACTTTCCAAATGAACCAGATGTAACCAAACCAAAACATACAACTGTTTTTTCTTTCCCAATGGAAAGCCCCAAAGGAGCCATTTGTCGCAAAGACATGACTGCAATTGAACAATTACAACTTTGGACTAAATATCAACAACATTGGTGTGAACACAAACCATCTATTACGGTTTCTGTTAAAGAACACGAATGGCTTGATGTGGGTGCATGGGTGTGGAACAATTTTGATTCTATTAGTGGTATTTCATTCTTACCTTTTAGTGAACATACATATAGACAAGCGCCGTATCAAGATTGTACGAAAAAAGAATATAATGAATTGTTGACTAAAATACCAAAGAAGGTAGATTGGTCAAAATTGTCTAATTATGAACAGCGAGATTATACGGTAGCATCACAAGAACTTGCTTGTTCGGCAGAAGGTGGATGTGAAATCGTAGACCTTTAAATGGAGAGAAATGGAAGTCGTATTGGAGGTAGAATGCAATAATTGCAACGCAGATTACTCAATGATTTATGATTCAGATAACATACAAACTAGACCAGAAGAACATGCGTTTCATTGTGCATTTTGCGGAATTTTGATGGAACCATACTATGACGAATTTGAAACCGAATGAGTATATAGCAGGAATTGATTATTCACTAACATCGCCCGCAATATGTGTGGCAAAAATAATTGATAATGATATAAAATTTAAAAATTGTAAGTTTCATTTTTTGAAACAAAACAAGTCACACAAATCATTAGGTAAAGTGTTTCTTGCTTATGATTATCCAGAATATACGGATGATATTGATAGATATTGTAAACTTGCATCTTGGACTATTGAATGCATTCGATGGTATGATGGCCGAGTGAACAAAGTTTATTTGGAAGGTTATGCATTTGCAGCGACAGGCAGAGTATTTAACATTGCAGAAAATATGGGAATACTCAAAAAACAACTTAGAGAAGACGGATTCAAATATACTACGATTCCCCCTACAGTAATTAAGAAACATGCTACAGGAAAAGGAAATGCCAATAAAGACTTAATGTACGAAACATTTTTATCTGAAACACAGGTCGATCTTCGGGGCCAATTATCTCCGAAATCAACTAAAATTTCTAACCCTGTTTCTGACATAGTAGATGCGTATTACATATGCAGGACAGGATTTCACTTAAAGGAACAGTTATGCGAACCCCCAATGAGCAAAACCCTTATCTAGTTGAAACAAAAAATGGACAAATATTGAAATTTAGTAAAATAGATGCAGATAACGAAGCCGCAACTAAGCAATTAGATGGTGATGATGTTGAAGTATTTCATGATGGAAAACTTCAATATAGATTACATGGCATTGAACAAGGTAAACTTTTTTAAAAAAAAGACTTGACATTTGTTGAATAATTTGTTATAATCATACAATGGAAATAAAAAATGTTTGATATAATTTTACAGACGGTTCTAAAATTATTCGGAAAGAAAAAATTAGAACCGCCGACAGAAGAAAAAAATGAATCTCTTGAAGCACTTGAAAAGGTAGAGGCCCTTGATAAGATCGGAGAATCTTCATGAGTATGATGAAGTTCGATGGTTCCAAAATAAAAGAAATTCGGAAAAGAAAAGAACAGGGGCTTCCATCACCACCAACTGGCGGAGATGTGGTTGAACAATCAAAGAATGCAAAGGGTGGAAGTGAGTTAGTTTATCAAAGAGTCAAGGAGAGAGTGCCTGAAGACCTCTGGAACTACTTTCAGATCATTCTTTCAAGAGTTCGTGAGTACAAAGATAAACCAAAGATACTCTGGTTTCAGGACACATCGAAAGATCCAGAGGTTCAATTTCTCAAAGAAAAATCACAACGAGACAAATTTGAGAGATTTGTTTTTCCCTCTGATTGGTCACTTGAAAAATATCATCTTGATCTTGGAATAGAATATGAAAAGAGTGTTGTTCTGAAAAATGCAATAGAACCAATTCCTGTACATACCAAACCAAAAGACGGCCCGATTCGACTTGCATATACTTCTACACCACATCGTGGACTTGATGTTCTGATTGGTGCATTTAAAGCATTAAAGTTGGAGAATGTCGAACTTGACATATATTCAAGTTTTAAGATATATGGTTGGGAAGAACAAGACAAAGAATGGGAACCTCTTTATGATGCATGTAAAGAAACACCAAATGTGAATTATCATGGAACGGTTTCTAATGATGAAATTCGGTCAGCGTTACAACAAACACATATCCTTGCATATCCAAATGTCTATCCAGAAACAGGATGTATATCTGCAATCGAAGCAATGAGTGCAGGGTGTATTGTAGTATGTCCAAATCTTGGAGTTCTTCCAGAAACGTGTGCAAACTTTGCATGGATGTATGGATTTGTTCAAGATAAGACCGAACACGCAAGAAAGTTTGCGTATGTTCTGAAAGATGCAATTGAAAACTTTTGGGAACCACCAGTTCAGGCTGGTCTTGCATTTCAAAAACAATACTATGATATGCACTATGATATTGAAACTACTGCAAAACAATGGACAATGATGTTAGAAACAATCAAGAATAATATTGAAAAAACCAAGGAGAAAAAATCGTAATGGCAAAGAAAGTGAAAATAGAACGTAAACCAATAAAGACAAAACGTACTCGTAAGATTACGGAAGAACAACGTGAGGCACTTCGGGAACGCATGAAAGATATGCGAAAGAAACGAAAACCAGCGGAATATAAAAATGTGAATGAACGTGTTCTTGTTCTTCCAGATGATGATACGTATTCCTTTAAGAATGTTAAGGGATGGCTCAAACATAACAAAGAGATGGTTGCTGCTTTAGGTAAACAAGGAAGAGGTAGATATGTTGGAGAAAAAGAACGCAGAGTTGCGGAAACACAGGCCGCATCTCGTAAAGCATACATTCGTTATTGCGAATACTATTTGAGAACTGGAGATTGGATTGGAATATTTTCGGGGCAGGATGAAGAACATAAAGTAGTTCCTAGATGTGTTGCTATGGCTTATTACCCTGACGGAACTCCTAAGAGGTCTGTGGGGGTATTCTATCCCGATATTAGTGCAGTATGGTCAAAGGGGATGGACGAATCACAATTCGGAAGTTTACAAAATAGAGATTATTATCAAGCAACAGAAACCGTTGCATTGACAGATAAACAATTTACAGGAGAAATTTGAAATGGCAGAATTTAATATTTTAGAAACCCTTGAATTGGTTGGTAAGGCCAAGACAAGAGAAGAGAAACGACAAGTTCTCATAGATCGAGACAATTTTGCAACTAAGGCGTTGTTACAATTGAATTATCATCCAGACGTTAAATGGTATCTTCCATCTGGAACCCCACCATATACGCCAGGACAGATAGCAGATTCAACTCCAAATTCACTTCATTTTGAGGTAAAAAAGTTGGATTATTTTGTTGATCCAAGTCCACACGATCTTCCACTTCTTAGAAGAGAAGGAATGTTTGTGGCCCTTTTGGAAAGACTTGATCCAAATGATGCAAAACTTATTCTTGCTGTTAAGGATCGAAAATTGTCTTATAAGGGGTTATCCTATAAGTTAGTTAGAGATACTTGGCCAGATCTTCTTCCAGATATGGAAGAGTGGGAGAAAACCGTTTTGGCAAAGAAAGAAGTCCCGGCCGAGATTGTGAAAAAAGACACCACTCCAACAACAAGTAGTGGGGGTGTAGATTGGTAACAAAGCCTTGGTTGAACGATAAAATTGCATAAATATAACTACATTTGGTTGATGAGTTTTATATTTCATGTTTTAGTGATTGAAATTAATAACCAAAAAAAGGTACAAATATGGTAAACGTAGTAAGGATGTTCCTTGCTCTATTTGCTGTACTATGGTATACTACTTCACCTACAGGTAGCGCCAACGTTTCATCTCTAGCGATGTTATCAGTCATACAAACTGAACAGAAAGAGATTACGACACCAAGCTATTACAAACCTCTCGAATATAATATTATAAAGTATTCTGATGCAGACGTAAATTGTCTTGCAAAAAATATTTATTTTGAGGCAGGGGTGGAGAGCACAGCAGGTAAATTAGCAGTAGCAAATGTAACGATCAATCGTGCAACTCATGCTAATTTTCCTAATACCATATGCGGCGTAGTGCGTGAGGGCGTACACTATTACAGTCTTAAAAGAGATGAATATTTTCCTGTGAGAAATAGATGTCAATTTTCGTGGTACTGTGATGGATTGGGGGATAATCCAAGAGAAGGTAGAACTTGGGAATCCTCACAAGAACTCGCTATAAAAGTTCTTACTAATCATTATGACAAAGCACTAATTGATATTACTGATGGTGCAATGTATTATCATGCAAATTGGATGGAAAAATATCCAAGTTGGAGTAAAAAGAAGAAAATTATGACTTCGATAGATAGACATATTTTTTATGGTGGAAAAAAACTGTAAAAAAAACTTGACATTGTTGTTCCAATTTGTTATAATATACATGTAACACTAAAATAAGGAGCAAAAATGAAACATTTAGTACTTACATTATGGTTTGTTCTGTCTTTGAGTTCAATAGGTCTAGCAGGAGTCGAATATGTGACAGAAGAGGTCTGTCATGCTCTTGCCGGATGTTGGATTGATACGAAAACTGGCGAGTGTCCAGATTGTGTAATTGAAAGACGAAAAGTCGTTCATATACATGAAGAGACATTTATAGTAAAGAAAAGGCCGGTTGCCAAAACAACACCAAAGAAAAAAATTACTATCCCATCGAATAAAAAATGGGTTGGTACTCTTTTCAAATGTCAGGTGGGATGTCGATATGCATATTGGGATTCCGCAGGAAATAATTACGATAAAAAAATGAATCGAGTTTTTAATTAGGAAAAAGTATGCCTTATTATGACTACATTTGCGAGAAATGTGGTGAGGATTTTGAAGAATCTTTACCCATAGCTCGGAGGGATGAACCCACCAAAAAACCATGTCCAATTTCTGATTGTGATGGTGAAGTTAAAATGATGTTTGCAAAACCATATGTTGGTGATCCATGGCATTTTGCAAGGAAAAAAATCGATGATGGATTCAGAGACAGACTAAGAGAAATAAAAAGTAAACATTTACACAATACAATAGATATTCATTAGATATGAAACAATTTAATTATGATCTTCTTGAAAATCGAAAAGACCAATTAGAACAAGACAATTCAAGTGAAGATAGGGTATATCATGTTCCTAATGGAACATATCCATCTATTACAAATCTTCTTTATCATATGATTTCCAAGCCAGGTATTGAAGCGTGGAGAGAAAACATTGGAAAAGAAAAAGCAGACAAAATTTCACATCGTGCTGCAAGGCGTGGTACTAACATTCATGGAATACTTGAGAAATATTTACGTGGTGATGAAAACTATTTAAAATTAAAAGATGGTAAGAGTAGTGTGATGCAAGAACACAAAGAACTTGTTCTTGCAGGCATACCACAAATTGATGCAAGGATTGACAATATTCGTGGAATTGAATTGTCAATGTGGTCAGATCACCTCAAGGTTGCAGGAACTTCAGATTTGATTGCAGACTATAATGGTGAACTTGCAGTCATTGATTGGAAGACAGGAAGTTATATTAAAAAAGATGAATATGTTTTCAGTTATATTTTACAAGGAACAGCATATTGTCATATGTTGGCTGAAATGTATAATTTGGTTCCGAAAAAAGTTGTGATTTGTACACTTATTCGTTTTAACGATCCCAAAAAACCAGTACCATTTATGGATGGTGATAAAGTTGTAGATTTACTTGTTGAATGGAAAGAATATAATCCCGAAGATTATGTTGATGAACTTCTCAAAGTATGTAAAGGATATCATTTTAGTCAAAGAGGATAAGATAAATATTTACGTATTGATGACATTAGTGAAATAGACTAGACAAGACGCCGGTTCGACTCCGGCCGCCTCCACCAAGAACCTATGAGTAATATATTAGAAAAGACATTAAGTATCCTTGAAAGGCTTCCTAGTTCTCGCAGAATGAGAGAGCACGATGAAGCTGGGAAACGTTCAAAGAAACTCAAGAAATTGAGAAAAGAACATTTCCGTGAAGATTGGGATGCAGATTTGTGGGACTGACTCGTAGATTGTTGATGGGGGCGTATTTGGAAATCGATTGATAGCAGTAAAGACTAAGAGAGATACCAGTTGAGCAACGACTGTGAATGTGCAACAACCATAATCGCAAACAATAACGATTATACTTCCGCATCGGTTTACTACGCAATTGCTGCGTAGCCGATAGCCGAGTTAGGACTACGGTTCGGGGGGTCACTTGGGAACAGAAGAACCCCCCTCTACCACAACGTTAGTGTAAGGACAAATGGATAGGAAAATCAAACAACGGTTGGATGATGATAAAATTAATACTTCTTTTGAAATGATTGAAGAACAAGAAGAAAAATTATGGGAGACTAATCCGATGGAAGCGCTTAGATATGAAAGAATTGAAACAAGAAAGAAGTTGAATTGGTGGGCACGATTTTCATTGTCCTTGATTATAGTTTTTACTTTTTTGTTTTTAATATGGTTATTGTTTTTTGGAGTATTGCCGGACGAATCAAGGGATTTAGTTAATATCATGGTTGGGGCTTATGTTGCCGTTCTTGCCAAAGCAACAGATTATTGGTTTAAGGATAAGGATGATCCAGAACAAAAAGAGACAGAAAATATAGCAATAGCAAATGGTAATGATGTTACGATTTAACTTGACATGTGTATTATTATTTGATATAATATAGGGATAATGACAGAATTACTAAATTTTTATTCTTCTGAACAGTATAATATTGAAATTGAAGAAATTGTTGAGAGAACCAGTATGAGTTATCTTGATGCGATGCTTTATCATGCAGATGAAAATAATCTTGAGTCTGAAACAGTTGCAGGCTTAGTTAATATTAAAACCAAAAACAAATTAAGGGAAGAGGCAGAAATATTACATTTCATGCCCAAAACATCAAAACTTCCAATATGATATACCAAGTGACTCCTTTTGAAGTGTACCAAAAATACTTATCGTTGAAACAACATTTCAATCGGGAAGAATACGATTATTTTAAATTCAGAGGAAAGGTTCGTGCAAACGAATCTTCTTTTGAGAAACGAAAAGACAAACATCATTTTGTGCGTTTGTCAAAAATTTATAAAGAAGAAGAACTCACTAAGTTTCTTGTCTCAAATTTTGTCAAGACAAAAAACATGTGGGTCGGCAATATAACAACACCAGTAGGTCGTGATAATTATATTGCGTGGAAGGCAAAGATACAAAGCCTTCCTTATGTATTTGAGAATGAAATTGAATCATTGTTTGATGAAAACGAAAAATTCAATATCATTTTCGATGTGGAGGATGGACAACATCCCCCTGTACTTCGCCATGTATTTGGTGAAGAAGTGTCGTTAGAAACCTTTATTATATTGGATTCTATACTTCACTTTATTCCTGCCTTCAATGAGAAGATACAGGAAACGGTCATTTGGCCGGATCTATATAGTATATGTTTAAAGTATGCACCGTTTTTGAATGTGAATAAGCAGAAATATGTAGACATATTAAAGAAACAAGTAGATTTACATTATGCATAAAGTGGATAAACCGAAACACGTAGAATAAGGAGAATAAGATGGCAACATCATTCGCAAACCTCAAGAAGAGGCGCACTACTGATCTTGAAAAACTTCAATCAGAAATTGAAAAGATCAACAAACCCCAAAACAATTTTAATCGAGATGATGACCGTTTCTGGAAAGCGGAACTCGATAAATCCGGCAGTGGATACGCTGTCATTCGATTCCTTCCAGAACTAGATGATGATAAGACAGCATTTGTGCGTGTCTTTAATCATGGGTTTCAAGGCCCAGGCGGGTGGTACATCGAAAACTCTTTGACCACTATTGGTCAAAAAGATCCCCTATCGGAGTACAATTCTGTTCTCTGGAACTCTGGAATCGAAGCGAACAAGGAAATTGCTCGCAAACAGAAACGTAGGTTGACCTACTTCTCCAACATTTACGTTGTTGAAGATAAGGCGAATCCCCAAAACGAAGGAAAGGTTTTTATTTTCCGTTTTGGAAAGAAAATCTTTGACAAACTGACAGAGGCAATGTCTCCAGAGTTTGAAGATGAGAAGGCTTTAAATCCCTTTGATTTCTGGGAAGGTGCTAACTTTAAACTCAAGGTCAGAAAGGTCGATGGTTTTTGGAACTATGACAAGTCTGAGTTTGAGTCTCCCTCACCGATGCTTGAAGGTGAGGATGGGCAGTTAGAAGCTACATATAAACAATTGTATAGTCTTACAGATTTTCTTAAAGAAGATAAGTTTAAGACATATGAGGAGCTTAAAACTAAGTTACATCGTACTCTTACTGGAAGTGGCGTCCAGGGCACGGTAGAGAAGTTCGCTCCCACACCAAAAGCTGAGAGCACGACTCCAGCCGCTACTGCCCCCGCTAGTAGTGAAGGTGTCGAAGAAGAGGAGGACACTCTATCCTATTTCGCTAAATTGGCAGATGATGAATAATTCATTATAGTCAAAGCCACACTGAGAAGCCCCCTTTCGGGGGCTTTTCTTTTTAGTATTTTGAACTCCCTATTCCTACATATGCAGGGAGGACTTTCTTTTGAGCTCTCATGGTATTAGATAGTTCCATATCACAATAGTACTTCATAGTATCTTCTCTCAAGTCTATAGCATGAGTGAGTTTTTTAATCAACCATATATTATTCTGTCTATTTTCCCATATAGCAGCAGTGGGTTTAGATGTTGCAGTCAACC
>ENA-ORDI01001222-ORDI01001222.1-marine-metagenome-genome-assembly--contig:-NODE-1222-length-14483-cov-5.439886_pt1 | contig 14483 bp, 19 predicted proteins | sample MGYA00248628_ERZ508525 | MGnify/ENA primary metagenome ERZ508525 (study PRJEB26195, sample SAMN05422138) | marine metagenome | isolation source: East of Porto Seguro, South Atlantic Ocean | place... | reverse complement strand
TAAAGAAACCAAAGCTGAAAAGAAAGATAATAAAGAGAATGGGGTTTTTGTTAAGGTAAAAAAATGGGATGAATCACAGGGTAAGATAGTATCTCAGTCTATTGAAATTGCACCGGCCGGCTCACGCAAAGCCAATATGTCTAATGATGAAATAACTAAAAAGGAGAAAGAATTACAGAAAAAAGAAGATCCAAGAAATAAAGCAAAACAGGGTGAGTCTGAAAGGGGTGATAAAGCAGCTGAGGTAGAACGTGGTGGAATTGAAGATGTAAAGGACGCTGAAGAATATTTCAAAAATAATGGTGAAGCTCCAGCCGGATGGAGAAATGCTGGGAATAAAGATAAACCAGAATTGATGACAACAAAAGATTATAATAAAGAATTGGAACGTAGAAAAAAAGTAAAGAAACAAGGCCTTACACCAGCTGAGAAAAAGAAACAAGCAGCTACTAAAGCAAAATTGATGAAACGTAAAGATACAGATATTAAGAAACGAAAAATAGAACAACTTTTAAAATTTGGAGAGTTCATCTCAGAAGGTGTAATGAATGATTTACTCAAAGCGGGTAAATCTAAAAAAGATAGTGAAATTACTCTAGATGATGGAGCAGATATACCGATAGATCCGCTTACATCGCAGATTTTGGTTAAATATATAGAAGGGCTAAGCTCTTCAGAAAAAAATAGAACTATTCAACAAATCCAAAGAACTGAACGTGCATTTATGAAAGTTCTAGGAAAAGCACATGAAAACACTTAAACATCAAGCTAGAATGAAGTTTGATTTTAGAAGGATAACAGATGGCTATAACTAAATTAACAAATACCATAACAGACACTAACACAAAGTATTCGGTACAACATACTGGACTTGCTGATGGTGCTACTCAACTTTCTTCTAGTCTCTGGGCTAACCTTTCTGCGTTAAAATATGCCTCAGCTACAGTAACCTTGGCATCTGCACCAACTACCTCCTTTTGTATCGGGGAAGTACTAACTACAAATGACAGTACCGTAATATACTTGAGAGTTACAGATTACACTCCTGCAGCAACAACTTTTAAAGCTTATAAGGTTACAAGTGCTACTGATATAACCCCTCTAGGTTGGACTGCAGAAACTGCAACAGATGTTGGAGTTGAAAAAACATTGACAGGAGGTGTATCTGGACTTTGTACTGCAACCACTCATGCTAGTACAAGATTGGCTATCGCTTCACCAAAAATTAATCTCAGAAAACTTTGGTGGAATATAGCATCTGGTATTACTCATACTAGAGTTTTCTTTGATGGAAGTACTACAGAACAAACTATTGCATATTTGGTAGCTGGTAATGGTTATATAAATTATGCAGGTGGAGGTAACCATATCGGAGCAATAGGTATGGGAGCAGCTGCTGGAAATACTAGTAATGTACTTGGAGATGTTTCTGTAACAACAGTAGGTGTGGCTCAACATGATACCTATATGATAGGAGTAGAGATAGGAAAAATGACAGGATTTGAACTACCAAATTTCATGAAGAATGGTCAACTTGGATACAAATTTAACCAACACGGATTTTCGGACGCATACTAATGAAAACATTTAAAGATTTTCTCGATGAATTAGCACCAGTAAAAGTTAGAATGGATAAGAGTACTGAAGCTAAAGCCAAACGAAAAGAAGCAAAAAAAGACTATAAAAAAGATAAATTAAAGATTGCAATTGCTCGGAAAAAGAAAAGAACGAAAGAGAAATCTTCTGGTGTAGAGAAAAAAAGAAAAAAAATGGCAGCTCAAGGTAAAACTCTTGGCGGAGAAAGAATTAAAAAGAGAATTGTATGAAGGATTTTAAAGATTTTATGGAAGCTTTGACTCTTCAACAAAGAAGGAAGAGGTCAATTATTTCCAAAAAGAAATCAAAAATTACTGCCATAAAAAGAGCAAGGTCTATGAAAAAACCACCTTCTCAGGATAAAATTGATAAGGCAGTAAATAAGGCAGTAAGACAGAAAGCAATTACATTAGTAGATAAGGCAGGAAAATATAAAGACCCTGAAGCTTCAATTGGAGTAAAAACTGCTATAGAGAAGAAGGCTGATCTTAAAGTACAAAAAATGGGTGGTAAGTGGAAAAAAAGATTAAAACCTATAATTAAAAAGAAAATGAAAGATGCCTTTAAGATGCGTCAGGCCAGTGCAAAAGAAAAATAACAACGGAGAGAACCATGAAACTAATTAGCGAAGAAGCAATAAATGTAGAATTTCTTACAGAAGCTACTAAGAGTGGTGGTAAGAATTACTTCATTGAAGGTATCTTCATGCAAGCAAATAAGAAGAATCGAAATGGAAGAGTATATCCAACAGAAATTCTTCAAAAAGAAGCAAAACGATATACTACAGAGTTTATCAAGAAGAAAAGAGCTTTTGGTGAATTGGGACATCCAGACGGGCCAACAGTCAATTTGGAAAGAGTTTCCCACATGATAGAAGAATTGGAAGAAGTAGGACAAAATTTCATGGGAAGAGCTAAGATTTTAGATACACCATACGGAAAGATTGTAAAGAATCTTATTGATGAAGGTGCTCAATTGGGAGTTTCATCAAGAGGTATGGGTTCTTTAAAGCCAGGAAGAAATGGTATTTCAGAAGTACAGGGTGATTTCTACCTTGCAACAGCAGCTGATATAGTTGCTGATCCTTCTGCTCCAGACGCATTTGTTCATGGTATTATGGAAGGTAAAGAGTGGGTTTGGGATAATGGTCTGCTTAAAGAGACACAGATCCAAGAATATAAAGATAAAATTGAAAAATCTTCGAGAAAAGACCGTGAAAACGTACTTGTTGAAGCTTTTAAAGATTTTATTGCCAAGTTGTAAATATAAGTTATTATAAATAATATTAGTATAAACACATACACAGATAACAAATAGGAGATTTTCAATGTCTGAAGAAATTTTGGAACAAACGGCTGAAGAACTGGAAGAAGAGCAACAAGCTGTTGCGGAGTCTTCGGGCGAAGAGATCTTAGATGAAGCTAAGACTAAAGTTAAAGAAGAAGATGAAGAGGAAGAGGGAGAAGAAGAAGTCGAAGAGGCTGTTTCTGTTCCTAAAACCAAAGCCGGAATGATTAAAGCTCTTTATGACCAACTTAGTGCCATGAAGAAGTCTGACCTTTCCGATTCTTTCTCAAAAATCATGGGTTCTACTCTTACAGAAGATGAACATGAAGAAGGTGAAGAAGAGGAAGAAGAAGAAAAACCAGTGGAGTCTAAGAAACTCAAAAAAGAGGATCTAGAAATTGATATCAAAGAAGATATTGAAGCCATTACAAATGGTGAAGACCTCTCTGACGATTTTAAAACTAAAGCTTCCACAATATTTGAAGCAGCAGTTTCAGCTAAAGTACTTTCTGAAGTCAATCAAAGGATTGAGGAATTAGAAACAAGTTACAAAAAAGAAATTACTGACGCAAAAGAAGAACATTTGTCCACAATTACAGAAAAAGTTGATGGTTATCTCAACTATGTTACTGAAGAGTGGATGAAAGAGAATGAGTTAGCTGTTGAAAAGGGAATTCGATCAGAATTGGTTGAAGACTTTATGACAGGACTTAAAAACCTCTTTACAGAGCATTACATTGACATTCCAGAAGAGAAAGTTGACCTTGTTGACGATCTATTTGAGAAAGTTGAAGAACTAGAGCAAAAACTTGATGAGTCTATTAACACAAGTGTAGATATCAAAAAGGAACTTGCTGAGTATAAAAAGGCTGAAACCTTGAGAGAAGTTTCAGAAGACCTCGCCGATACCGAAAAAGAAAAACTAGGTAAATTGGCTGATGGCATAGATTTTGAAGACAAGTCTCAATATTCTGAGAAACTTGAAGTAATTAAGGAAAATTATTTCCCTAAACAACAGTCGGAAACAATTACAGAAGAATTGGAAAATACTGAAGAAGAACAAGATAGTTCAGAATCAAGTACTGATCCAGTTATGAGTAGATATGTTTCCTCATTAACTCGTTTTAACAAATAACATTTTTAGGAGATTAAAAAAAATGTATCTAGCTGAAGATCTACAAAAAAAGTGGGCGCCGGTCTTGGATCATGAAGATATGCCCAAGATTAAAGACCCATACAAAAGAGCGGTTACCGCCGTTCTTTTGGAAAATCAAGAAAAAGCCATGGCGGAACAGGCAAATATGGAAGGCCGCGGTTCCTTGATGGAGGCAGCAACATCTTTAACCAGTCTTGCTCCTACAGCAAGTTCGTCTGGTGGAGTACAATATCAAGACCCAGTTTTGATTTCCATGATTCGTAGAGCAATGCCTAATTTAGTTGCTTATGACGTTTGTGGTGTTCAACCAATGACAGGGCCTACAGGACTTATTTTCGCAATGCGTCCAAGATATGATTCACAAGGTGGTGCTGAAGCCATGTACTCAGAACCAGAATCCACACATTCTGGTGATGCTGGAGGTGATATGGTCAGCTCCGGAGCAGCTGCACAAGCAGCAGCTCAGGGTGGAACATATTCCGCAATATTAGGTGTAGGTAATTCAACGGCAACTGCTGAAACTTTCGGTCTTACTGGAAGTGCAGGTACAGCTGCTGAAGATTTCCAACAAATGTCATTCTCCATTGACCGTGTTTCAGTTACAGCTAAAACACGTGCACTCAAAGGTGAGTACTCGATGGAATTGGCACAGGATCTTAAAGCCGTTCACGGTTTGGATGCTGAAACAGAACTTGCTAACATTCTCTCACAAGAGATTTTGGCAGAGATTAACCGCGAAGTTATCCGTACCATTTATTTTAGTGCGGAACACGGAGCACAACACAATACATCAACAGCTGGTGTGTTTGACCTTGATGTTGACTCTAATGGACGTTGGTCTGTTGAGAAATTCAAAGGTTTGATGTTCCAAGTAGAACGTGATGCAAATGCAATTGCAAAATCAACACGTCGCGGAAAAGGTAACCTCATCATCTGTTCTTCAGACGTTGCTTCTGCTCTAGCCATGGGTGGAATGATGGACGCAGCAGGAATTGATGACACAGGTAACACATTCGTTGGAACACTCAACGGCCGTTATAAAGTTTATGTTGATCCATATTTCAGTGCATCAGCAACTAACTTTGTCTGTGTAGGTTACAAAGGTTCATCTGCTTATGATGCAGGTCTCTTTTACTGTCCTTATGTTCCATTGCAAATGGTTCGTGCGGTTGGTGAAAGTTCCTTTCAACCAAAAATTGGTTTCAAGACACGTTACGGACTCGTAACCAATCCATTTGGAAACAGTGCTGGCACCGGAGCTTTGACTGCCAACGCTAACTACTACTACAGAATTGTCAGAGTTGATAATTTGATGTAAGTTAAGTCTTTAGGAGTTATTACCCCTAAAGAACGTGAGAAGGGTGATTACTTAATTGTAGTCACCCTTTTTTTTTGTCCTAACTAAATATTACAGAAAGGATATTCCATTTATGTCTGCATTACAAGATCAACCAATCAATACTAGTTTTTTAAGTCCTATTGGGTTTAAATTTCAACTTAACAATTTTCCAGCAGTAAACTATTTCTGTCAGTCTGCTTCTTTGCCTGGGATTTCTATAAGTTCTATTAGTGTTCCTACACCATTAAAAGCCATAGACATTGCTGGGGATGAAGTTACTTTTGAAGAGTTGTCAATAAAATTCATAGTAGATGAAAATATGAAAAATTGGTTATCAATTTATGATTGGATTATCGGACTTGGATTTCCAACTGAAGAAGGTCAAGCAAAATATAAAAAATTAGCAGCAGATTCAGAATTGACTACTGACGCAACTTTAACTGTATTGACCAGTAATATGAATCCACAGATAAATTTTCGATTTAGAGAATGTTTCCCATTAAGCCTTTCTTCAATTGCATTTGATAGTGGTGGAACAGATATAGATTATGTTACTGCAGATGTTTCTTTTCGTTATGATGTTTATACAGTTGAAAACCTACTCAACAATGAGGTAACATACGAAGGAACACGAGCTTATCCATCTGGTGAAAAACCCCCTACAGATGACCTTAGCGGGGCATAAACAACCAGTTTAATTATTATTTAAGGAGGTGATTTGAAACTTGAAGATATTCAAGAACTTTGGCATAGAGATAGTGAAATTGATTATACAGAACTGGGTACAGAATCCATCCGTATTCCACAAATTCACGACAAATATCTTAAAATTTTTACTGATGAACGAATCAGACTAAAAGGAGTTGAGTTTGAACTATCTAAAATGGTTCGGACTAAGACTGAGTATTATTCTGGTAAAATGTCTCAAGAAGAACTTGAACGACATGGCTGGGAACAATATTTGGGAAGACTTCTCAAGAATGAAATAGCTAAATATATTGAATCAGATGATGATGTAATCAAATTGAAACAACAATTAGTAGTCCTACAGGAAAAGATAAACTATCTAGACTCTGTTATTAGGATGATAAACAATCGGGGGTTCCAGATTAAGAATGCTTTGGATTGGTTGAAATTTTCTCATGGAAATAATTAACATATCTAAAAAAAATGAAGTCTATATCCAGATAGATTCTGAAGCTTCAACTGCTCAGGAAATCTGTGACCATTTTACTTTTATGGTGCCTGGCTACACATTTATGCCAGCATATCGTAATAGAATTTGGGATGGAAAGATAAGACTTTTTAATGTTCATAGCCGTCTTCTTTATGGGGGATTATTTGAACATCTTTGTAAATTTCTTTATACTAGAGATTACAAGGTAAAATTTCAATCTGACTTTGAAGTCACAAAATGTGATATCAAATCAGAATTTATTGATTCATTAAAGTTACCAGTGACCCCTAGAGATTACCAAATGGTTGCTGTCAACCATGCCTTGACTCACCACAAAGCACTTTTACTTTCACCAACAGCTTCTGGTAAATCTTTGATTATCTATATATTAATAAGGTATTTGAATTTAAAAACTCTTATTTTAGTTCCTACTATATCTCTTGTTTCTCAAATGTATAATGAATTTAGAGAATATGGATTTGATGTAGCAAACACCTGTCATACGGTTTTTGCTGGAAGAGATAAAGGTTCTGAATTGCCTATCATAATATCAACATGGCAGTCAATTTATAAGATGCAACAAAAATACTTTGAACAATATGAACTTGTGATTGGAGATGAAGCTCATGGTTTTAAGTCAAAATCTCTTACATCTATAATGACCAAATGCATTAATGCAAAATATCGTATAGGAACAACTGGAACATTAGATGGAACATTAACTCATAAATTGGTCTTAGAGGGGTTATTTGGTAAGGTCTTCAAGGTCACCTCAACAAAAAAACTTATAGACAGTAAGCATCTATCACCCTTTACTATCAAAGCAATTTTACTAAGACATCCAGATTCGATATGTCATGATCTTAGGAAAATAAGTTATCAAGAAGAATTGGATTATTTGATAAATTCTGAAGCAAGAAATACATTTATAAAAAACTTAGTTCTAGATTTAAAAACTAATACACTTCTTTTATTTCGTTTTGTTGAAAAACATGGAAAGATACTTTACGATATGATAAAGGAGGAATCAAATGGTAGAACAATATTTTTCGTTCATGGAGGAACGGATGCAGATACAAGAGAACAAATTAGACATATCGTTGAATCAGAACGAAATGCAATTATCGTTGCTAGCTACGGTGTATTTAGTGTTGGCGTCGATATTAGGAATCTTCATAACATCGTTTTCGCTAGTCCTTCTAAGAGTCGTATCAGAAATCTTCAGTCAATAGGCCGAGGATTACGGAAATCTAAAAAGAAAGATATAGCTACATTGTATGATATTGCTGATGATCTGTCTTATGGTAGTAATCATAACTATACATTAGACCATTTTGAGGAAAGGAAAAAAATATATAAGGAAGAACGATTTACTGTAGCTGAATATTTCGTACAATTGAAGACTTAATAAATAATAAATCATTTAACCCCTACACCAGTATTATATCACCTGTCAAGAGCTTTGTCAAGTGGTTGACAACACTTAGATATTATGTTATAATATATGAAATGACAACTTATAGGAGGGCAGATTGGCAAAACCAAAATCAATACATTACATAGATAATGAAGAGTTTTTGAAAGAAATGATAATATATAAACGTGGATTTGATGAGGCTAAATCCAGAGATGAACTTCCACCAATGATTTCGGAATATCTTGGTGAATGTTTTATGAAGATAGCACAACGACTTTCTTTTAGACCTAATTTTATAAATTATGCTTTTAAGGATGATATGATTTCAGATGGTATTGAAAATTGTGTTCAATACATAAAGAATTTTAATTCAGAAAAATCATCTAACCCATTTGCATATTTTACTCAAATTATCTATTATGCTTTTATTAGAAGGATACAAAAAGAGAAAAAACAACTTTATATAAAATATAAAACTATGCAAAGTACTCCATCTTTATTGGAAAATGTAGAAGTATCTGCAAATGACAGTGATATAGCATATAATCAAGAAACAATGAATACTGACCAAAAAGCAAATATGTATAATTTTATTAAAAACTTTGAGGATGCAAAAAAGGCGAAGAGTGTAGCTAAAAAACCAATTAAAACCACTAACCTTGAATATTTTATGGTAGCATGAAGGTAGCATTAATTAATGACACACATTTTGGTGCGAGAAATGACAGCCAAGCTTTTATGAATTATTTCAGAAAGTTTTATGAAGAAATATTATTCCCCACTTTAGAAAAACGTGGAATTAGAGATATTATTCATCTTGGAGATGTTGTTGACCGGCGAAAATTTATTAACTGGAAAACTGTATTCCAGATGAGGGAAATGTTCTTTGATGCGTGTTATGGGCGATACATAAATCTTCACCTAATTGTCGGTAACCATGATACTTACTTTCGTAATACAAACCAAGTAAATAGTTTGGAGTGTCTTCGCTTAGAAAACAATCACCAGTTTAAAATCTACGAAGAATCCACAGAAATTGAACTGGATGGTAATAAGTTCTTCTTACAACCTTGGATATGTGATGAGAATAAAGAACAATCCCTCAAAGCTATAAAAGAAACAACTGCTCAAGTATTATTTGGACACTTAGAAGTTAAAGGTTTTGAAATGCATGCAGGTCAGTATAGTCAGAGTGGTATTGATGCAAGTATATTCAAAAAGTTTGATATGGCTTTTAGTGGCCACTTTCATCACAAGTCTGATAATGGTAACATCTATTATCTTGGTAATCAATATCAAATAACTTGGTCTGATTATAAAGATACAAAAGGATTTCATATATTTGATACAGAAACCAGAGAGATAGAGTTCATTCTAAATCCATTTGAGATGTTTCATAAGATATATTATGATGATGAAAAGATGACTCTGGAATCTATTCAAAATGAAGACTATTCGGTTTATAAAGGTTGCTATATAAAAATAGTAATAGTGAATAAAAAGAATCCATTTTGGTTTGATACTTTGATGGATAAACTTTATGCTGTTGATGTGGCTGATATTTCAGTTGTAGAGAACTTTGACCAAGATTTAGATATTGAAGATGATATGATAAATGAAGCAGAAGATACACTCACCATTCTTTCCAAATATGTCAATTCGTTAAGTATAGATAATAAAAAAGAACTTGACAATTTACTAATTTCACTATATAATGAATCATTAACTTTAGAAACAGTATGACAACAATAAATGTAGAAATATTAAAAAAAAGGAGAAAGAATCTATGAGTAATTATGACATGGATGAAATAGAAAGACTAAAAGAAAGAGAACGAAGAAGTAGAGGAATTAAACCAAACTGGCCTCAGTCAGTTGAACTTGGTAAAGATGAAAAACCTTTCACAGCAGTTGATATAGAACTTCCAGATGATGATTTTAGAATGATTGCTCTTCAAGCACATGAAAGAGATATTACTTTCAATAAGATGATAGAACTCATATTGAAAGATGTTATTAACCAAGCAGAATATAAATTTGAACATCACTCCAAACCTCAACTTCTTAATGAGGATAAGTGATACAATTTGAAACTATTCGTTGGAAAAACTTTTTAAGTACAGGCAACGTTTTTACTGAAGTAGCACTTAACAAAAATTCAAATACTCTGATAATTGGTGACAATGGTTCGGGTAAATCTACTATACTAGATGCTTTAACTTTTGGATTATTTGGTAGACCATTTAGGTCAGTCAATAAGGCACAACTTATCAATTCCATAAATCAAGGCGGAACTGTTGTAGAAATTGAATTTAGTATTGGTAATAAAAAATATATAGTAAAAAGAGGTATAAAGAAAAACTTTTTTCAAATATATTTGGATGGTTCTCTTTTAAATCAAGACGCAGCTGTTAGAGATTATCAAGAATTCCTTGAGAAAACTGTTCTAAAATTAAATTATAAGTCTTTCACTCAGATTGTTCTTTTGGGTAGTTCTTCTTTCATTCCCTTTATGCAACTCAAAACTTCTGATCGTAGAGCTATCATTGAGGATCTTCTTGACATTGAAATTTTTTCTGTAATGAATCAACTTCTAAAAAGTAAGGTTGTTGTTAACAAAGATGTTACAGGAACGGTTGATATTTCACTTGGATTGGCTAGGGGTGAAGAGAAATCAACTAAACATTTAATTGAAAAGCTTAGAGAAAATAAAACTTCTCAAATTAAAAAAAATAAAAAAGACATAAAAGAGCATGAAGATTATCTGGAAGATTATAAAAAGAAAAATACAGAAATTGATCAAGAAATTGAACAATTTCATGTATCTATATCTGATGAATCTAAAGTAAGAGAAGAAGTTAAATCATTACTTAATTATAAGAACGATATTGAAAGGGGTGTTCTTCAATCTGAAGAAGACATAGAGTTTTACGAAAATAACAAAGAGTGTAATGTATGTCGGCAAGATATACCAGAGGATTTTCGTGAAAAAATGATTGAACATTTTCATGGTAAGATGCACCAGTTGAGCAGTGGAGTAGTTAAATTGGGTGAGAAACTTAGTGAAATGAAACATAGAACTGATGATATTGATAAAACTCTTGAAAAAATACAAAGCTTTAAAAATGATATAGTAAAAAATCAAAACAGTATACAAGTATGTACTCAATACATCAATAAGGTTTCTAATCAGAATGATGAAATATCACAAATGATAGATGATATAGATATTAGGAGATCTACACTTGAAAGTATAAAAGAAAATATTACGACATATACTGAAGAGAGGGAAAGATTATCAAAGGAAAAACATCTGTATGAACTAGCAACAACTCTTCTTAAAGATACAGGAATTAAGACTCGTATTATTAAACAGTATCTTCCAATTATTAATAAACTGATAAATAAATATTTGTCAGCAATGGATTTTTACATTACATTTGAACTTGATGAAAATTTTAATGAAACTATAAAATCAAGACATCGTGACGAATTTACTTATGCCTCTTTTAGTGAAGGGGAAAAAATGAGAATAGATCTTGCTCTTCTTTTCACTTGGAGAGCTGTCGCTAAACTCAAAAATAGTGTAAACACCAATTTATTAGTACTTGATGAAGTGTTTGATAGTTCACTAGATGCTTCGGGTACAGATGAATTTTTAAAAATACTTTATGATTTAACACATGGTACATCTTCAAACATAAATGTATTCGTTATAAGTCATAAAGGTGAAGTGTTATATGATAAATTTGAAAAAACGGTAAAGTTTCAAAAACAAAAAAACTTTTCAACTTTGGCTGCATAATGTCTGAAATTACTCTTAGAAAAATAGATTTACTTCCAGAAGATCATCCAGTTTTACATCAAGAACCTCTTACTTGGATTTTTGATCCACCACAAGCAGACCCCAAACTTATGTACGATATAATGCTTGAGAATATGGTTTATCATCATGGACTAGGGTTATCTGCCAATCAAATAGGAATGCCAGTAAAAGTTTTTGCAATGAGAATAGATGAGAGTGACTATGTAATAGTGTGTTTTAATCCAGAAATACAAAAAGAATCAGAAGAAATGGTAATGATGACTGAGGGTTGTTTAAGTTTTCCATCGTTGTATTTGAACAAAAGAAGACCTAAAGAATTGACCGTTAAGTATCAGAATGCAGATGGAGATTTTATTGATGCTCATTTTGAGGGTTTAGCAGCAAGAGTTTTCCATCATGAAATGGATCACATGGAAGGTAAAACTTTTCTGGATGGAGTTAGTAAAATTTTACTACAATCAGCGAGAAAAAAACAAAAAACATTAATAAGAAAGGCAAAAAAAGATGGAAGAAGAATTCCATATTGAAAAACATGGTTCTTTACGAAAATCAAAACGATTGGTTAATAAACGTGAAAGACTTCAAATAAAGAAATATTTAAAAGGAAATTCACTAGAAGATTTTGTTGATGATAATGACATTGATGATGATATAGAATATGAAGAAATATCATATAAAAATTAAAGACAAAGTAGTTCATAGAACAGATGATATGAAGAAAGCATTACGAGTAATTGGTCAGATATTTCGTGATGGTCATGGAGAAGTATCTCTTCATGGTGGTAAAATAGGAAAATGGAGATAATGACATGCCATTATATGATTTTGAATGTGAAGACTGTGGTTACATTGAAGAGATACTTACAAGTTCCGCAGGGAACGCTGAGATAGTTTTAACGTGTCCAGAATGTGAAAAAGAAACTATGAAAAGGAAAATTGGTCTTAGTAGCTTTCAACTAAAAGGTGGTGGTTGGTATAAAGATGGTTATACCAAAAAACCAAAATAATATATATGAAATAGAGATGTTGGTACTAGGTATAGCGCAGATGACGACTGACTAACTCCTAACCAGTAAGATTAGTCCCTTACTTAATAGAACTTACATCGGTATGTACAACCAACAAACATTTTCTTTATATTCTGAAAATGTGAGTAAGTTTGGATTAGCATCTCTACTTATCCAAAAAAATGAAATGTTTGATAATCATAAATACTTTTATATAAATTTAAGTTGTAACCTTAATCATAGAGGAGTTTCCCCCAATGTCCTTTAGCATACAGTTACCCACTTATCAAGTAGAAACTAAAACAAGTTCTACATTATATCCATCCCCCACAGAAGCAAACAATCATTATCAAAAATTTGTAGATAAAAATGTCCCTTGTGAACTGTATGAAGATGGACAATTACAAAAGGAATTTAAACCTAATTAAAAGATTTTATTATGGATTTGATGAAAGAAGAAGTAAGGAAGTTACTTTTTAAATTTTAAATATGATGAAGACAAAACTTTTTAAAGATGGATCTGAGGAAGTCAGATGAGAATTATAGATGATATAAAATTAGATTTCAGCGATGTTCTAATCACGCCCAAACGCTCTCAACTTATATCCCGCAAAGACGCAGATCTCACCAGAAAATTTACATTTAAACATTCTCGCCGTGAATGGACAGGTGTTCCTATAGTTGCATCCAATATGGATCATACTGGCACGATTCAAATGTTCAATGTAATGAGTGAACATGATATGCTTACTGCCCTTTGTAAGTTTATTGATTTTCCCCAAGATGGATTCCAATATTTAATGAAAACTGTTGGAATTGATACCGATTTTGATTTTCCTACCCCGAATTGGTTATGTATTGATGTGGCAAATGGTTATACCGAAAGATTTATTGCTCATGTCTTAAATGCAAGACGATTACATCCAGATTCAATTATAGTAGCAGGAAATGTATGTACACCAGAAGCAACAGAACAAATATTACTAGCCGGAGCTGATATAGTGAAGATTGGAATTGGGCCAGGAAGTGTGTGTACAACAAGAAAAATGACGGGAGTGGGATATCCACAATTATCTTGTATTATTGAATGTGCAGATGCTGCTCATGGTCTTGGTGGTCATGTTATGTCTGATGGAGGGTGTGTATCGCCGGGAGATATAGCAAAAGCCTTTGGTGCTGGTGCAGACTTTGTGATGTTAGGTGGTATGTTGGCAGGACATGATGAATGTAATGGAGAACGGACTGCTTTAATACAATGGGATTCTGAAAGTAAAGATAGAATAAGACTTGAAGGACAGGGTGATTATATGAAATTTTATGGTATGTCTTCTGATGATGCTCAAATCAAATACTATGGTGAAAAACAATCCCATCGAGCATCCGAAGGTAAAACGGTTTATGTACCATACAGGGGATGTATTAAAGATACTATACAGGATATACTTGGGGGATTACGTAGCGCGTGTACATATGCTGGTGCAAGAAATATTAAATCTTTATCAAAATGTACTACTTTTGTTAAAGTTAATCGACAACAGAATGAGGTATTTAATGAAGAAACTATGGTATGATTGGAAAGAAATGCGAAGAGATGTAAATACTCTTTGTAGGGATATTGTTCTCGCTAAATTTGATCCCGATGTTGTAGTAGGAATTTCGAGGGGAGGACTTTTACCAGG